>Ga0066378_10000173_pt1 | contig 28176 bp, 29 predicted proteins | sample Knorr_S23_td_DCM_FD_70947 | JGI IMG/M metagenome (GOLD analysis project Ga0066378, IMG submission 70947) | Marine microbial communities from Southern Atlantic Ocean transect - Knorr_S23_td_DCM_ad_71m_LV_A | ecosystem: Environmental > Aquatic > Marine > Oceanic | place: Southern Atlantic ocean...
GCATCGCTGACTAGGAAGAAACCGTCACCGGAGATCGCCAGGTCCGTCTTCTGATTAGTACTCGTCAATCCACCTTGGTGAAAGAGCCCCTGGATGGTATCCACTTGTACACCCAATCCAACTTGAGACGCCGACACGTTTGAACCCTGTCCGTCTTGGGGCGAGGGAGCGGATTGCGTCAATATCTGATTGAAAGTTTCAGAATACTTGGTCCGCGAACTCTTGAAGGAAACCGTATTCACGTTTGCGATATTGTTTCCAATTACTTCCATCCCTCTCGCAAAGCTGCGAAGAGCGCTGATTCCACTGGTTAATGCTCCGAATGCCATAATATTGTCCTCTATTAAATTCCTGTTTAGGTTCTAGAATCCTAAGGTTGCTCTACCTTAAAAACTGTATCTACATTGTAACCACGACCGTCGACAAACACCCGTGTATCTTCTTCATCACGTTCAACGGCTTCCGCTATCCCAGTTATTTTCTCACCTTCCGCGATTACCGTGACCTTCTTGCCGATATAGCTCTGAGAGGCTTGAAACTGCTGCAGACTTGTGAAGCGCTCCAGATTGTCATTCATTTGCGAGGTCATCTCGAGCTCGCTAAAACTCGCCATTTGAGCGATAAACGCGGTATCATCCATCGGCTCCAATGGATCCTGGCTAGAAAGCTGTGTTGTTAGCAGTTTGAAAAAGTCCGCTTGGCCTAAAGCCTCTTGCTTAGCCCGCTCTGTGGCCGGTTTCACCGACGCAGACGAGAGAATGTCCAGGGCTTGAGTTGGGTTGGGTATAGCTGATATGATGTCTGACATTGATTTAGGCGTAGGTTTTTAGTTCCTGATCATCGGCAATAACCTTTCGGCTTGCCTCGTCTGTATCTTCAATTGCTTCATTTCGGTCCTTCGAAAGAGAGGATTGCCGAGAGTCGCCGTAAAGCGGGTCTCCCGTCCTGTTCCTCTTAGAGTCTTTCGAACCCCCTCCTTCAGAGTTCTCTTCTCTATTGAGTGAATCGTAAGTTGCGGATTCACGATTGCCTTGAGATTCGCTATTCGAGAACTGCGGAGCATTGAGCTTTATCCCCCTCTGATTCAATTCGTTGGAAAGCTCTGCCCAGCTAGACTTTATCATGCTTTCCAAACCGGAGAGATCCGTCTGCATTATCGAATTTACCCGCCCCGAATTCATGGATACACGCAGCTTAAGAATACCGCCACCATCGAAATTGATCTTTACAGAAATGATGTCGTTCTTGTTGGCAACCAAACGATCAACGCTCTTCACTAGAGCTTCGTAAACTTGCTTTGTCTCGCTCGTTGATTTAGAAGCGTATCCACTTTGTTGTGATTTTATAAAACTTAAAATTCTGGTTTTAGACGCAGAGGGCGATTCGCCTACGCTCAGGCCTTGAGAAGTGTCACCCTTCGATCGCGATGCTTTTAGAGAAAGTTCTCCTGATTTCGCAACATCTCCATCCACTTTCTCGCCGAATCTTAGCTGATTTCCAGCACCAGCTGGGCGAGTGGTTTCCGACCTGAAATTCGTACCGGCGATTCCGCCTGGTTTCTTAGGGGCTTTCTGGACTGATGGCGTTTGAAGCCCTGAATTCGCTGACCTAGAACTAGCATCCGCACCTCTGGGGGCTCGATTCAAGTGAGATTCAACCGCTTCCGCAATTCTCTTGGAGGCGTTTGTTTCAACCGTAGTAGAATCGCCACTGAAAGGACCATGACTATTCGCCTTCGGAGCCTCGCTACGGCTCATTGAAACTGAAGAACTTCTGCTTTCCTGCCTTGAGCTCTTCTCCTCGTTTCCGCGAGTTCCCACGCTTTCGAAATCCAAAGTCTTAACATTCGGATGATCCGTTGAGCTAGATTGCGAGGTCGTCGGGCTCGATGGATTAGCATTTCCTTGCGGCGCTTGACCAAGCGAACTGCTTTTCGCGTTTTGCGCCGAGTCAAGAGCTGTGGAAAGCGATTTTCTGGCACTAGCCAGATCGAAGCCAAGTGATTCGGACTTGCGAGCTTGTTGGTGAATCGGGCTAACCCCGTTTTGACTTTTAAAGTGACCTTCGCCGAGCTCCTTAACCGCCATTATATGACATTCCACATCTGGACTAGCAGCACCAGATGAAGTAGGAAGATTAGGGTTTTGAAGTTTCGACGACATATCTGCCGCATGTTCAGCAGAGTTGATGCCAACTTTGTCTATGTTATCTGTTAATCTTTGATTATCAACGATTAATAAATTTTCCTTACTTATAGGACTCGCATTTGGAGCGGCAATATGAGGATTTGTCGGCATCCTGTCGGCAGATTTTTCCTCATCATACGATGCGGGGCTTTCGCTCGTTCTTTCTTCATGCTCTAAAATGTCGTGAAAAACCTCATCCGCCGGGTCCGTTCGATCTTTGGAAGAGACATATTTCGCGGAAGCCGTCGGCTCTAAAGATCCTTTTTCCGAGGCGTCTCTAAGGATATTAGACGCGAATGCGGAAGAAAAGCGATGCAGTCCAGAGCTCGCAAAACCTGGCACTACGCTGAAAGTATCAATATTTCCGCGCTCGAAAGTCGTATTCTTAGGTTTTGCGCCACTTTCCTGTGAAGCATTCTTTTCACTCCTGTCGCTTTCAAATAGCGACGCCCTACTAAAAAGCTTTTGAGCGCCCGTCAGGGCTCTGTCCCAAAAACTGCTGAATTGTCCATCCTTGCTACCGGTCGCGCTTCCTTGCGATTCGCTCCTTCGATTTTCATTGGAGCCCGAATTTTCGTTGCGCGCCACCGGAATCGGCACGCTCGTTGGATCTATGGACATGGATTTACATTACACTGTTAAGTCGCGTTCTCGTCTTTTGATAGTCTGAGCATGTTTGACAATTTCGCCGCTCGTTTAATTAAAGCCTCGTTTCCTCCCCCTTGCATGGCCATCTCTTGAAGGATCTCCCCTATCGTATCGGGCCTCATGAAACGCATTATCTTCGCCACTGTAGCATCATCGAGTTCTTTGAAAATACTGACACTAGCATCAGGATCCAGATTGCCGTAGGTATCCGCGAGGATCTTGAGATTCTTTCGTTCCCATTCCTCGACTTCCACGACATCCTTGAAGAGAGTCTCTCGCATCTCTTCAACATCCTTCTTAATCGCCTTGATCTCCTCGCGATCAGATTTTAGCTGAACTTCGTAGGAGACCAGCCGGGCTTCCCTTTCATCCAACTCCGCCGCCCGATCATCAAGCGCGCGCTTCAGATTCTTGAGATCATCGCTGGAAAAACTCCAGCTAATTGGGGAAGGGTCTTCGCGCTTAATGACCAGTACCTCCTTTGACTTGGGAAATAGTTCGTCACGATAAAGCAGATACGCTACTGCTTGAGTGCCTAGCATCATAATCAGCGCCAGGACCGCCAAGAACCAAGATTTGGAAAACAGATTGCTCATAGTTTCTTCCTTTCATTCGCTCGGGCATTATAAATATCTTCGATCTCCGACAATTCCGCCTTAGCGGCATCGGCTGTGTAGGCCTCAAATCGGCGTTGTTTTAAGTTTTGAACGGCCTTTCTTTTACGGATGGCGCTATTTACTTTCGCCCGGGCTGCTCTCTCTTCCTGTTTCGCCTTTTCGAGGCGCATCCTGTATGATTCCTCCACCCTGCTGGCCTCCGAAATAGAGCCTTCTAGGGCAAGTCTCTCATTCCTGGAAAACGCTTCGACATTGCTCTTATTCCAAGATTCTATAATCGCTTCTCTCGTATTTCCAGCGTCCCTGGTAGCGAGCTCCATTTGCCGGGCTTTTCGGATGGCGACGAGATAATTTTGGCGAGCTCCTTGCTCTTCCCATTCCCGCAGGTTAAGCAGGGTAGTGAGATTGAATACGAACTTTCTCATCCGATCAATTCCTTCAGCTGAGCATAGGCTTCACTAACCGGCACTCGCTCAGTGTGCTTTTGGCGAAGAAAACCCATAACTCGTTCGTGCACCTGTATGGCCGAATCGACTTTCCCATTAGCGCCACTCGCGTAAGCGCCGAGATTTATCATGTCCTCATTTTTCCTATACAGCGAAAGATAGTCTCTTGAAATTGCCGATAATTCGATTTCCTCTTCAGATGCGACATCGCTAACGAGACGGCTAACGCTATCGAGAACGTTTATCGCCGGGAAGTGATTAGAGGTGGCCAGCCTTCTTGATAACACGATATGCCCATCCAATATTCCGCGAACAGAGTCCGAAATGGGCTCGTTAAGATCGTCTCCTTCGACCAAGACTGTATAAAAAGCAGTGATGGAGCCGCACTCTGAATTGCCAGATCTTTCTAGCAGTTTGGGAAGCTTGGAAAAGACCGATGGCGTATATCCACGACTGGCTGGCGGCTCCCCAATCGCTAGACCAACCTCTCTTTGAGCCATGGCGTAGCGAGTGACCGAATCCATCAGGAAGAGTACTTTCTTGCCGCTTTCCCTAAAATTTTCAGCTATCGAAGTAGCTAGATGGGCCGCTCTTAGCCTGAGAGGCGCGGATTCGTCGGAAGTCGAAACTACGACGACGGAGCGCTTCATCCCTTCTTCGCCCAAATCTTTCTCTATAAACTCTCGCAGTTCTCGACCCCTTTCCCCTACAAGAGCGATGACGTTGACATCCGCTCGGGATCCGCGCGCCAGCATTCCCATTAAAGTCGATTTACCCACTCCGCTTCCGGCAAAAACACCCATTCTCTGACCTTCGCCCACAGGGCTAAACAGATCGATCGCCTTGATTCCCGTCTCGAATCGATCTTGTATTCGCTTTCTGAGCAATGGATTCAGGCGTTTCCGAAGAACTCCCTCCGTCTTTCTAGAGGGAATCGGGCCTAAATCATCAATGGGTCGTCCTAGCCCATTGAATACACGTCCAAGAATAGGTTCCCCGCAGGGCATCCGACTTTCTCGTGATCCAACCTTCACGTGACAACCTGGATGAATTCCGTCCATATCCTCCAAAGGCATTAACAGAATGCGATGATCCCTAAATCCTACGACTTCCGCGTGAATACTTAAATCGGATGATGGGGATACGATCTCGCATAATTCTCCGAGCGATACTTGAGGCCCTTCAGATTCGACGATCAGCCCCGAAACTTTCGCTACCTTCCCTAAGCGGGTGACTGTATCCGAGGCGCCTACACGAACTCCAATATCGGAGGCCCAGTCTGGAAGCGCGGTAATCATCGGCTGGATCCTAAACCTTCCTTCAATCTCTCCATCTTGGTTGAGAGTAGACCGTCTACTTTGCCGAATCGGCTTCCAAGAATGCAATCTCCCCGGCTCAGAGTTCCATCCGCAACGAATTCCAACTTGGGATGCTTCGAACGCAGCCCTTCCTGCAAATCACTCAACAAGGCTAAGTCCTCAGGATTCAAGCGAATCACCATTTTTTCTTCATCTAAACCCGATTCCTTTATCACTAAATCGACTATCGAAGATATGATTTCAGAATCTACCTCTAGCCCACCAAGAGTCCTGGTTACGCAATCGAATGTGAGTGTAATCAAGGCCTCTCGAGCCTCCACAAGAATTCCGGAAAACTTGGCCTCCAAATCGGAGAAAGTCTTCTCTCGCAAATCGTTCACTTCTGAACGAAAATCCAATATCTGCTGCTTGTACTGCGCGCTGGATTCGTCATAACCTTTTCGATACGCGTCCTCAATCGCTCGCTCATGTTCGTCAGCATCTACCCTAGGCTTCCCGTCGTAGGAAACCTTCAATGAAACCATGGGTTCGTCGAGCTTCAGAAACCCTCTAAACTGTTTGGCTTCCACCATCCAAGCTGATCTCCTCTTGCTCTTCCAATCGCCGCACGACTTGAATAACTCGCTCTTGAGCGGCCTCCACCTCAGTCACCTTTACGGGACCCATCATTTCGAGGTCCTCGACGAGCGTTTCCGCAGCCCGTTTAGACACCGCTTGCAAGATAAACTCCCTCAGCGATTCAGTTGCCGACTTTAGAGAGAGTGTTAGGTCCCCGGAATCTACCTCCCGCATAATTCTCTGTAGATCCGTCAGTTCGAGACGGATAAGGTCGTCGAAGCTGAACATCTTCTTTCGAATTTCAGCTCCCAAAACAGGGTTCCGTTCTTCGATGTTGGCAAGAATCTCTTTGCTATCGTCCTTTTCCAACGTATTCAGCAGATCCGCCACCATTCGAACACCGCCACTCTTGTTCATGGTAAGCTTTCCACCCGTATCCAAATTCTTACTGAGAGAATTGGCAACCTTGTTGATAATCTCTAGTGAAGTAGGTTCGAGCATCCCCAACCTCTCGATTACCTCCTCCCGCAGGTCTTGGTTGAACATGCCCAGAATCGGACCCGCCTTGTCATTTTCCAGATAGGAAAGCACAAAAGCGATGGTCTGAGACTGCTCGGTCTTGATCATGTTGAAGATCTGTCGAGGCTCCATTTGCTCAATCTCCTTGATGACCTCGGCTGAGTTGCTAGATGGAGCTATTCTTTCTAATATGCTGTTAGCCTTAAAATCCCCCTTGGCCATTTCCAAAGCCTTCCTAGTGTAAAATGCGCCGCCGAGCAGAGATCCGTAACTCGATAGGATGATGCCCGAGAATTCCTCGATGGCTCGCTTCTGATCCTCTTCATCAATTGCTCGAATCGAGGTCATTTCCCGGCATAGAAGCTCTATTTCCTCGTCCTCGAATTGCCGAAGAACGTGAGCAGCGGCTTCCGGCCCAACTACAATAAGAAATGTAGCCAGTTTTTGCGTACGAGATAATGTATCGTATACTCCTACCATAGCTCCTACCTACTATTTTCCGTTTCGCCGATCCACTCCTTCAGTGATACTCCGATATTGGCCGGCTTCTGTTTTATTAGCTCGTTGAGCATTTCAGGGGTCACCGTACCGCTGTCTTCGAGCTTGCGACTTTGAAGCACTTGCTCTGGTTGAAGAACCTCTATGGACATTTCTTCGGGTTTGGTCTTCTTCAGCGTCTGCATAAAGTAAAAGATCACTCCAATCCCCAAAACGATCCCAGCCAGGTTCTTACAAATATCCAACCATTTCTGAAGATCGAAGCCTTCCATCGTTGTTTGCGGTTGCAAAGCTAGCGGATCGGTTGCGAAAACCATTTCATTCACCGTGACGAGCTCATCCGCGGTCTGGCCATTCTTGAGCTCTATCCCCAGAGCATTGATGACGATCTGCCTCAGTTCCTGTAGCTCCGTCACATCTCGATCAATTGGGTTGCCCTGCTCATCATAGCGTTTGGATACCAGTAGCGATGCAGTTAACCGGCGAATTGTCCCCGGATTCTGAACACGATCACTGGTGACTCTTCCAATCTCATAGCTTTCCGTTTTCTGTTCGGTGGAGTCCTCGCGATCCAGGAATGTATCGGATGCGGCACCTCCAACATCTGGAATATTCGACGTCGTTCCCGCTACGCCTCCAGCACCTCCTCCGGACTCTTTCTCGGACATTTTCGTTTCTTCAACAACCGAAGAACGAAGCACACCTTCCGGATCGAAACTCTCCTCTTTCGTCACTACAGTTGACGTATCCACATCGACAGCTACCCGGACCTCCGACTGATGCGGGCCTAATACGCGGTCCAGCATGCTTTGAACTTTGGTAGTGAAATAGGCCTCTAGCCCTTTCCGATATCTAATTACGTCATTAGAGATTCCGCCATTCAATCCGTCGGTTCTCAACTGCTCACTCAACACGAATCCTTCGCTATCCACAACCACGACATCATTCACGTTTAGGGCTTGAATGGAATTGGCCACCAAGTGCCTAATTGAATTCACGGCCGAAATATCCAGGCTTCCCGCTGTATCCACGAATACCGATGCACTCGCCCGATCCCGACCCTCGCTGGTAACGATGATGCGATTTTCCGGCATAACGACCATTACTCTAGCTGAACGAACACCGCTGAATTGGGCTATGGTTCGCTCCAGTTCTCCCTTGATCGCCCTTAAATAGTTGGTTCGCTGCACAAAGTCGCTGATTCCAAAGCTTCCTTTATCGAAAAGCTCGAAGCCCGGTCCGTTCCCCGACGGGACCATTCCTTCTGACGCCAACTCCCATCGCAACCGGTGAACTTTGCTCGACTCCACATAAATCGAGTTTCCGTTTCTTCCCGTCTCGAATTTCACGCCCTTCTGTTCCAGCTTCTCAACGATATCCCCTGCCTCCTCGGCGTCGAGATTCCCGTAAAGCAGATGCATATTCGGCTGGCTCGCCCACACCATGAGGGCGACCATGGCAAGACCTACAAGACTGGCCGCCAGAATTAGAGACACCTTTTGATTCGCGCCTAGCGGCTGCCAAAGATCCTTAAACTGATTTACTAAACCCATGAAAATCTACTTATCCAAAATTTTGCTACACTGGCATTTTCATTAGTTCCTGATACGACTGGACCAGCTTATTCCTAACTTCCACCAGCATCGTGAACGCCAGACCTGACTCCTGCATCGCTATCATCGACTGATGAATATTATCCGTTTCCCCAAGTAAAAGCCGATTAGTCTCTTCCGCGGCGACCTTGCCTTTTTCATCCACTTTTTTGACGAGGTCGCCAATCAAGCTACCGAACGACTCGTTTGTATCGCTTTGAGGAAGGGCTTGAAGCTCTTTCGGCTGGAACGACTTGTTAACTTTTAGATGCTCTACAAGTGGCTGATTTAAAGCCTGTTGCGAAACCATATCAGTATTGAGCTCTATCATTTCAACTCTCCGTATTCAGATTTACGATAAAAATCAGCGACCCATCCGAAGAGCGTTTTGGGCCATCTGCTTGGCCGTTCTAACGACTTGCAGATTGGCTTCGTACGATCTTGAAGCAGCGATAAGATCCACCATTTCATGCGTCAGATTGACATTGGGCAATCGCACCATGCCTTTTTCATCCGCGTCTGGATGTCCGGGATTATACACCAATGGGCCGGCCTTCGGGTCGGACTTGATTCCCTTGATCCCTACACCTGTTGTGAAATTCTTTCCTCCATCCGAGTTCGTTCCAACCTCTAAGAGCTTGGCTTCGAAACTTACCATTTTACGGGCATAAGGCTGGCCATCGGGTCCACGGGTCGTGTGGGCGTTGGCGATATTCTGCCCAATGACATCTAAACGCACTTTTTCCGCGGCGAGTGCGGATGCGGTGCTTTCCAATCCTGGCATTATGTTCATCGACTCAATCTCCTATTTCCGTTTGCTACATTACGCGTCCAGTGATGGCCGTTTTGATGCGCTTCAATGAATTCGCCGTGTACTGAGTGAGGAACTCGTACTGCATGGCGTTCTTGTTCATTTTCATTAGCTCCGAGTCCAACTGAACATTGTTACCATCAGGGCGAACGCTGGGGGAATTCAGGTCCGTCTCCAGTGTTGCCCGGAGCGCTGAAATCGATTCAATATCGTTGGATTTCGCTAACTTTTTTAGCTCCTCGGCAAAGTCCGTTTTTATATCGACCCGTTTATATCCAGGCGTTTCGACGTTGGCCAAATTCCCGGATATGGCCTCATGACGGGCGTGGGAAACGTCTAGCAACTTTTTAGCCAGAACGTAGTTCTCACGGTCATAAATTTGATCGATCATGCGGAACGCACAGCATTCAGCGTGCCTAACTCATGCTTTGATATCTTAACTTATTGCTAGTTAGCTAGTTAAAATAATCAAAAAATATAAAGAGGGGGCATTCCGAGTGTAAGGGAACAAATTGCCTACCCTAATGAATTGTATCTAGCGGCCCTTTTGGGCCCTCTTCGTCGACACCGTTCGAGAAGAGTGATAGCATCGATCGAGAGGCCAAAAACTTTACAAAAAAAAGAGCCTATTCTTCCGTGGAAGCCTCAGCCCGCTGATCGAGTGCATACCGATCTAGCAGCAGCATGGAATCAGAATTATCCCCAGCCATTTTGAGCTTATCAATCATGTCGGATACGACCTTTTCTTCTTCGACCTGCTCGTCGACAAACCACTTGAGAAAAGACACGGTAGCGAAATCCGATTCATCTTGGGCGATTTTATAGAGTCCGTAGATGTGCTTGGTAACTTCTCTTTCTTGCTCAAGCGAGGATTCGAAAACCTTGAGTACGGACTCGTAGTTCCATTCTGGGGCCTCTACGGCTGGCAATCGCACGACCCCGCCTCGATCGATCAAGTATTGGTAGAACTTCATCGCGTGGGCACGCTCCTCCTCGCACTGTAAGCGCATCCACTGAGAAAAGCCGTCATAGGCATTGCGCTCGAAGAAAGCGGCCATCGAGAGATAAGCATTCGATGCCGAGAGCTCGATTCCAATTTGCTCGTTAATTGCTGATTCCAGGGCTTCGCTAATTTCCACGATTTCCCATGCTAGAGTCCTCGCGTTTCAATGGTCGAGCGTGAAACGCGTTCCGTCATCTCGAATGACATCGGTCATATCAGTTCGTCTGCTAGCCTTCCATGCGTAAGGACATTGTTTATCGAAGGGAACCACGCTTGGCATCGATATTGTCTGGCTTTCAGTTCCTTCCGATTTGAGCAAAATCGATTGTGAAAGGTTCCTCCCCGAACCTCCAGATCCGAAGTCGAACGAATCATCCGGGAAACAGAGCCCTAACAGACTCGGACCCAAATCTAAGAGCGAAATCAACATAGGATCTCTTCTGGCAATTCCAAAGCCTTGGGGCCATGAGAGCAAGAGCGGCACCCGCACTGAATCTTCATGAGGCCATCCTTTGCGAAAAAGCCCGAACGACCCATGCATATCCCCATGAACCGAGGTGAAAACGAAGATCGTGTTTTCCCAATCAAGGCGATGCCTGGTCTCCCTACATATGCGGCCAATCGCCCGATCCGTCGCTTCAATGTGCCCGTAATAGCCAGCTAATTCTCGACGGGCGCAATCTCGAATAACTGGATCGTCAGGCACTTCGTCCGCCAATACAATAGAATCAGGTAGCCTGGCATTAATTCCTGGGGGCTCTTCTCTGTATGGAGGATGAGGAGCGTCCAGGCTGATACAGGCAAATACGGGTTTGTCTATCGATTCAGAACTCAAATAGCGGCTCCATCTTTCCGCGAGAACGTCCGATTGATAACCCTCGATTCGTGTCGGAGGACCGATTCCGGTCCCATGATAATAGCCATCGTTTAAAAGAAAGCCCGACTCAAAACCCTCCCAAAACTGGAATCCTCCTCTACGATTTTCGGGAACTTCAATCTTCGCATGTTCTACGCCAACGACCGGAGCATTTCGATCGCACTCGAACAATTGCCATTTGCCGAAAAAAGCGGTATTATAGCCTCCTTCTTGAAATCTGTGGGCGATCGTCACGGCATTTTCCGGAAGTGGATCGAAGTAGCCGACGACCCCGTTTTCTGGACAGCGTATACCCGTCAAAAAAGCTGCCCGTGCGAACACTCCCATGGGATGAGGCGTTACCGCTTGGAAAAAATCGATGCTCTCTTCCGCCAAGGAATCGATAAAGGGTGTCGCCGCATTCCCATCACCACTGTATCCAGTCGCCCGCGCTCTCCACTGAGTCGTCATTACGACTACCACGTTGGGTCGCTTTTCTGGTGTCGCCATCATCTCAATTCCAAAGCTATGGACTTGATACAGCAAGCGAATTGAAACAAGTTCCCAAGCCAATGGAACAACAATCGGCTGACTTCGCTTTGAGACCAGCTCAGCCCAAAGATGTCCCTTCAATTGTGGAAATGATCAAGGGCATGGCCAAACACGAAAAGCTGGAGGACCAATTGGAACTCGATTCGGAGAGGCTTCTCAATTGTCTCTTCGAAGAGAATCCAATACCCAAGGCAAGCGTCGCGACTCTCGATGGGACAACGGTGAGTTACGCCATCTACTTATTCAATTTCTCAACCTTTCTCGGCAAGAAAGGCACCTACCTCGAAGATTTGTATGTAGCAAGAGAATACAGAGGCACGGGTATCTGAAACAGGCTTTTTATGAAAGTCGCCGAAGTCGCTCGAGACGAAAACTGCGGACGTATGGAATGGACGGCCTTAAATTGGAACCAACCCGCTCTTGAATTCTACAATTCACGAAGAGCCAAGATACTGGAAGATTGGAAAATACTACGTCTGACTGAGAGCGGTATCGAAGCTATAGCCGGCCAATTCGACTAGGACGGAATGCCCTCTATACTAAAGATTGCCTGGCTGACGAGCCTTTCGTTGGATGCTCCCTTGGTGGCGGTCGTTTGGCAGCGGGCCTTAGCCCAATCTACCTCCGCGAATCTCGAATGGCGCCACTATTTTCTGGTGTTCGCATCGATTTGGCTCGGCTATTAAGCTGACCGGTCGTTGGACGCGTGGAAGCACAACTCGGATTTGGCTTTTTGAACTGGAAGCAGGCATAATTCCTATCCGATCCTCTCATCGAAAGGATTTGCTCTAACCTGAACCGGAGTTTTGGCTAGGTCAAATCGAAGACCCATGGCATTGGAAATTGTTCACTTCGGAACTCCCGTACTACACCAGAAGGGAGAACCCATCACCGAGTTCGACGAATCGTTGAAATCGCTTTTTGACGATATGGTGGAAACGTGCATCGAAGCTGAAGGTATCGGCCTAGCGGCTCATCAAATTGGCAAGGCTCTTATGTTTTGCGTCGTAGATCTGCGGGGTATCGAGATCGATTTCGACTACACGCTGGATGGTAGCAAGCCGCCTTTAAAACTTTTTAGCCCGATTGGAGTGTGCAACCCGATAGTGACCAAGCTGGAGTCGCCTAAGACTATCTACGAGGAGGGGTGCCTTTCCTTTCCCGATATCAGAGGCGACGTAGAACGGACCGATTGGATCCGCTGCCAATACCAGGATATTGATGGGAACCCTCACGAGCTTGAATGCAATGGGCTACTGGGCCGTTGCGTGCAACACGAAGTGGATCACCTCAACGGAATCCTTTTTACGGAGCGCATGAAGAAAAAGGTCCTGAGGAAGATCCTCCCGGAAATCAAAGAGCTCCGAGCCCGAACCGCCGAAAGACTCTAGTAGAAACGTCTTCGAATGCCTCAGAGGAAATCGGCCGCCAGTTCAGCCAATGGCGAACGCTCCCCTTTCTTTAAGTTGCACATGGGCCGGAATCGCCTGGCTCCTCATGCGGTTGGCGCAATAGACCAGATCATTGCTGCGCGAATCCAAATGGGGGTTGTCAATTTGATCTGGATCACCGATGAGGACGATTTTCGAGCCTTCCGAAATCCGGGTAATAACCGTTTTCACTTAGTGAGGCGTTAATTGTTGAGCCTCGTCCAGAATGAAAAATCGCCGGGCTATGGATCGGCCCCGAATAAAGCAAAGGGCCCAAATCTCCACCAGACCGCAGTCCAGCAATTTTTAACAGGGCTTTTTGGCCGGTTCATTGCGTTCCGGATTCGCATCTTTCGTTTTCCAGCGTTGCCGCTTGTTTTCGAATTGAGGATCTTTCGGAGGCTTCGAGGGCACCAGCACTTCTAGGGCGTCATAGAAGAGCTGCAACCAGGGATTCATTTTTTCTTCTAACGTCCCTGGCAGAAATCCGATTTCTTTCCCCAAGCCAATCACGAGGCGGGAGATCGAAACATCGGCGTATAGGCTGTTACCTGTATTTGTTTGCTGGATAGCCGCTACCGAAGACAAGAGAGTCTTCCCCGTTCCCGCTTTTCCGTAACAAGCTATCAAGGAGACCGACTCGTCCATCAAAGCGTCCAGGAAGAATTGCTGCTCGAGATTCTTTGGTCTAATGTATATGCCGCAAGGGGCCCGCAAGCTATCCGGCACGGCGAGTTTTCTCAGCAGATGAGAGCAGAGCGATCGGGCTGGCATGGTTTTGCACTCTTTGGTAACGATCAACCCGTAGTCATTAATCTCAAGTCCCTCGGTCAGGCTATCATCCAATTCGAATTCCCCTTCCGGCGCGAATCGCTGCAAATCGTACTTCGGAACGACCAGTTTCCGATAGCTCTGGTAATCCGGCTCCTCCGAGGCTTTATCGTTGAGGTAGTCTTCAGCTTCGATCCCGACCGCCCGCACCTTCAGCTACATATTGACATCTTTGGTGAACAAAATGACCGGAGGAGGAAAATTTTCCTGCACCAACACGGGAGTGGCAATAATTCGGTAATCCTTGTTTTTGAGGTCCAGGATAGAGCGGACAGATTGCAGTCTTTCGGACTCTTTGGCCGTGCCTTGTAAGTATTTGTCTATGACCTCAGACAAGGCGCCACCACTGTCTACGGGCAACCCTTCCAGCATTGCTCTAGAATCCGGCAGCTAATCCCGCAACAGCCTATGTACCCTTAGGGCGTTTCGCCCGCGTTCACTGGACTACTCCATTTTAATGGCGTCCAGCTCTTCCAGGGCTTCTATGGGGATGACCAGATTGTTGTCGTCGAATTTAGACAAGCAGTACGGATCATAGAGCAACTCATTCGTATCCAATACGTATGTTTTCGTTTCCCGCTCTGCCTTCCGTTTCGATTCGCACCGTATCGCGCCAGATGACGATTCCAGCATGTCCAAAATAAGCTTACCGAAACCGCTCTTTTGTTCCAACCGTTGGATACAACGACTTTGTAATAAAGACGGCGGACTGTCTACCCCTAAACAGTCCGCCTTAGTTTTCTTCTTTACCCCAATATCCCGCTAAGCGGGACTTGATACTCTCACAGCTAAACGACAGACCAGTTCCCTATTCAAGCAAATGTTAGCCTTTTTTATGAAAAAACTATGTTTAAGTAGTGATTCTTATGAAGCGAATAATCCACCGGCTTGCTGGAGGATCGATTTTGACTCATGAAATCACCGCAGGGCGGAAAATCATCTGCCGCGCATCAACCTTAGCGAGATGCTCTCCGAATCGCCCTCTAGCGACCGACCATCAGTATTCATTTGAATTCGCGACACGGTTCCCGGCTTAAAGAATGCCAGTTCTGCCGTGTCATGTGGCTGCCCAGGAAAAGCGACGGTGGTTAGCTCTAGACGGCCCTGAAGGTCTTCTTCCTTTTCGATAATATCCAAAAACCCAGTAAAGTGCTTTGGAGAGGCCACTTTTTCGCCCTCCAGTTTCAATAATCCCTTTATCAGCTCTCCCTCGCCTCTCGTTTCGGTAACGATCAAGGAAATGTCCCTAGTTTCTTCACTCGTCTCGCCCAAAATGGCTACACCCTTGAAGTAAGATCCCTGAGAAAGGGACATGGTTATTTCCTGACGAAGTTTCTGCAGTCGTTCCGCTTTCTCTGATCTAGAGGCTATCCAGTTTTTCTCGAAGGCTCTAGCCTTCTCGAGGTAGACTAATCCCGCCTTTTCAAACGCCTTCAAATAGTATTCGAACTCCATCGCATCGACTTCAATGGATCCCTCTTCGAATTCCGATTTCGGCAGCATCGATGCCCAAGCCAACCCATCGTCGCTACCGTTGATTCGAAGATTTGACAGTTCCCAACCACCCTTTTGGTCACCTTTGGCCGTGATTCGGTAGTGGGCATCGAAGTCGAACACCTCTCCTTTCTTGCCATCCTTTCTGTACAATCCGACCCATCCAGGGCTAGGCGATTGGAGATCCGCAGGCAATTGACTAGAATCGTCAGCGAAGGCCGTCGCCTCTTCCAGTTCTGCTTTAGAGAATGGCAGAAGAGAATAGAAGTAACTGTCTTCCAAAGGCGAATAAAGGTCTTCTTCAAGCGTTACTCCAATCTTGGCGGCTACCCGATACTCCGAATCCGACACGCGTTGTATTTCGCTTTCGATCCACGCCAGATCATAAGGCCGCCCAGGTTTTACGCTGTTAAAAACCTCGTCGGTCATCTTGGCTACAACTAGGTGGATGCGCGTTTCTTGAACATTGCCATGGGCCAGCAAGTCTAGGATCGTGTCTTTGAAGCTCGCCCCCAATATACTTAGTCCGATTAGTACCAAACTCGCTGCTGCTGGCCACGTGATATATTTACGTACTTGAGATAAGCGTTCCGGTTCTGCTCGAGAGGTATCCACAGGGCCACCCCCAAAACCGAAAGCCACTCTACCAATATCATCATCGTCGCTGATTGAAAAGCCGTCCTCGGAATCCAGAAAGAGATCATCTCCCGCATCATCGCCCGAGAGCAGATCGTCTTCGGCATCCGCGGCCGGATCATTCCCTTGGGAACTCTCTTCAAGATCACGGGCCTCCGGTTCCACAGTTGCTTCCTGCTTAGGCTCCGCCTTCTCATCCGATTCCGCCATCTCAGCCACAACAATCTCCTCCAAGTCATCATCCGCTAACTCGGAAGTAAAGGGTTCTGCATTCCTTTCAGCAGGTTCTTCAGCTTCTTCCTTAGAATCTTCGTCGCCCTGAAATTCTTCCTTCAAACTTCTCTCTTTTTCTTTATCCTCAAACTCTATTACCGGGCCTTCGAATTCGGGCCCGGGGTCCCTATCCGAATCAATCTGAACATCGTCGCTTGCCTCTTTCATCAGCGATTGAAGATCCGGCACCGATACCAATCCTTCCTCCGAATCTAAGGGCTCGACCTCGGAAGACTCCGCAATTCCATGGTCTTCTTCTTTGAGTTCCTGATCTTGATTGTCTACTTCGGCTAACAGAGATTGGGGATCCGGGAAGTCAATCAGCCCATCAGCATCTTCATCCACTAGCTCGGCCTCTTCTTCCGGTTCCGGGATGTCCGTTTCCCCTCCATTCAAGATGCTTCCTGCTCGAATCAGCAATTCATCTGATGGGTCAATCGTTGGCTCCTCGCTCTCCGCTCCCATAGCGTCACCGTTTCCCCCTCCCGATATCTCGCCTTCAGACGAGTCGGAGTCTATAGAATCCAGCATGTCGCCTACGGACGATTGAAACGACTCGTCCTCTGACAGAGGACCTTTCTCCACAGCCCATCCATCGATTTGCGATTCGGGCAAATCGGATGGGATATTCGAAGATTCCGGATCTTCGGAATCTGAACGCTGGGAGTCGGTCTGAGCCATATATTGTTTTGCTTCGCCTCTGAATTTCTAGTTCAAGCAACCCGCAAACGCATTAATCGGATCAAATCCTTGCCGCCTAAATTTTCCTTCGATTCTTACAAATAATCATAACTCTGTTTTACTCCCTGAATATGAGCGAGTTATCTATTGAAAGACTGGAGAGCAAAATCACCTTTCTCGAACGTCACGTTGAACAGCAAGACCGCGTTATCTTGGAATTGAGAAATTTGCTAGACGAAACCCAAAAGCAAATTGAGGCGCTGAAGGAGGCTATGGAGGGCGTTGAAGGTCCTCAAACAGATGCGATCGACGAGAGGCCGCCCCACTATTGAGCCGATCCGAGAGCCAAGTAGACTTCCATAATCTCAAAACCAAAATCATCGCCGAGTAGATCTGAGCTCGCTTTATAACGACCTTCGCCCAAAGAGAGTGACAAGACCGCGTCTAAGCTATTCGAGGGAAGCGGGAACGCGCCCGCATCGAGCATCTGCGGCTCAATGTAGCTCGATGGTTGAATGCCATCCTTCCAGTCTTCATTAATCCAACGCTTCATTCCGTTTTTGAAGACTGTTAAATGCGGGTTTGAAGTGCACTCATCAAACTCGAAATATGCTAGGGCCGGACCCACTGACCGCACGATTGCTTCTCTAATGCTCTGGCCGGCAGGTTCAAAACCGAATCGGTGACTACGGGCCGAGGCTGTCTGTTCGTACATAGTAGATCCATTGACCGCTGCGATGGAAGCCATTCGATCGAAACGGGCCCGAATTTCGACCTCTGCTGAGAAATCTCTCAATCCACTCAATTGGACTAAGTAGGTTCCACGAGCTAAGGATGCGGGCAAGAATCCGCTAAGATTGTAATCGAATTCTCCTGAGCCAGATTTCTTCACTCTTGAAAGGGGACCGGAACTGAACATCAGTTTCCATTCTTCGTTATGGTCCAATTGGTAAAGCTCCAGCTCGATTGAAAGATCTCCGAAACCGACACCGAGATCCCTCGAATCTAAAGCAACCAAAGATTCTATGGAAACAGGAAGCGCGTTGGCGCCTTCCAATATGAAATGCAAGGCATCCGAGAAATCACCTTCCTTCTTTTTAAACGCATTCCAAACCTCAGTCAGCGAGGCGCAGTTCAAAGAATCGCCAAGACCCGCTGGCTCCAAGTCTTGCAAGTCCAGATCACCCTTCCCACCGCCTGCTAAAGCATAGGTGTAAGCTCCTTTAGCCATATCGAATTCCAAACTATCGCCCCGTCTTGTATGAAACAGTTGGGTACCTTGATCTGAAAGACTAATCAGTCCGCCATGCAGGAAAGCTTTAGAATCCAATAGCAATCCATAACCCGTTCCTTCGTCATCGATGACGATGTACACTTCGCCAGAAGCCTCACCTTCTAACTAAAATCGGTAATAGAGGGCGCCCGAGCTCGAATATGCCTGGAACAACAGCTCTGCCTCCGTCCACTGAGTTTCAAGAGTCACTTCTCTTTCAGCTCTTGTTCGAGCCCGGCCACGCCCTGTCGCGGCGATGAAACCTTCATCAGAGGGCGACGAGATTAAACCACTAAATTCAAATTCGCCGTCGTCCCTCTAGTTAATCTCCGAAGAATAAACGGCTAGCTCTAGTTCATCATCGAAGCCAAAAAACAAGCCCTTATCTGAGTGCTCGAAAAACACTCCTTCCACTCGACTCGCGCCCTCTCCAAAGGAGCCCCAGTAAGCGATGCCTGCTTCCTGTCCTAGGCAAATGGACTACCCAGCCATGAAAATCACTGCTAGGACCCCAAACCTGCCCCAGCGGGTGCGGCCCATCCGAGCATCTAAGCCTAACCAATCCATATTATGTAAAAAAATACTAAAACATGCAGAGGAAAGGGATGCAAGCACTTAAGTGGCTTGCTCTTCGTATCTTACCGATACCGAGATCTATGCCCACCGGCTCTCGAAACCTTAGTGTCTAGGTCTATCCTTAGGCTTCAAAGTACATTGTCGCCCAAAACTTCGATTCTCGGTTGAATACTCAAGCAACTGCTGTTGCATCAAATTCTACAAATAGACCCGGGCACAGGCGCCTGAGAATCAAGCATTTGCTTCGCTGCCGAAGGACTCGGAGGACAAAAAGCCAAATATGTTGATAAGCCGGTTTTTAAAATTTCTAGGACGAGAAAAAACAAGCGAGCAATCAAAGGACGCGGTCGAGGAGATCTCACCCCCTTTAGAAATCAGCGCCGAAGTCCCTGAGCAGCCTTATCGAGATTATTCAGATTTCTGCCTCCGCATGGAATCGCTTGTGGAAAAGTACTGCTCAAACTTCAGCAATCGACTTTCCAAACTGGAAAATCGCCCTCTCATATCGATACTGCTGCCCGTATACGATCCCGACCCTAAATGGCTCGAGGCAGCAATCGAATCCGTTATTGAGCAAATCTATCCTGACTGGGAGCTCTGCATAGCCGATGATTGCTCATCGGATCCCCGAATAAGGCGGCTGATCGAAGATTCTAGTAAGAAAAACGACAAGATTCGGGTAGTTTTCAGGGAACAGAACGGCCATATTAGCGAAGCATCTAATTCCGCTCTCGCTGTGGCCACGGGGGAATATGTTGCCCTATTGGACCACGATGATTATCTTCCTAAGCACGCTCTCGCCAGAGTCATCGATTGTATCAACGACCATCCTGAAACCGATATCATCTACACGGACGAAGACAAGATCGATGAGAGTGGCAACCGATCGCAACCCCACTTCAAGTCAGATTGGAATCCAGACCTTCTTCTAGGACAAAACTACATAAGCCACCTTGGCATATACAGGCGTTCCGCTTTCCAGGAAATCGGAGGTTTTCGCGTCGGCTTCGAAGGAGCCCAAGATTGGGACCTTGTGCTGCGACTCTCAACGCGAATTCCTCCTAACCGCATCAGGCATATACCGGAAGTTCTCTATCACTGGCGGTCCATTTCTGGATCAACCGCGAGAGATATCGACGAAAAGTCGTATGCCCACGAGGCCGCCGGCAAAGCCTTGGCCGACTATTTTGAAAACCAGGAAATCGACGCCTCCCTAGAACCAGTAGACCGATTCTACTGGAGACCGGTTTACAAGCATTCGGCTCCGGCTGTAGCCGTCATAATTCCTACCAGAGATCGGATCGATCTGCTGAAAACCTCCGTCGAAAGCGTTCTTTCCAAAACCGGTTATCCGAACTATCGCATCGTTATCGCGGATAACGAATCCGAAGATCCGGAGACGCTTCGCTACTTGAGGAGCGTCGAGGAGCGGGGAGTCGAGACGATCCGGATCACTGGTGAATTCAATTTCTCGCGGATAAATAATCTGGCGATTAAACCCCGAAACGAAGACATCATCTGTCTTCTGAATAATGATACGCGCGTCATAAACGCTTCCTGGCTCGATGAGCTTGTGATGCATTCAGTAAGGCCTGCGATCGGCCCGGTCGGGGCGAAACTTATGTTCCCCCATGATCATGTGCAACACGCAGGCATCGTTTTGGGCATCGGCGGAATCGGCAGCGAAGCTTTCAAATACATACACAAGTCGGATGACGGGTACATCCATCGAGCCTTCCTTATAGGGAACTACAGCGCAGTAACTGGGGCCTGTATGGCCGTTCGCAGATCGGTTTGGGAGGAAATTGGCGGTTTCGACGAGGAAAACACCCCTAACGCCTACAGCGACGTCGACTTTTGCCTCAGGTGTTCGGACGCTGGATACCGCTCCGTCTTTACGCCCTTCGCTCAGCTAGTTCACGAGCAATCAGCCTCACGCGGACCGGAAAACAGCCGACAATTCGAGGCCGCCGTAAAGTACATGCAGATACGCTGGGGCGATAAGATCGCAAATGACCCCTACTATAGTCCGAATCTATCTCTCGAGCGCGAGGACTTCACTCTGGCATTTCCTCCACGTGGCTATGCAACTCAATGAAAGTCTCTTTCATAGTTCCCGTCTTCAATAATTTCGACCTTGCGAACGAGTGCATCGAGTCGCTCCGTGCATCTCTACCGAAAATTGAATACGAGATTATCATAGTGGACGATGGAAGCGAGGCGATGGTGTTCAAAAAGCTTAAGCGTTTAGAGAACGAACGTCTAAAGGTAGCCAGGAATCCTAAGAACCTCGGATACGCAAAGGCCAACAACGTCGGAGCCAAAACGGCGAACGGGATTTACCTATTCCTTTTAAACAACGATCTAATCTTCGAGAACGGATGGTTTGAGCCAATGTTAAAGGCCGTATCCAAGCGAAAAGTCGGAATCGTTGGCAATGTCCAACTGGATGCGAAGTCCCGAGAAATAGATCACGCAGGTTTCCTATTCGATGGGAACGGAATTCTTCGTCACAAGAGATCGTGCAATCCCGGAAAACGGTACTCTCGCTTTGCTGCAGTCACCGGGGCCTGCCTCGCCATTCGAAGAGAGAATTTTCTTAATGTCGGCGGGATGGATGAGCGCTTCGAAAACGGGTGCGAAGACATCGACCTATGCTTCAAAGTCCGCCAAAAAGGACTTAGAATCCTCGTGGCTAACAGAAGCGTTATTCTTCATCACGTCAGCTCAACACGATCATCGGACTCGATCCGAGACGAACGTAACGCTCGACTCTTACAAAGCAAATGGAGGGACGAATTTATTCGTGAAATGGCCCGTTCTTGGCCGATTACTTACCTGAATGGCATGATCCACGGCGAGAAGCCCTTTCGATGGGCGGCATTTCGCCAGGCAATCGTAAGACTACTGCCAATCAGGCTCGACGCCTCTCCGATAGCTTCGCTTATTGTTAAGGCAAAATTGAGCAGAAACGAGCGGCATTGGCTCTCTTCTCTCGACGGAAAAAGCGACGAAATGATCAAGGAAAGCTACCAGTCCAACGACGGAAAATGGCACGGGACCCAATTCTCATATCAAGGCTTAGAGCCAAATCGCGTCAAAGAAACGGGCCGCTGGATCCAGGAAGTTGGAGAAGTCAGGCTCGGACAAGGCTTTTTCCTGACGAGCGTGCAAGTCGCTGGAGTCATTAAGCCGCCCGATGATAAGGCCAGAGAAACTGAGGGCGATCTCGGCTTGAGAATCACAATCAATGGAGCGGAATCCAAGAAAATGTATCCCATTCCCGTGGGGGAATTTGAAGTTGGAATCGAAGACGTTCCTGCCGTTCCTAACAAGCCTTCGGTCATTGAAATCGAATTGCTCGGGGCGTCTAGAGGAAATGCCTACGCCTGGCTTGGAAGAGTCACCCGCAAATGGTTCTTTTTATCAAGACAGCTCCGCCAATACTGGAAGGTCCATCGCGAACAGAAACTTAATCAGCGGCTTATCGTCGAGCAAGTGAAGCTAAACCACGAGATGCTGCTAGATTTTCATAATCAGCCAACATCGCCGGTAAATTTCGATTTTCTTCGAAGATCGACTCAAATCGGCATCAACCTGGTTGGCTGGTTCGATGCTGAACTCGGCGTGGGCGAATCTGTACGCCTTGCGGCCAAGGCTTTGGATACGACCACAATCAGCACCAATCTTGTTCCGCTGAAGGTCAACTGTCTCGCTAGCCGCAAAGACAAGTTGTTCGATGACCGGCTGGTTGAGAACAACACTTACCCGATAAACGTCTTTCACATAGACGCCCCCCAAAGCGCGGATATCGATCATCATCACGGACCAGCGTTTCGCGAGGGCAAACGCAACATCGGTTATTGGGCCTGGGAACTTCCCGAGTTTCCAGACGATTGGGTGCCCTACTTTAGATACTTCGACGAGATCTGGACACCGTCCAATTTCGTTCGAGAAGCCGTAGCCATGAAGTCTCCGATACCGGTTATCACGATCCCGCACTGTATCGAATTCGAAATGCCCGAAAAACAGGAGCGAGAGAAATTTGGGCTGCCCAGCGACAAATTCCTTTTCCTTTTCGCTTACGATCTAAATAGCTATCAGCCACGAAAAAATCCGATGGCTGTTATACACGCATTTAAAACCGCTTTTGGAGGCAATGCGGGAAAAGATATTGGCCTGGTAATCAAAACCCAATCGACAAAGCGAAATAGTGGAGCCTTTGAAGAGCTCAAGACGCATCTAGAAGGCATCGAAAACATCTACCTAATAGAAAACCGACTTTCACGCGAAGACGTTTACTCATTAATGTATTCGGTAGACGCTTACGTTTCGCTTCATCGATCCGAAGGATTCGGTCTTACAGTAGCCGAGTCCATGTATCTAGGAAAACCAGTCCTATCTACCAATTGGTCTGCTACCACCGAATTCGTGAATGTTCAAAACGGTTGCCCAGTAGATTTCGAACTTTATAAACTGGAACGAAACTTTGGGCCCTATTCAAAAGGCCAATATTGGGCGAATGCTCTTACTGATCACGCAGCCGAATTGATGCAACGACTGGTAAGCGATTCTGAATTTGCCCAGAGTATTGGAGAAGAAGCAGCGAGAACCATGCGCGAAAGGTTTTCTGCTCACGGGATTGGGAAGATATACGAGAAACGCGTGAAGTCCCACACGCTCTGGTAGGCAACGACAATCTCGCTAATGCAAAAACAGATTACGGAAGCGAAAGGTCTATGAGCGAACGCGTACTAATCACAGGAGGCTGCGGATTTGTCGGCTCTCATCTCGCCGATGCCTATTTGGAACGAGGCTATTCGGTCCGCGTATTGGACAATCTGAATCCAACCGTTCATGAGTCATCCAACAAAGCACCCACCTATCTATCCAAGGACGTCGAGTTCATTCGGGGTGACATAAGAGACACTGACACCTTGGTCGCTTCCCTCAAAGACGTTTCGATTATATCTCATCATGCCGCTGCTGTCAGCGTGGTTCAATCCATGTCGAAGCCATCTCGATTCGCGGAAGTCAACACCCTGGGAACCGCTCGCCTTTTGGAACTACTTACCGATCGCGATCGTTTCCCCATACGCAAGCTCATTGTCCCGTCTTCAATGTCAATCTATGGAGAGGGCCTATATCAGGCAGGAGGAAATGAAGTTACGCCGCATCTCAGATCAAAGGAGCAACTCGAATCCAAATCTTGGGAAATCCTCAGAAACGGCGAAGTCTGCAAACCTGTCCCCACGCCAGAAACCAAACCGTTGAGACCCACGTCGATATACGCCATCACTAAACGTGACCAGGAAGAGATGGCCCTTGCAATCGGGGAAGCAAGCCGCATCCCTACGATTGCCCTTAGATACTTCAATATCTACGGCCCAAGGCAGTCCCTTTCCAACCCATACACTGGAGTCGCTGCAATCTTCAGCAGTCGGCTGCTAAACGGAAATCCTCCAGTCGTATTCGAGGATGGCGGACAGCTTCGAGACTTCGTGCACGTAAGCGATATTGTTCAGGCCAATATTCTAGCGACCATTAACGATTCCATTGATCAGGGCGTCTACAATATAGGCAGCGGAAATCCCGTCTCGATTCTCGAAGTGGCCGAACGGCTAATAGAGCTATTTGAATTCCCTGGAGAACCCTCAATCACGCAAACTGCTCGGTCTGGCGACATCCGGCACTGCTATGCCGATATTTCTAAAGCAACTGAGGAGCTCGGCTATCGTCCCAAAGCCATTTTCGATGATTCCCTAAAGGAATTGATCGAATGGGTCTCCACTCAAACTGCGACTGACAACTTCGACGCCGCCTATAAAAAGCTGAATTTAACAAGCCACTAGCAAGTAAATCCGCTGTTGTCGAAAAGGCCGAAGTTCTATGAATGGACAAACAACGTAGCATCGAGCTTCTTGAATCTCTTTACGCCACACTGGTCAACTAGATCGGATACGTATTTCCAGTCGCCTTCGTAGGAATTGTCATTCCATCCCGCCGCTAACGCGATGTCCCTACGAGCCATTACACAGCCGCAATCCACAAATGAATACTCTAGCCGCGTATCGAAATTCCTCCAGCCATAGTAATCGTGCGACATGTTGCAGAATACAGCATCTGTACTGTCGTCGAAAGCCTCGAGCATCTTTTCAATGAATCCTGGCACATGATAATTGTCCGAATTCGAAACGACCAGAAAGTCGCCTTCGATTTCACTCTCCACTTCCTGAAAGCCTCTCTGTCGAGGCGTGTGGCCCCAATCATTAGCCCGCTGCTCTGTCTCTAAAAACCGTATACGATTATCGCTTTCGATAAGGCTCCTAGCAATGTCCCCTATCTTATCCGAAGGTCCATCATGCACGAAGAGCAATTCCCAATTATCATAAGTCTGCTCTAGAAGGGAGACAGCTAGCACGGGAATAGATTTATAGATGGGAGAAACAAATATCACCTTGAAATCCCTATCCTTGATCGCGTTGTGATAAGCGGGGTCTGGCGTTAATGGGCTCGTCCGCCTCAATATTTCCCAATGCCTAAGTCTATTGCGGGCACGTAAAACGATTCCCTTGTCTCGTATCTCTGGAGGCAGTCGACTTAAAAGCCTATACAAGGATTCTGTTACGGCCTTCATAGATTAACGGACTCTACGGATCTCATCTGACTTTCGAGCCGGATAGCTGCAGATTCTTATACAAGGTTTCTTAAACCGTATTTCACAATAACGTACAAAGCCCGCACACCATCCTTTGGTCCTATCTTCTTACCTTCATTGAAGTTGCGTTGCTGATACGATATCGGAACATCGACAATACTCAGTCCGGCTTCAGATGCTTTAGCTGTCAGTTCCGGCTCAATGCCAAACTGGTTTTCTTCGAGCTCAATCGATTTCAAGAAGTCCGCCGGAAAGAGTTTAAAGCAAGTTTCCATATCCGTGAGCCGGTATCCTGTAAACAGATTAGAGACCAACGTCAGGAAACCATTAACCATACGGTGCCAAAATGGACTTACTTCATTTAGTCCTCGACCCAAAAATCGAGATCCGTAAGCGGCATCCGATCCGGACTTTTCAAGATTTTCGATAAGTGTTCCGTATTCCTTCGGGTCGTATTCAAGATCTGCATCTTGGAAAATAATGTGCGTTCCATCGGCAACCTGAATACCCGTGCGCAAAGCTGCACCTTTACCTTGGTTTTTCGAATGATGAACGACTGCATCAACTTCAGCCCCAAGAGGCCCTTTTAGCAATTCACCGGTACCGTCTGACGATGCATCGTCTACCACTATCAGTTGCATATCAGATACACCGCTATTTCTCACTGCCCAAACCAAAGAAGAAAGCGTATCCACTTCGTTATAGGCTGGAATAACAACTGAAAGCCTCATCCAAGGCCCATCTTTGAAATTGATCCCCGGATATGAACTCTTTTCCCCTGGGAAACGAAGATTAACATTTAATTGAACCTATAAAGCTCCACTCCCATGGATGGGATTAGGTCAGAGAATAACCCGGCAGCCACATGGACAAACCGGGTTTGAATGAATTCGATGGTCGCTCTGTTAGTCTGCCAGGAACACCTCGACAAGGCCTATTCCCGTTCCCTCACTCACTCCAGACAAGACGAAACTGTAAAGTCCTGGTATGGCGTCAACTAGAAGGATAGAATCCTTGGATCCTGTATTGAGTACGGCAGCACCTACATCATTGGAGACTGCGATAATTTCATCGACCTTGGTTGGATCGTCCTCCCAGTCATCGTTGGTCGCGACTTCGATCTGAGGGAACCCGGGCTGGGTAAAGTCGGTACGGAACAGCGTAATTGTCGGGTTCTCTAGAGTACCTGACAAGCCGGCGATCGATGGACCCAATCCTCTTAGCAAGAGTTTAGAGTCAACCGCGCCATCAACGATAAAGCCGGCGATCAATACATCCGCGCCAGTGCCCACAAAGCCACGGGTAGCCACGTTGACAAGCCGGTTTTGAGCATCATTGGGAGCAACTCCGTTTCGGGACGTACCACTCGCATCGAATACTTCCACCAATCCTACGCCATTAGCATTTTCGTTATCATTTACGATAGCAGTGAAAAGCTGCGTACCTTCAGGGCTGAATGCAAGGGCCGCATCTTTCGATGCTTCATCCGCGATAGCCTGGGCAAATGACCTATCTACAAAATCAGCAACTCCAACAACGTCCGCTCCCCAGTCATCACTTTGAGCATCCGGGGCTGTAGCCCCAAACGGGAAAAGACTAATGGTTGGATCCAATGCGAAATTTGAAATTCCTACGTTGGCGAGGTCAGGTCCTTTAGCGGTCGCCAGAATATCGATCGGCCCGGTACCTTCGATAACGAAACCAAGGATAAGAGCTTCGGCTCCGCTTCCAATCCTACCCCGGGTAGCAATATTGGCCAGACTCGAGCGCAGGGACTGGATTTGGGCGCTGGAGCTCGCAACCGAATCGAATCCGTTGATAGCTACGAGCCTGTAATCGTAGTCTTTGCCACGACCAACACTGTCATCATCAAACGAGGTCGCCTCGCTTCCAACAGTACCTAGGACCGTCCAATCGGAACCGCTAGACAGTTTTCTTTCGATTCGGTAGCCACCACCAGGAACCGCAGCTCCCGCCCAGTTGAAATTAACAGTACCCGGATTGTTCTCGTTAGTCGCGACACTCGTCGGCGCCGTAGGGGCTCCCGCAGGCAATCCAGCCCCGAGGCCGGCAGATGCCACAAACGAAGGTACATCTCCAAGGTTAACCAATGGATTGCTTATGTCCGGAAAGAATTTAAGGCTGTGCAACAGCGTGCCATTCTCTGGCATTTCCCAAACGTCTCCAGCTCCACTGTCGGACGTATTTCGATAGAAGCCATAAGGTTCGCCAGTTGTAGGAACTTGTTTGGCCACTGTTAGATTTGGAAACCAAAGGATCGCTAAATCATTTCCTGCTTCCCAAGCATCGCCAAAAGGCACCGCTCCGGAAGCAACGATGTATTCGCCTCCCTGAGAAGATTCTGCCGACAAATCCCAGGACGCCACGATTTCATCGTCGCTGGCCCCATCGATGATCGATCCATCGGATGGCAGCGAAAAGGTGTCATCATCGGTAGAGACAACGAGATAGAGCATCCCCGCTCCAACGAGCGGGTCTCCATTCTCATCTTGCAGGGTTCCCAAGTCGATGGAGAAGAACACCGATCCAAACGAGTTGGCAGCGACACCGGCCGCGAGGACTGCTGATAATATCAGGTTAGTCAGTTTCATTGTGGCAGGCTCCATTCATTGACCCAGTTGGCATCTTCTGGATTCGAATCAACTTTCACTTTGCGAACCGACAAGCCCATGCCCGGCTCAATTACGTCTCCTCCTCT
>Ga0066378_10000176_pt1 | contig 27962 bp, 23 predicted proteins | sample Knorr_S23_td_DCM_FD_70947 | JGI IMG/M metagenome (GOLD analysis project Ga0066378, IMG submission 70947) | Marine microbial communities from Southern Atlantic Ocean transect - Knorr_S23_td_DCM_ad_71m_LV_A | ecosystem: Environmental > Aquatic > Marine > Oceanic | place: Southern Atlantic ocean...
ACGGACCAGTCCGCAGTTCCAACGGAGGTTTCTTTCGCTACGATCCCAGACGACGCCACCTGGAACGCACCGCTAGGCTATCCATTCCCAATCCCTGGGGAACGGCCGTGGATGGCTGGGGGCAGATTTTCTTTACCGATACCTCCGACCCCAACATGCGATGGATGATCCCTGGGACCGTTGCAGTCCCCTACGGCAGTTTTGCTCCCAACCCTCGAAACCTGATCGAGGAAGCGCATCGCATGCGGCCTACCTCAGGTCTGGAGTTTGTCTCCAGTGGTCATTTCCCCGATTCCATGCAGGGAGACTGGCTCATTCACAACACGATCGGTTTCCTGGGCACCAAGCAGCACACCCTGGAAGATGGGTCAACTGGCTACACCAGTCGACATCGACAGGACTTGCTGCGCAGCATGGATGGAAACTTCCGCCCCGTGGACATGGAATTTGCTCCCGATGGATCCCTCTACCTGGTGGACTGGCACAATGTGCTGGTAGGACATATGCAGCACAGCGCGCGGGATCCACTACGTGATCATGTCCACGGGCGCATCTACCGCATGACCTATCCTGCCCGCCCACTGTTGCAGCCAGCGAAAATTGCAGGAGCCTCCATCGATCAGCTTCTTGAAAACCTCAAGTTGCCCGAGGATCGCACCCGTTACCGAACGCGTCGCGAACTACGAGGCCGCTCCACTCAGGAAGTCATGGAGGCCCTTGACCGTTGGCTCCGTCAACTGGAACCAGATCATCCCAACCATGCACAGCACCTGGTCGAAGCCATGTGGGTGGCCTGGGGTCAGGATCATCTGGACGATGCCCTGGTATCCCGAGTGCTGGCCTCCGACCAATTCAAGGCACGAGCGGCCGCCGTTCGTGCCATCCGCTACAACCGCCATCGCTTGAGCAACGTCCACAGCCAACTGGAGCAAGCCGCCCGTGATCCCCATGGTCGGGTCCGTCTGGAAGCAGCCGTGGCCGCCTCCTGGCTCCGTCCGGAAGAAGGCCTGCGGATCCTGGAAGCCGCCACCACCCACCCCGTGGACGATTGGTTGGAACCGGTCCTCAAGACGGCGCTGGCCAGTCTGAGGGGTCGCAGCGTGGATGCCCCGGTTTGGCAGGCACCCAAGACCCATCTCCAGGGACTGGCTGGAAAACTCTTCACCGAGGGGGCCGAGATCTACCGGCGAGAAGGTCACTGCGCCACCTGCCATCAGGAAACCGGCTTGGGATTGCCCGCAGCCCAGTTCCCGCCTCTTGAGGGATCGGAATGGGTGAGCGGTTCTCCCGAAAGGTTGATTGCCCTCACCCTGCATGGACTGCTGGGGCCCATCGAAGTGAAGGGCGAGGCCTACCAGGGACGGGTACCGATGACAGCCTTCAAAGGGCTCAGTGATCGCGAAATCGCCGCCGTACTCACCTATGTGCGGACCACCTTCGGTGAGGGCGCCTCGGTCATCACTCCAGAAACCGTGGCAGGTATCCGCCAGCAAACCGCCAACCAGAAAAGCTTCTATCACCCTGAAGCGCTCAACCGCCAATTTGCCCCCAACCCCTGACCCAGACTAGAACTCAGAGGAAGTTTGCAGGAGTCGCTGGCCAGCCACTTCCATCAAGACGGGCTGGTGATAGCGACGGATGATTTCCATGTTGGGCGCCACTCCCAAGCCCGGGGCATCCGGCAGGAGCACCTGACCGTTGGCATCCAGTCTCAGGGGATGATCGGTCAGACTGCTGGCCAGCGGGCTGGCTTCTACCGGATATTCGCATAGCACGGCATGCGGATCATCGGCGTAGGGTTGCAACGATGCCGAGAGGGCCAGATGCGTCGTGAAGGTGTGGTTCACGAACGTGACCCCCCTGGCTCGTGCCTCCTGGGCAACCCGATGAGCGGAGCTGATGCCTCCCACGCGCCCCGTGTCGATTTGGATGTATCGCAGTGCGGCATGGTCCATCATGTTGATGGCCTGATGAGCCTGATGACACCCTTCGCCTCCAGCCAGAGGCACGGCGTCCGCTTGATGCGCCAGAGACCGATAGGCCGAGAAGGCCGCGGAAACGAAAGGTTCTTCCAGCCAGGTAACGCCGACTTCCCTCAAGGCTGGCAGTCGAGCAGCAGCCTCCTCGATGGCATCATCCCAGACCGTGCCCGCATCAATCAGCAAACGGGCATCCGGCCCCAGCCCCTCCCTGGCCGCGTGCACCTGATCACGGTCTTCCCTCACCGAAGCACGCCCGTAAGGACCCCAGCCAAATTTCACGGCCTGATAACCATGCGTGGCCATGGCACGCGCTTTTTCCAAGGTTTCCTGAGGAGTGTCCCCAAAAAGCTGCGAGGCATAGGGTATCTTGGGGTGAGCCTTGTCCATCCCCAGCAAGGCATGGACCGGCGTCTGATGACGGCGCCCGAGCAAATCCCACAAGGCGATATCGATCCCACTCAAGAGATGGTCGGTTTGGAGGAGGTCGAGGCTCTGAGCCCGCGTCAGCTGATGCATTCGAGCCATATCAGCAGCATCCCTCAGAGGCTGCCCCAGCACCGAAGCCGACACCGGCTTGCAGGCACTGTGGGACATGGGGGTGCACCATGCAGCCATGGTCACCAGCGGGGAAGCCTCGCATTCCCCCCACCCTTCGTCGTTGCCAGAGCGCACACGCACCAGCAAGGCGTCCTGACTTCCATCGCCGATATCCCGGATCTCGGGCATGGCCAGGTAGAAAAAGTCAACGCTGTCGATCCGGTGCATGCGTTTCAGAAGTTACCCGTTGAAGTGATCGAGAGCCTTCATGCAAGAATGTCTCGGATCACTCGTCCGTGCACATCGGTGAGTCGAAAATCTCGGCTGGCATAGCGGTAGGTCAACCGTTCGTGATCCATCCCCATCAGGTGAAGCAAGGTGGCATGCAGATCGTGCACGTGCACGGGTTTTTCAATGGCCTTGAATCCGAAGGGGTCGGTCGCTCCGTAGGTCATCCCACCCTTGACCCCTCCCCCAGCCATCCAAACCGAAAAACCATAGTGATTGTGATCCCTGCCCAGTTTGCTTTCACCCTTGTTGGTTTGTTCTACCGTCGGGGTGCGGCCGAATTCTCCTCCCCACAGCACGAGGGTATCGTCCAGCATGCCTCGCTCCTTGAGATCGGCGAGCAAGGCAGCAATGCCTCGCGAACATTCTCCAGCCAGCTGACGGTGGTTTTTTTCAATGGCATCATGGTTGTCCCAGGGCTGCCACTTGCCATGCCAAAGCTGTACAAATCGCACCCCACGCTCCACCAGTCGACGCGCCATGAGCAATTGACGTCCTTGGGGAGTGTCTCCGTAACGTTCACGCACTGAGGACGATTCCGACATGATATCCAGGGCATCGGTGGCTTCCATCTGCATGCAGTAGGCCTGCTCGTAGCTCTGGATGCGGGCTTCGAGCTGAGGATCGGATCCGCGCAAGGCCAGGTGACGTCGATTGAACTGCTGAAGCAGATCCACCTGACGTCGTTGGGCCTTCAGGTTCATGCTCGGATGCTGAACATGCTCAATGAGCTTTTCCACTTCCGTATGCTCCGAATTGATGTAGGCCCCTTCATAAATGCCAGGCAAAAAAGCCGAACGCCAATTGTCGGGCCCCTTGACGGGATAGCCACCCGGACACATGGCCATGAATCCCGGGAGGTTCTGATTCACCGTCCCAAGCCCGTAGGTCAACCACGAACCCAGACTCGGACGGCTCAGGACATTATCCCCACAATTCATCATCATCAGTGAAGGTTCATGATTGGGCACATCACAATACATGGAACGAATCACACACAGATCATCCGCATGCGGACCGAGCTCGGAAAAAAGCTCGCTGATGGGAAGACCACTCTGGCCGTAGGTCTTGAATGCAAAGGGCGATGCAAAGGCTGCTCCGGTGATACGCTCAGTGATCAAGTTGGGGTTGGGGAGCAGGGTGCCATGCCGTCGCTGAAGCTCCGGCTTGGGGTCAAAGGTATCCACATGCGAAGGACCCCCGTTCATGAAAATGTGAATGATGCGCTTGGCGCGCGGAGCAAAGTGCGTCGGCTTGGGTGCCAGAGGGGAGCCCGTGACAGGTTCGGGCTTGGGTGGTGAAGCCAGGGCTGGACATCCCAGGGCGGCCATCCCCATGCCGGAGTGGCGTAAAAACCACCGGCGACTCAAGGGCCCTCCACCGTAACGTTGCATCGAATACCCACTCATGGCGTCAGTCGATAAACTGGAATTCATTGGAAAGAAACAAGGTCTGAATCAATTCCGCCCAAGGAGAGATCGCATCGCTTTCAAGCTCATTGGCACGATCTTGAAGGTAGGCCTGCATGGCCGCCCTTTCCTCGGCTTCAGGCAGGCGTTGGAGGCAATGGACAAAGAGCGCGCTGATCCGATCGGATGAGAAGGTTTCCTCGTTGGCGGGCCTTCCTTGAAGAAACCCTTCGGCAAGAACCCTTGCCTGTTTCAGGATGAAGGGGCTGTTGAGCAAAAACAGCGCTTGCTGGGGCACGGTTGTCTGAACGCGATGCGGTGCCGAAATATCCGGACTTGGAAAGTCAAACACCCGAAAGGCATCGTCCAGGTTTTCTCGATCCACATAGGTGTAGAGCGTGCGCACGGTGTTGTCGGGATCTTGCGGACTTTGACGCACCGGAACCCCACCGCCCGGATCCTGCAAGACCCCCGCCAGATGAAGCACCGCATCCCGGGTGGATTCAAAATCCAGACGACGACGCGGCATCCGCCCGAACCATTGATTGATCGGATCCTCTCGCATCCCTGCCTCATTTGCCTGACTGCTCTGCTGCCAGGTGGAAGAAGTCAGAATCAAGCGATGCATGGCCTTGAAAGAGCCTCCGGAACGCACCCACTGTTGCGCCAACCAATCGAGCAAGGCACCGTGTTCGGGCCGATCACTACGCCAACCAAAATCGCTTCGGGTTGCCACCAGAGGAGCCCCAAAATGCCAGTCCCAGATGCGATTGACGATGACGCGGGAGACCAACGGATGGGATGGATCAGCCAGGGCTTGAGCCAACTCCAGACGCCCGCTTCCCTGATCGATCGAAACCGCGTCCCCCAAGGTCAAAGAGGCTGGAACATGGGGGCGTACCGGTAATCCCGGCAAGTCGGGATCCCCCCGTTTGAACACGTGGGTCACAAACGCTTCGTCTCGATCCTTGAGCATCATGGGGCGCGGTGAAGCCTCGGACCAATGTTTGAGGAAAACCCGCTCCACCTCTGCGCGCGCCTTGCGAATGGCCACACTTTCATCGAGGGTCAGGTAGTCAATGGCCTCTTCCACTCGAAGGGTCGACGGGGCATCCGCCCCATAAAGAACTTGGCGCAGGGCCTCATCTTCTGCTGTCGGCATGCCCGCACATCCGGGATCTTCTTCCAGTCGCTGCCGCCACTGGGCGTCCACCGCTTCCAGCAGCTCGCCATACACATCCGCCACGTCAGCCATGTGGGCAATGGGACGATTGGTGAAGGCGGCGACCACTCGCTGATTGACCTCCGACATGGATCGGAAGGCTAAAAACATTTCCTGAAAGCGACTGCCAACGGACGCCGCGTTCTCCAAAGCAAACAAACGCGCCCACAATCCAAAGATAGGATGATCGGGAGGTTGGCGGTTGAGGAAACCTCGCCAATGCTTCACCGCCCCGCCCGCGTAGGCCGACACCTCACGAATCATGCCTCGCTCAGTGATGAGATCAGGCTGGTCCTGCGTTCGATGCCGCGGCGTGGTCTGAATGACGTAGCGCAAGTAGTCTCCTGACCAGGCCCTCATTTCATGCATCACCTGTCGATGCTGCTGCCGGCGAAGTGTACGATAAGCTTCGCCGGCTTCTCTGATCTCGCTGGCCCAGGCCGTCTCACGACCAGAGTCCGTGAGAACAGGCACCTGGTCGGGCGTGGGTTCAAAGCTGTTGCGGAACATTCCATACAGGGCGTAGTAATCAGCAGCTGACACCGGATCAAACTTGTGATCGTGGCATCGAGCACAGGAAACGGTCAGCCCCATGAATCCGCGAGTGACCACATCAATGCGATCGTCGATCACATCGTGTGGGAAGAAGTTGAAGCGAGATCCCACGGTGAGAAAACCCAAGGCTGCCAAGGCATCGGATGAGGCACTGACACCTTCGAGTCGATCGGCTGCCAGCTGCTCCAGGATGAAACGCGGATAGGGTTTGTCCGAGTTGAAGGCATCGACCACATAATCTCGGTAGGTGTAGGCAAAGGGAAAGGTGGGTTCTCCGGCATCGACATAGCCCTTGGCATCGGCATAACGAGCGACATCCAGCCAATGACGCCCCCAGCGTTTCCCATAGGAAGGATCATTCAGAGAACGATCCACCTGAGCCTCCCATGCCAAAGGAGAAGCATCCTTTTCAAAATCAGATACCTCTTCAGCACTGGGGGGCAAACCCAGCAAGTCAAAGGAAAGACGCCGCATCAGGATACGCGGATGCGCGCGAGCAGATGGCTCAATGCCCTTTTCCTCGAGTTTTTGCAGAATGAAGGCATCGATACCGTTGCGGATCCAAGAGGTATCTCCCACATCGGGGGGAGGCTGATTTTGCAGAGCCTGGGTGGCCCAATGATTCGAAGTAGCTTCTTGGGCCTGCAAGGTGCCTCCAGGCATTCCAGGCATCGCTAGGGCAAGAGAGCCGAGCTCCAGCAGCACCCACATTCTCATGAAAAACCACCCTGCCAGCTTCCTTTTGGCGGAAACCTCACGCGGAATCAAAAGCATGGGACATGCGGATTTCATGGATAATAACTCTGAAGTATCCGGCGGCTGAGAAGGAATGTCAACGGGATGAGCGGTTCCCGATCGGCACTCACATGCTGACCTGACGATCCGAAATCGCTGCTCGCAGCGTTGCAGCGTCCCATGCTTCGCGTGTTTTTCCTAGATCCCAAGGTGCGGGGCCCACCATCTCGGACTTTTTCCCTTCAATGGTCAGCTTTCGGCGAGCTGGATCGAGGGAGACGATGGCAAAGAGCGAATCGCGGTAGGGCACCGTGTATTTGATCCAGGGATGAGCCGCATCGACTTCCTTGCTGTAGCGCACATGCTGGTAATCGCCTCCCACCCAATAGTAGGAAGCACTATTGATTTGGGAATAAGCAATACCTTGAATGTGACGGAGATAGTCGCGGTGGTGGTGGCCGGAAAAGCAAGCGAGCACCTTCTGAAATCCCGCCTCCTGATTGGCCTCCTCCAGGATGCGACGGACGGCCTCGCCATTCTGAACGCCTCCATCCTCCGGACGCTCCAGACTCTGATGCACCATGACCAGTGTGGGGCGAGTGGTGGCTGAGAGGTCTTCCTTCAGCCACGCCTGCTGCTCGGCATTGATGTAGCAAGGGTAACCGCTGACATGGTCGGCTGGACGGTCATTCCCATCCAACACCACGAAGTGAAAATCTCCTTCTTCAAAGCTGTAGTAGCGAGAAGGCATGTCGTAGTAAGCAACGGTTTGTTCACGGGAGTAGCCGCCATCGGTGTCATGGTTTCCAATCACGTGATAGTTGGGCCCTTTCCAGCGACGCCAAATGTCCATGAACCCTTGATTCGCCACCTTCGGCACACAGAAATCCCCCATCTGAATGATGAAATCGACCTTGGCCTCGGTGGCCCGTTCCACGAAAGCGGCCAATCGCTGATCGGCATCGTGCATCACATCCTTGTGAACATCGGCAATCACTCCGAAACGGAGAGGGCGAGCCGAGGAGAGAGGGTCCCTGGCTGATTCCGAGAGAAGCGGAAAGATCACCGATGAGGCAGAAAGCAGGGACGTTTGTTGAAGAAAGACACGACGGGAGGGCGACATGTGAGAAGTTTAGGTCGGTGAAGATCAAGGAGTCAACCCAGCACAAGGAGCCCTGTTATCGCTTTCCCATTCTTGAAGTCGTCGATAGGCTGAGACTGAAGTTGATGAAAGGCCGAAGGACGATCCATCATCGCGGCATGACCTTGATTGAGCTCCTGGTGGTGATTGCCATTGTCGGGATCCTGGCAGCCATGCTGCTCCCAGCCACCAGTCAGGCACTGGAGCGGGCCAAACGAACTGTCTGTCAGAACAACTTGCGTCAAACCTATCTCATGGTCGCAAGCCAGGCATCGGACCATGGGGGTCTGCTCCCTGCGGCCTGGGTGACCGATCCAGGACAGCCCATGCGCGTCATTGCCTCGAGGGCCTTTGGAGAACCCGATCCCAAATCCCTGCACTGCCCGAGTGATCGACGCCGCTTTGAACCTCCGCTATTCGATCTGAGTTACTACTGGAATGCGCAGTCCTTGGGACAACCTTTGGCCTCCCTGCATCCACAGCTGCATTTGGCTACCGAGAAATGGTTTTGGCATGACCGCAAGCCACCCAAGCCAATCGGAGAGTCTTCCACCTACCAGGGGCAGGGAGTGGCACTATGGGCGGATGGAAGTACTCACTATCAATACCTGGGTCTGAACACCCTCACCAACGAAACCGAAACGCTGGAGGAATGAGGCGACCGAGCAGCAGGCCGCTATTTCCCCTGAACAAAGATTCGAAGAAAGAAGAGGATTGGGCCTGACAGAGCCGTTCTTCCGTGCCATGGTTCTCTCATTCCAAAATTGAAGTCATGAACGCTCCAGACGATACAAACCATCAACCCAATGAGGCCGCTCAGCCCCAACCGAACCCTCAACCCGACGCCTCACCGGGGAAGGCGTCCTCCGAGTCCTTGAGCAAGGAGGAGCAACTAGCCCGCTTCGAGGAGTCGCTCAAGCACGAAGACTGGGGCCATCAACCTTGCTGAAGCAGGACCTTTTTCAGGCTCGACGCATCTCATCCTAGCCGCTTTAAATAGCATAAGGCATGAAACACCATCCACTTGCAACACCTTCATCGTGTTCCTTGGAGGGCTCGGTCATGAGTCGTCGGCGTATGTTGGATCGTGTGGCCTGCGGGTTTGGTTCCCTGGCCCTGGCAGGGATGAGCCCGTCGACTCAAGCCGCGACGGGCCAAAATCCATTGAGCGCCCTGAACACCCATCATCCAGCGCGCGCCAAACGGATCATTTTTCTTTTCATGCAGGGTGGGCCCAGCCATGTAGACTCCTTTGATTACAAACCTCGGCTGATGCAAAGCCACCAAAAGGAGGTCGATATACTGGGTTACCGTTTCAACAACTTCAGGAAAAACACCAAGCAGGTGATGATGAAGCCCCTTTGGGAATTTCAGCGTCATGGGCAATGCGGTCATGGGGTCTCCTCCCTGTTTCCAGAAACAGCCAAACACGTCGACAAGCTTTGCTTCATTCACAGCATGCACACCGAAGGGGTGGCGCATGGTCCCTCCACCCTCTTTCTCCACACCGGCTCGGTCAACACCGTGCGCCCATCGGTAGGAAGCTGGGTCAGTTACGGGCTCGGCACAGAGAACGCCAACATGCCCTCCTTTGTGACCATCTGCCCGACCGCACGCATGGGTGGCCCTCAAAATTACGGCAACGCCTTCCTTCCTGCAGTGCATCAAGGAACGCCCATCGGCAAGGCCGAGCAAGCGGTGAAGGATGCGCAGATTAAGGACATCGTCAATCAGCGCTTGAGCCCTTCTGAACAACTCAGGCGCTTTGAGCTGCTCCAGCGCATCAATCGCACCCAAGTGGCGCAACGCCAAGCCACCGATGCCATGATGGCCAACCTCAATGCCTTTGAACTTGCCTTTCGCATGCAGGCGACCGCGCCGGAGTTGATGGACCTCAAGGGAGAATCGGAAGCGACGCTCAAACTCTACGGTATTGATGAAAAGGAAACCGATGACTATGGGCGTCAATGTCTGATGGCTCGCAAGATGGCCGAAGCAGGGGTTCGTTACATTCAGGTCAACTACAGTGACAACGACGGAGGCAATCCCAAATGGGATCAGCATTCCAACATGCCGCAGCATGCCAAGCATGCCCGCGCCGTGGACAAGCCCATCGCAGGTCTGCTCAGTGATCTGGAAGCCCGTGGGCTTCTCGAAGACACCTTGATCTGGTGGGGCGGCGAATTTGGCCGCACGCCTTTTTCCCAGAACAACAACGGGCGCGATCACAACCCATTCGGGTTCACCGTGTGGCTGGCAGGGGGTGGCGTCCAGCCCGGCATCCGCTATGGGGCCACCGACGAGTATGGCTACATGGCATCGGAGAACAAAGTGCACATGCACGACTTGCATGCCACCATCCTGCACCTGATGGGGCTGAATCACGAACGCCTGACCTTCCGCCATGCCGGCAGGGATTATCGCCTCACCGATGTCTATGGTGAGGTGGTCAAGGGCATCCTTGCTTGAGCCCCTGAGTCCCCCATGGAACCCACCTCAAGCTCAGAACCTGGCCCCACCCAGCCCACATCTCCACCCTCTCCTGACCAGGCGACCGAAGACGCCTCCTGCTCCATCGGCGATCAACAGGGAGAGTATTGGCGGTATTGCGCGCGATGCGGCCATGAATTGCACAACCACAAATGTAAATTGGTCTGTCCTCGTTGCGGTTATTTCATGAGTTGCTCGGACTTTGATTAACCGATTTCCATCTTCACGCTCCATGTCACCGCAGCAAACAACCTGGCTTGAGCGGATGCTCCTTTTAGGAGTGTGGATGGTGAGCCCACTGATGGCCGAAACATCCTTGGGAAGTTCTGACTGGGCAAGAGATCGTCACGTGGCCGCCCGACTTCTCAGCGAGCAAAGTCATGTGCGGGCTGGAGACCAATGGTGGGTGGCTCTGGAATTGAAGCATGATCCCACCTGGCACACTTACTGGATCAACGGTGGAGACGCAGGTATCCCGACGACTCTTCAATGGGACCTTCCCGCAGGCATAGAGGCTGGCCCGATTCACTGGGCGCCTCCACAGATTGTCAAGATGGGCCAGCTAGAGGTCTACGGCTATGAAGGGCGATGCCTGCTCCTGATCCCTTTCCAGGCCCATGCTTCACTCGGTTCGAAAGGCCCCATGACCCTCCACGCTAGGGCCCACTGGATGATGTGTGCGCGCACTTGCATGCCTGGCAAGGGAGTCGACCTGGAGCTCAAGCTTGGCCTTGGAGTTACGAATGAAGCAACAACCCCTCTCCCTTGGCTCAAGGAGCTTCGGAAAGCGGTCAGTGATCTTCCTCGAAAAGTAGAAGCGGATGGGCGTTTCCATCTGAGTTACGACATCTCCTCGAGGCTTTATCGTTTGAGGTCGGACCAAGGGAAGCTCCCAAGTGAAGCTTACTTTTTCGATGCGAGCGGCCAGCTGACTTCCAACCAACCGCAAAAACTCTGTCGTCAAAAGTCAGGCTGGATATTGGAGTTACCACGGGCGAACTACGCTTCTGGAACCGTGGAGGGCCTCAAGGGCTTCCTCCGCGTGACAGATGGCACTGCATCCAAGTCGGTTCGTTGGCTCGAGCTGGAATTGCCCTTGCCGCAACCTTGAGCGTGGCTCTCGCTAGCTGTCCTTAAGCTTGCGAATCTCCCTGACGACCTGATCCGGATCGGGGAATTCGCCTGTCGCGACCTTGCTGTAAACCAGCTGGTCATTCGCCATCACTTCGAACACACCACCTCCTGCGGGTATCAATGTCAGCGAGGCAATGTCTTTCTTGAACTTGAGCAGTTTTTCCGCCAGACCGACGGCTTTGGGTTCGTAGTTTCAAACCGAGCAATACTCGATGGATATCTTTAGAGCCATACTTCGAACATGAATCAACCCGAAGCCTCCGTCAAGTGATGGAGGGGCGTATAAGAGACCCCTTTGATTTTCACTTGAACAATCCAGGCATTCGTGAAATTCTTCGCGCTTCCACGTTCGTGGATATCCCGCTCGGGTGGGCGAATGGCGCAGTGGCTAGCGCAGCTGTCTTACACACAGTAGGTCGGGGGTTCGAGTCCCTCTTCGCCCACCATTTTTTTTAAGAACAGTCCTACTTATGTCATGGGGGCAGATTTTTTTCTGGAACAGGACCCACCATGCCCTACTTGGAGATAAAAGATACCTGAAAGTCCGAAGCCTGGTTTGGGTTTCATGTTGCTCCGGGCCTTGGAATTGCTCTATGGGTAATTACCCATGTTTCAGACGTTTCTAGGTGTGCTGATTATCGCTTTGAGCCTTGCGCTGGGTTTTGCCCAAGATGAGAAGTTCTCACCTCAGGTGACCTACGAAAATGTGCCCTATGGGAATCACCCCCACCAGGTGATAGATTTCTGGAAAGCTGAGGCGAAGGACCCTGCACCGCTGGTTGTGTTTATTCACGGAGGCGGCTTCAGGGGAGGCTCTCACGATAAAGTGAATCCTAGGGCGATTAAAAAATACCTTGATACAGGCATTCACCATGTGTCCATAGAGTATCGATTTCTTCAACATGCTCGATTCCCCGCTCCTCATGAAGATTGCATTCGCGCGTTGCAGTTCATCCGCAGTAAGGCTGGCGATTGGGGGATCGACAAAGATCGCATTGCCGGCTACGGGGACTCAGCAGGAGCTCAGCTCATAGGTTATCTTGGTTGGGCAAATGATTTCGCTGACCCAAAAAGCGAAGATCCCATATCTCGGGAATCATCGCGGCTGAAAGCTGTCGCCCTGTTGGGTGGACAATCGACCGTGGACTTAAATTGGTGGGTCCAAAATATTCCTGGTTTCGAAAAAAACTTTATTAGCGAAATGATCACAGAAAAAATTCCGATGATTGAAAGACGGGCGATTTTCAAGGAAATCTCAATCATCAACCATATCAGTTTTGATGATCCCCCCACTTTCATGAGTTACTGGATGAGGCCAGAGGATCCCATACCGACGGATCCTCAGTTGATATGGAACTGGACCGTGCATCACGTCAACTTCGGAAAATCCATGCAAGACAAACTCAAATCCAAGGGAGTGGAAGTGACTTTGAATTATCCCAATCATACAGAATTTTTTGAAGACGAGGCTTCATTCCTCATTCACCATTTGGTAGAGAGGTGATTCCATTTTATCTGAAAGCTTCAAAACCATTAGGCTCACTCATGGACAATGTCGGCGTCCACAAGCTGATGCCTGAATGACGTATCAGTTTCCCATGACGCGCTGTGCCACGCCTTGCCCCCAAGCTGCGCCAATGGAAAAAGAGTCCTTCAAAATCGCTGGCTGCGACTGAACGAGCTTTTTTCCAATCGGAGTTTCATAAAAGGCAATAATGGCCTTTAAATCTTGGTGAGTAAGGTGTTTTTTATATACCGGGAAAAGTTGTTCGTTCAATAGGGAGAGCTCATCCACCATTTGCTGTTCAATGCGATCGGCAGAAATTTTACCTGGTGCCGCCTTTTTAATTTGATCAAACATTTGTTGGACCATCAATTTCTGACTGGCTTCCGCGCCTGAGACTTTGAGAAATTTAAGGTAGTCCCGGTAGTATTCAGTGTTTTGGAAGTCTTCGGCTGTCACATGTAATGCGACCGTGATCAAAAAATAAGCGGCTATAAATGTAGTTTTCATTCAGATGGGTGTTTTTGATACTGATTGCCTTGAGGCACCTATGTAGATTACCAACATGTTCGGGAGCTTCTATTACAATAATCGGCTTATTTTCTAACCAACCGATTGGTTGGAACGGAGCGATAAGACAGCCAAGCCCGACATCACCGTTTAACAGATTCCTTTGAACAAATTCGGAATTCGGCTTTCCTCGGTATTGCATGCCGTGCTCTTGAGGGCTCCCTGGGAACCCATCAACCCGAAAAAAGCGACTGCCGTTTTTCCAATCACAATTGGAACAGAGCAGTTCTTTTCAAAAGGTTCTCCCCAAAAATACACCTTTTTGATGGTCCATCGAAATGCGTGCTGGGCTACCCTCAGCCCCAGCATTGAATATTCCCTTGCGAGTCTTTATGGATCAAGAAACTCATCCCTTGAGGGAATACGGTCATCATAGGTAAATTCATGCGTTCGACTTATTTTCTTGGCCTGAAAGCTTGGAGAATTCCATGGACATGGCATTGCTTCTTCGGAAAAATATTTTATTACCCTTCTCCCATGGGACAGGAGAATAGAAAGGGAAAGGTCGCGACGACATCATGGATATGCAGAAAGGAATAAAACAGTGAGCAAAAGACCCAAGAAAGGCGGAGCACGCAATAATAGGCACGCGCAGGGAGGGAGCTTTGTGGCTGCCGATGCACCTGATCTGGAGACCATCCTTCGATCGGAAAAAAATCCGTTTCTCCTGGTGCTTGATGGGGTTCAAGACCCTCACAATCTCGGAGCCTGCCTTCGCACAGCAGACGGAGCTGGAGTGCATGCGGTGATCGCTCCACGCAACCGGGCGGTTGCCATCACCGAGACTGTTTCCAGAATTTCATGCGGCGCGGCCGAAAACGTCCCTTTCGTGCGCGTGGTCAATATCGTACGGACACTTGAGCTTCTTCGCGAATTTGGGGTCCAATTGGTGGGAACGGCCGATGGTGCCGATTCCACTTCTCTATATGAAATCGATTTCACCGGGCCGACAGCCTTGATACTGGGGGCCGAAGGAAAAGGCATACGCCGCCTCACCCAGGAGAATTGCGATCAGGTGGTGCGGATCCCCATGCTGGGCAAGGTGGACTGCCTGAACGTCTCTGTCGCCACAGGAGTGTGTCTCTACGAAGCACTCAGACAGCGATTGGGCAAAGCTTGATCGTTTTAGAACCCATCCGGTAGCCAGGGCAGTTGATCTTTCCATCGGTAAGGCAGCTTGTTCTCATCGTTTTTTCGTCCTCACAGAGCCTCAAGGAGCCGCAAATACCGATGACCTGAACGCTTGAGTTTCCCATCGAATATAGCGTAAGCCCACGGGTGCTTGCATGCGAGGTATGGTTGCCAGAAACGGAGGCGATGGACCCAGTTTGCAAGATTTGTGAATTTACGCTTTAATAATCCTTTCGATATCCAGCTATGAAAGCATTGTCCCTAATCCTCTCTCTGTGGTGCTTCTGCCTTGCCACCAGGAATGTCTCATCACAGGAAAATTGGACGCGGTTTCGTGGCCCCAACGCCGATGGTGTTGCACAAGACAATCCTCAACTTCCAACCCAGTGGAATCAAAATGAGAACATCCTTTGGAAAACGGATATTCCTGGGCTCGGATGGTCCAGCCCGGTCATTTGGGAAAACAAGGTGTTTCTCACGACGGTCACTAGCGACGGAACTTTCGAAAAACCAAAGTCAGGCCTCTACAATGGCGAAGGGCGCAAGGAGATCCCCGGCGGAAAGCATCAATGGCTTGTCTATTGCTTGGACAGAGATCAGGGGACGGTTCTCTGGAAAAAAGAAGTCCATCAGGGCACCCCTCCAGTAGGGCGCCACCCCAAAAACACCTATGCCTCGGAAACGCCCTGTGTCGATGAGCATCGAGTTTATGTCCTGTTCGGAGATTTGGGGCTGTATTGCTTTGATCATGGCGGCAGAGCTCTTTGGGATGTCCCCATTGAGCCTGAAGAAACCATGCGAGACTATGGTGCTGCCGCCTCGCCCGTATTAGAAGGAAACCGAATTTTTGTCCAATACGACAACGCCAATGCCTCCTTCATTGCCGCCTTTGAAACCACCACTGGCAAAGAGTTGTGGCGCAAGCCCAGAGAGGAAAAAACCACTTGGGCAACCCCTTTCATCTGGAAGACGGAATCACGCAACGAACTGATTACGGCGGGTCGAAACCGCATTCGCTCCTATGATTTGGATGGAAACGTGTTGTGGCACATGGATGGGAGAATGTCCGTGCTGACGATCCCCTCGCCCTTTGCTGCCCACGGATTGCTGTATATCACTTCAGGGTATTTTCAGGATCGACGCCGTCCCGTGTGGGTCATAAAGCAGGGGGCTGAGGGCGACATTACCCTGGATGTATTAGAAACCAAGGGAGCGTTTGTCCAATGGCATCACCCCAAATTGGGGCCTTACAACACAACCCCCATCGTTTATGGAGATTATTACTACACACTTTTGGATCAAGGCATGATGACATGTCACCATGCCTTGAGTGGCGAAGAGATCTACGATCGCACACGGTTTCCACTCTATACCAGCTTTACCGCATCACCCTGGGCCTACAATGGAAAAATTTTCTGCCTTGCCGAGAACGGCACGACCTTCGTGCTGCAAGCAGGCCCGGAGTTCAAAATATTGGAGACCAATCCCCTGGAGGAGCTTTGTCTTGCCACGCCATCGATCGCCCAAGGTAAACTCTTTATTCGCACCGCCTCCGCGCTATACTGCATCACAAACCCCTAAACTCTCACCCAAGAGATGACACGGTGATCACACCATGATTTGCAGGATTCATCATCTAGCCTGTCTTGTGGGCATGGTCTTTTGTGTGTGTGCCCCATGGCAAGCATGCGCAGCAACTCCCCTTGAGTGGAAGGAACATGAGGTCGTCGTTTTTCTGGGGGGCGCCAACACGGTTTCCATGCAAAAGGCTGGATACCTTGAGGCACTGCTAACCCAGCAATTCGCAAGGGCCCATCCCATTTTTCGCGACCTTTCATGGGAATCTGACACGGTTTTTGAACAAGGCACAGTGATCGAGAGATGGCGTGAGCAAGCTCATTTTGATGAAGACGGAGGCTTGGGGGATTTGAATCAACAGCTCAAGAGGTGCGGGGCAACGATGATCTTCGCTCAGTTTGGACAAAGCGAATCCATGGAGGGTGAAGGCAAACTGTCCGCTTTCACCAAGGCCTATGAACAACTCATTGAATCCTGGCTACAGGAGAAATACCAAGTGGTCTTGCTGACACCCACACCCTTTGAAGAGCCAGCCAGCCCTCACCTTCCCAATCTTGCATTGCACAATCGGTTGTTGGCCCAATATGTGGAAGCCATCAAGCAGCTTGGCAGAGACTACCGTCTGATTGTGGTGGATCTTTTCCATGCACCTCAGAACGCCCAGACAGACAATGGTCGCCACCTCCTTCCCGAAGCGCACCCCGCACTGGCAAACCAGATTGCAGCCCAGCTGGGAGTGGATCTCGCACTTTCGGAACGACCCGTAGGACTCCGGCAGGCGATCATTGAAAAGCATCAATTGTGGTTGGACTATTGGCGCCCCACCAACTGGAAACTTTTGTTTGGCGATGACGCCCGACGGCACTTTACCACTGGGCCCACTTCCTTGCGCCAGGAATGGGCATCCCTTCTCCCCTTGATTGAAAAGGCAGAAAGGCGCATCGATCAGATCGCAAACAACAGGAAGGATCCGGGCCTCAAACGCCCGGATCCAGAAATACTGCATGCCCACCCAGAGGCAGATATATCCAAGGAACAAGAGGCCTTCACATTACCCGAGGGTTTTTCCGTCAACCTCTTTGCATCGGAAGCACAGGGGTTGACATCGCCCTTGAATGCGCGATGGGACCCTGCGGGCCACATGTATGTCACGGTAACCACCACTTATCCTCATGCCTTTCCCGGGGCACGACCGGATGACAAAATCATCAGACTTGTCGACTCAAACCAAGATGGGTTTGCTGACCATTGGACGGTCTTTGCCGATGGCCTGAACATCCCCACCGGCATCGAATGGGGGCATGGTGGAATTTATGTCGGCCAGCACACCGAATTACTCTTCCTCAAGGATACCGATGGCGATGGCCGGGCCGATGAGCGCAAGGTTCTGTTGAGTGGTTTTGGCGATGGAGACTCCCATCAAACCATCAACTCCTTTATTTGGAGCCCAGATGGGCAACTTTATTTTGGCCACGGTGATGGCTGTGAATCTCGCGTGGAAACACCTTGGGGAACAAGTCGTTTGTTCAACGCCGGTTATTTCAAGCTGCGGCCGAACCGACTGAAACTCATACCCTTTCTCGAAGGTCACATGGGGCCAGGAAATCCATGGGGCATCGGGTTCGATCCGTGGGGGCAGGGCTTTGGCGTGGACGGCGCTGGGGGGATCAGCTGGTTGACCCCAGCCCAGGTCCCCACGACACATCGTCGAAGATTGCCACGTATCGGAAAACCAGGGGGGTATTGTGGCATCACCTATCTTGATGGTCAGGCACTCCCTGCATCGATGCGTGGTAGCTTTGCCATTGGTGATTACAAAGCCAATCGAGTGAGTCGTTTCTCCCTTTCCAGCCAGGACTCAGGTTTTCTTCTCCGATGGGAAGAGCCCCTGCTAAGCTCCAGTCATCGAAATTTCAGACCTGTGGATGTCAAACAGGGACCCGATGGGGCCATCTATGTTGTCGATTGGTATAATCCAATCACCTGCCACCAGGACGACGCTTTTCGGGATCCGACCCGCGACAAGGCCCAGGGACGCATCTGGCGAGTCTCAGCGAACATTCACCAGGAAGGGAGTCCTCCAGCCGATAGTTTGGATTTGTTAACTGCACCGCTTGATAGGGTGGTTGAATCACTCACATCCCCCGATGCATGGACGCGCTATCAGGCAAAACGCGCACTGACCACGCACCCTGAGGACGCAGTGGAAATGGCTCTGGAACGATGGGTGAATGCCCTGGATGAAAAGGCCTCAGATCCCGGATTTGGACATTATCAGGGGCTGATGGCCTTTGCCACCATGGAGGTGGTGCGGCCTACCTTACTCAAACGGCTTCTGAAGGCCCCGGATGCCAGGGTGCGGGCTGGAGCAACAAAGCTTATCGGTCGCTGGCATGATCGACTGGAGAGCCCATTGGCTTACCTTTCGAAGTGTATAGACGATCCGGATCCTCGAGTCCGGTTGGAGGCCATCGTCAGTTGTGCTGCGATTCCTTCGGAGGCATCCTTGCAGATTGCCGTAAAAGCCATCGATCATGAGATGGATTCATGGATGGACTATGCCTTGAGGCAAACCATTCGCCAGCTCTCTCCCCACTGGTTGCCGACACTCAAGGAAGGTCATTCCCGCATAGACCACCCCAGCCACTTAGCCTTCATCCTGAACGAAATGCGGGATGTGGAGGCGATCGCGGCGCTGAAGGCCCTTCTGGAGCGCAACCAATTGTCGGATCAGGAGACAAAACGTGCCATCATTTCGATCCTCGCGCACGGAGATCCAAAGGACATCCATCGCTATGCATTAGATCTGAAAGCGCACATCCGCAAGGGCCAATATCAGGCGGCATCCCACGCAGAGATCCTGGAAGCATTGTGTGATATCCTCACCTCAAACCCCGTCAAGGTAACCGAGCAAGCTCAGCAAGCTTTGCTGAGCCTGGCAATGGGTCCGGAAAAGGATATTCGAGTTCAGGCCATTCGGCTGCTTGGACTGACAAGATGTGAAGAGGCATCGGAGATGATGGTCGCACTGGCGATCCATGAAGAGGAGTCGCCCGAGCTCAGAGCAGCGGCCATCGCCACATTGGGAAAACTGCATGGACCAGAAAGCGTCGGTATTCTTGGACAGATAGAAAAGCAAACCAAGGATTCCCGCATTCGATCAGCTGCCATACTGGCCCTTGCGGACCTGGATCCTTCCTTGGCTGCGAAAGCGACAGTGCATGCGTTGGGCGACCCAACACTCAAGCAGAACGTGCTCGATCCCCTGGTCATGGGGTTGACCCAGCGACCCGATGGCACCCAGGCGCTTGTTGAGGCCATCCTGGCAGGCAACCTCCCACCGATGGTGCGCCAATCATTGCAGCGAACCCTTTTTGCCTCCGGCATTACCAGCCCCAAGCTACTGGGTGCACTCAACGCAGAAACAGCCGAAGAACCTTTGGAGCGAGCTTACGATCCGGAGCTGGTCAGCGATCTTGTTGCGCAGTCGGTCCAGCAGGGCAATCCGTTGGATGGAGAAACGATATACCAAAAACTAGCGTGCAATGCCTGTCACCAAATCAAAGGGGAGGGCGGCATGATTGGCCCCGATCTCTCCAGCATTGGCAGCACCCTTTCGGCAGAGAGAATGACCGAGGAGCTCCTTTGGCCGGGGCGTCAGATCAAGGAGGGCTTTGTGCCGATCGAGGTGCACACCAAGGACAATCGCATCCTGATCGGATATGAACGCAAGACATTGGAGAGGCCCGGGGAAAACGAAATGATTCTACGCAACACCGTTTCGGCGGAACTCATGCACATTGATCGTGAGAATATCCAAACATTCCGATCACTCCGAAGCATGATGCCGGAAAACCTTACGCAAGCACTGAGTGAAAAACAACTGGCCGATCTCATCGCCTACCTCGCCCAATTGAGAGGCAAATCATGAAAGCACCGACTCCAAAGAACACCCTTCCTACATGCCGCCTGAGGCATGCAAACATCCTTCTGACGGCTCTTTTGATTGGCTTTGCATGTCAGTGCACAGCCATGGCTCAGGGAGCCTCGGAATTCATTTCCATTTTCGATGGTCAAACCCTCAACGGCTGGTCCCCCAGTCATCCAGAGGCCGCTCGAGACTGGTTTGTTCAGGACGGCTACCTGATCGGAAAAACCAACAGCCGTGGCTCCTATCTCATTTACGATGGAAACCGGGACATCGCCGATTTCGAACTCAAGTTGACTTACCGTTTTCCAGGTAAAGGCAATAGTGGCATCAATATCCGAGCCAAGAAGGACTCGACCGGGAAACGTTCGTTTCAGGCCTACCATGTGGACCTAGGTCACTTAGGCATTGGTAAAAATGTCCTTGGTGCATGGGACTTTCATACCCCGGGCCGCACCGAACACCGGTGTTTCCGTGGAGATGACCTGACGATTCAGAGGGATGATTCGCCAAAGATACTTCCCCTGGAAGGTGCCTTGGAAGCGAAGGACATTCACAAGAACCATTGGAATCAAGTCCACGTAATGGTTCGAGGCAATCGATTTGAATTTTCCATCAACGGCAAACCTGCCTCTCGTTTTGTCGAACTACTTCCCACATCACTGCGACTGCACTCAGGGATGATTCAATTGCAGTTGCACGACCCGGGTATGACCGTTCACTTCAAGGACATTCAACTCAAGATCATCCGCTAGGGACCATAACCGGTTTCTGCGGATTACCAAGAAATCGCAATCACTCGGCCATTTTAAGCGATCATTTTGCCCGTTGGATGGGCCCGTTCACCCCAGGCGCTACCTTGGGCCTTAAAGCAAGCAATAGCTCAGCTCGGCGCTTCTGAGGTGATGGTCACTGCCTGAGCTTCATCGACGGACTGGTAAGCAGCCCGGATTACGCGGGCGATGTGACAAGCGGTCTCAACATCCAGTGGTAGCTCCGCACCAAAATCCAAGGCATCTGCGAACGCATCCATAAGAAGAAAATCGTTACGGTTTGCGATGCGGAGATGTTTGAATTCGCCCTGTGGTTGATCCTTGTAATACAAACCGACCTCGGGTCTGGCCTCACTGATCACCAGCGCCCCCGCAGTACCAATCAAGTGAAGTTTGATTTCGCCAATATCCGGATGGCTGGCAGCCCCGATACGACCCATGGCAAGGGATCCTGTGACACCATTTTCAAGGACAAAGGACAAAGCTGCGAGGTCATCCACCTCATTGTCCACATTGGCCTGGTGAAAATGAGTGGCCGTCGTGGCAAAGACTTCTTTGAGCGGAGAACCACAAAGTGCATGAACATAAGCAAGCGGATAAATACCTTCGATCTGAAGTTCCCCCATGGGTTCTACGCCCAAACCCCCGTCTGATCCATCTGCATGCGCATCCAATTGACGCTTGAGCCATTGAATCGGTGTCGAGGATGGCGCTTCGGACACCTTGGGGGGACCGGCATCCTTAGAAAAATAGAAGTCACAGTGAATGGTGAGCAATTCACCCAAGCCTTGGCTTTCAACTACTGAACGGGCCTCAATCAGGGAGGGCAGAAAATTTCGACTCCAGACCATTCCCTGCAGCGACCGACTCCTGAGTGCCTGGGTCAAATCCTCGCAGGCCTGAACATGGGTAGAGAGAGGTTTATCCACGATGATGTGAAGGCCTCGCCTAACTGCTCGCATGGCCAGACTGCAATGCCGTTCGGCTTCCGAACTAATAACCGCGATATCGCACTCCTGCTCCGCCAAGGCCTGTTCCACATCCTGAATATAAGGAATGCCCTTTTCGTCTGCATACGCCTGGTTGCGCGCATGAGTCCACTCGGGTCGGTCGGGATCATCAGCAACCGCCATCAATTCAAATCTCGGATGGGCGGCGATCGCATCAGGAAGATAGGCGTGCTTCACAACACTCAGGACGATCACCCGATAGGTTTTTTTCCAAGGTTCAGCCATCCACAATATCTTTCAACTGCTGTGCAGCTCTCAGCGTGTCCATTATTGAAACACTCCAACTTCGCCGTTCAGCCACACCCGCAGCAAATTCCGCAATCATGGCACTGAGACCCGAGACGACATCGTCATGATGCATGCGCGCAGCAAGGTGACCCGGTTTGAAGTGCAGGTGAGTGTTATGGTGATCATCTCCATAGACAGCACCAGTGGCACCAATGAGATGGATACTTTCGTAGGCTTCGGTCCCTTGTGGTAATTGGCAAACATGGAGCAGCGCCATACCTCCAGAGGAAAATTGGAGATGACAAAGAAGCGACTGGGATTGCTGAATCGAGTGATGTAGCACCGGTAATCCCCCAAAAAAGAATCGAGCCAAATCCAGGGCCCCCATCATCCGTTGCCTAAGGCAATCCTCCGGAGCAAACCACTGGTGCAGTCGCAACAAACCCGGTTTGCCTAACTTTTCTTCAAGCAATGCTGCATGCATGGGAAGGATCTTGGGACGAAAACGCCATTCATGCGCTGGCATGATTCTCAACCCGTCTTGGAGTCGAGCCATCAGATGGTCCTCGGCTATTTTTTCCGGTTGATCCACCAGGCAAGGTATCGGGTGCTCACCTGAGATGTCCTCAGGCCCGACAATGCGTCCATCGGGTGAACCCTCATCACAAACACAGACATGCTGAAGGCGACGAATCGCCTCTTGGTAGAGGCGTTTGCGCTGTGAGGAAAGCTGTAGATGTAACTTGAGCATCACTGGCTACTTTGTCATGTCCCTGCCACGGGTGTCCGGAGCTATCAAAGCCAGAGCCATGCCAAAACAAAAGATCAAACTGGTCACTCGGCCAATATGGGCATACTGGCCATCAAAAAAAGACATCAAGGCCCCAGTGGCAAAAATGGTTCCAGCCGTCAGGATGCGGCCGAAATTAAAGCTGACGCCGGCGCCCGTCGCACGAATGCGAGTCGGGAAAAGCTCTGGCAGATAAAACGGCAGCCAACCGAAATAAAGACCATTGAAAAGCCCCAACAAGGCCGCTGCTATCAAAAAACCCGCATCGCTAGGCGTGGTCATCCAGAAGGTATACTGAGCTGCCATCAAAGCTCCTAAACTGGTTAGAAAGTACAGCCGTCGACGCCCCATCCACACGGCTAGCAGACCGGCAAAGAGGCTACCCAGAATACTTGTCAAAGAGCGCGCCATCCCTATGTGAGCCTTCAAGGCTTGGTTCCCTGTTTGAGCACCGACTTCATCAGCCCATGGCATCATCCAATTGGCACTCCCCCATCCACCGATGAGTGGCACCGTCGCCAGGGCGATTCCAATCAATACAAGCTTGAGAGGATTCCCTCGAAACACAGACGGAGGAGGCGATGGGGGGCTTCCCTCCGGTTTAGAGAGCTGCTTCCACCCTGTTGATTCGGGCAAAAACAACACGACAAACCAACCAAGCAGAACCGGAGTGGTGTTGACCAAAAGCACCCAACGCCAGGATCCAGGAGTGACATCATACAGAGCTGCAAGTGAGGACATGGCGAAAATACCCAGATTCCCTGCCATACCAATAGCGCTCCCCAAAATCGGCCGTGCCTTGTCACCCCAGATTTCGGAGACCAGGGCAACCCCGTTCGGCCATGCCCCTCCCACCCCCAGACACGCAAGGAAGCGCACGCAAAGTAATTGAAGAGGGCTTTGGGCAAACCAAGCTAGACCGGTAAAACCGGAAAAAACGACGATCGAAATGCCCAGCATCTTGGTTCTGCCATATCGATCCCCGAGTTTTCCAAACAGGTAGCCCCCCATAGCCGCCCCCAGAAGGAAGGAGCATTGAAACCATGCATACCATTGAGAGACCATGGTGTTCCATGCATTGAGCTGTGCCAGCTCCGGATCCAGAAGATCAGGGGTGCGGCGAATGAATTCCGTAAAGAGGGCAAGATCCAGCATCCCAACCCGATCCATTAGGTCCAGCGAAGCGGCTCGCATGCCCAGATTGGTCAGCAAAATTTGCATTCCACCGAAAAACCAACCTAGTGAGGCTGCGATCAACAGCGCAGTTTTGGTTCGGCGGGACGGGGAGGAAGGGCACATTTTTGGCGTAAGGCTGGAAACGTGCATCTCCCTAGATGCTCACTGATCTAGCTCGAGGTGACCAGTCGAAAATGATCCAGTTGCTTGAAAAGCCGAATGATTGAAACATCGTCACCTTTGCTTAGGATGCTTGCATGTCCGAGACGCTTTTTAGAACGGGTATCATTGGTGCCACGGGATTCATTGGTGCGCCTTATCGCGCTGAAATCAGGGCCTGCCATCAGGCGAAGATGATTGCGCTGTGCGCGCGTCGCAAGGACCTTCTGAAAACCGCCGCCCAGGAAGACGGAGCACCCTTTTACACCCAGAGTTGGGAAGAAGTGATCACTCACCCGGAGGTCAACTTCGTCATCGTCGCTACACCCGATGCCTTGCATCACGAAGCCGTCATGGCATGCGCCAAACATGGCAAACACCTTCTTTGTGAAAAACCTGTCGGCATGAATGCTTCGCAGGCCAGGGAAATGATGCAGGCTTTTCTTCATTCAGATCCTCCTCTCGGACATTTCGTCCCCTTTTGGACTCGCTATGTAAAGGTGTTTCAAGTGGCAAGAGAGATGATCCAGTCTGGAGAGCTAGGAGAGATTCGATCGACCCTATTCCGCTGGCACAACCCCCGCCCTCCGAACATGCCTTTGACCTGGAGAGACAATCCCGAGCTCTCCTCCGCCGGAACCATCGCAGATGTGGGATCGCACGCCTACGATACGATTCGCTGGATGATCGGTCTCGAAGCGGAAAAAGTGCTTGCTCACGGACAAAGGTTGACCCACAGCAAACCAGACCTGGGCGAAATCAACCTCAGGGAGGCCATCGAAAAAGGCCAGCAAACCGATACCGCAAGCATGCCAAGCAAACCAGGAGGCCATTTTGATTATGCTTCGGTCAGTTGCCTCTTCTCTAATGGGGCTTCAGGTTTGTTTGTTCTTTCGCACGCAGGATCCGTCCGAAAATTCTTGGCTCCTGAAATTGAACTACATGGAACCAAAGCTTCCTTGAGTGCTGATCGATATACGGGAAAAATAAAACTTATCCGGCAGAATCAAGAACTCGAAACGCTTCATGAACTACCCCCAGCTTTTGAGTTCGGCAATCGCTTTGAGCAGTATGTGTTCCCTGCACTATCTCCCATGATAAAGGGAACCCGCTCGTCTGTGCCACATCCCACGTTAGAGGATGGATGGTTGGCTCAGCGCTTCACAGACGCAGCTTACCTGTCCGCGAAAGATGGACATTGGAGGCCGGTATGATCCCAGCCTCTAATGTCTGCCTTAATAAATTTTAGTCATCGCTCTCTCTAGCGTCGTCTCCAGGAGAGCCCTCTGGGGCGATGACGTGTCCGGCCCGATGCGCGGCTCTTGCCTTCAGGCTTTTCCCGATTGGGACGTCGGATGGGCGATGCGGCCAGAGGGCAATGGTAGGCATGATCCTCCTCGGCAGGAATGGGCTTTTTGAGAAGCCGCTCAATCCCGACCAAGTGCTTGCGTTCGGCCTGAGAGCAGAAGGAGAGGGCATGGCCTGAGTGACCTGCGCGGGCGGTTCGCCCGATGCGGTGCACGTATGTTTCCGGTTCGGAAGGGATCTGGTAATTGATCACGTGGGAAATGCCGTCGACATCAATACCACGTGCGGCAATGTCGGTGGCCACCAGCACCCGCACCTTACCACTACGAAATTGTTCCAGTGCCTTGATACGGGCCGATTGGCTCTTGTTTCCGTGAATGGCTGAAGAGCCTATGCCCGATCGATTTAACTTTTCAGCCAGCTTGTTGGCCACGTGCTTCATCTGGGTAAAGAGAATCACTTTTTTCGCAGCCGCATCTTCCAGCACGGACAAAAGCAGCGAGTGCTTTTTCTTGTCATCGACGAAATAAACTTTTTGGGCAATGGCATCGACCGTTGGCTTCTCCGGGGCAATTTCCACCCGGGTTGGATGATTGAGCCACTCGCGGGAGAGGGCCTTGATCTCATCAGGCAAAGTGGCCGAAAAGAAGAGGGACTGCCGTTGAGTTGGCACATGACGGACGATCTTACGGATGTCATTGATAAAGCCCATGTCCAGCATGCGATCAGCTTCGTCCAGAACGAGGGCTTCGACCGCTCCAAGTTGAATGTGGCCCTGCTGCATGAGATCCATCAAACGCCCTGGTGTCGCGATCAAGAAGTCAACCCCGCCGCGCATGGCCTTTTCCTGGGGCACCTGCCCCACTCCACCGAAGACGGCGGCATCCTTGATTTTAAGATAGGCACCCAGATCCGCGATGGTTTTCTGAATTTGAATCACCAATTCGCGCGTGGGAGCCAAAATGAGTACTCGAGCCGATTTGGGAGTCCACTTGCCCATGTTGGCAGCCAGTCGGTGCATCAATGGCAGGACAAAAGCGGCCGTTTTACCGGTGCCGGTCTGGGCACTGGCCAGAAGATCCCGCCCCTCCAACAAAGGATCCAGACACTGCGCCTGAACCGGTGTCGGTGTCTTGAATTGCATGTCCGCAAGGGCATGCTGCAAGGCAGGCAGAACCGTTGCGTAAGGTGAGCCTTCTTCCCACTGAGGGAGGGCTTCAGGCATGGATTTAATCTGTCTTCCCGGATGTTGAGAGACAGCGAGGTTTGCAGGCTTCGCCCCGTGAGGGCGACGCCTTCGAGCAGGCCTGCGCCTGCGTGACGATGGAATCATATGTATGTTAAGCCCGGTGATTGATACGACATCTTCACCACCGAGCTTTCGTGGAAAAAGAGAAGAGAGGGCACGAAAGGTGCCGTCAAAAGAAGTCGCGGAATTTGCGACGAAGGAAAAACTAACACAGAATTGCCGCGCGTCAACCTAAGAGATGACACCCCGGAGGCTGGTGACACTTTCTTTGCGAGAGAAGCCTCCGCCCTTTGCAATCGCGCTGGATCCTCGCCCTGCATTTCTCTAAGATCAGGGCCATGGTGGCCTACATGACGAAACGCTCCGAGACTCTTCCTTGGGTTTTTGCAACCATCCCATCCAGTTTGAAAACGGCTGGATGGCTCCTCAGCGCGGTGGGATGCTGGATGCTGACAGCAACGCTTCAGGGACAAACCTTCGCCGAACGACTGGGTTGGTCTCCGCAACAGGTGGTCGTGATCCTGCATGTCGATGATGTCGGGATGTCCCACAGCTCCAACCTGGGTGCCATCCAATCGATTGAGCAAGGGGTAGCCAATTCATGGGCCGTGATGATGCCCTGCCCGTGGGTTTCTGAGATCGCCCAATACTTGAAGGAGCATCCCCAGGTCGACAGTGGCTTGCATCTTACCTTGACCTCGGAATGGAAACCCTACCGTTGGGGTCCCCTGGCAGGAAAACCCAAAGTACCCGGTCTGGTGGACTACGAAGGCTGTTTGTGGTCCAGCGTACCACAGGTGCTCGCCAGTGCCAGTGCCGATGAAATCGAAATCGAAATCCGAGCACAAATCGACCGCGCCAAGAGCCTGGGCATGCCCATCACCCACCTTGACAGTCATATGGGAACCCTCTTTGCCCATCCGGACTATTTTGAGCGTTATGCGAAGGTGGGCATCGAACACCAAATCCCGATACTGGTAGCTGGCGGGCATTTGACACATGCTCGCAAGGAAAACGGAGAGGCAGTGGAAAGACTCAAGCCCTGGGTCGAAAAGATATGGGGTG
>Ga0066378_10000180_pt1 | contig 27780 bp, 25 predicted proteins | sample Knorr_S23_td_DCM_FD_70947 | JGI IMG/M metagenome (GOLD analysis project Ga0066378, IMG submission 70947) | Marine microbial communities from Southern Atlantic Ocean transect - Knorr_S23_td_DCM_ad_71m_LV_A | ecosystem: Environmental > Aquatic > Marine > Oceanic | place: Southern Atlantic ocean...
TTAAAAGCTCTATTTCAAAAATTATTTTGAACATCCACTGATATTTTTTTATTGGGAAGGAAGAGTTTAATATAAAACTTAAGTCAGGATATCTATAGTACTCTAAACTCAAATAACTTTCGAGGGAAAGGATAGAGGAATGACCCTTCGTTTAACTTTAATTATTTTTTTTCTATTACTAAATTTTCAATATTCACAACAAGAAAATGAAACAGTTATAAATCGAGCTGTTGATTTAAATGGTGAATTTATTCCATTTGCGTCAGTTTATTCTGATAATGAAAAATCAGTTTTAATAACAACTAGTGACAAAGAAGGAAAATTTATAATCTCAAAAGATAAATTAAAAAATTCCTTTGTAATAATTTCTCATTCAAATTTTAAAGATTTAAAAGTTTCTTATGAAGACTTAAATTTAAACAAAACTATTAAATTAGTTAAAAAAATATATTATTTTGATCCGATTTTTGTGATTGGAAATAAATATAATTTTGAATCCAATAATCTTCCAGTTAAACATTTAATAATTAATTCAGTTGATTTTCCTTCTCATGGTAATAGTTTAGGTGAAAAACTAGATAGATTTGGATTGAGCATCAAAGATTATGGTGGTACTTCGGGGCTTAAGACAATAGCTTCTCAAACAGGTTTTAGTGAACATGTTTTGGTTATGGTTGATGGTTTTGAAATTAACTCTCCTCAAAATGGAGTTGTTGATCTGAGCACTTTTCCTGGAGATCTTTTTTCACATGCTGAATATTATAATGGTCAAGGTTCATCAATTTATGGTTCTAATGCAATAGGTGGTGTAATAAATTTAATTCCAAGCTCAAAATCTAATTTTATAAAACTTAAAAATGGTTCTATGGGTGAACAAGGAATATCATTTAATGGAAATATTAATAATCAAAACTCAAACTTTTCTCTTTTTGTAAATAACTATAAAAATGAAAATGATTTTAGAGAAAATAATCAATTCGAACAAATAAGTTCGAGCTTAAATTTTAACTTCAATTTTAATAGTTGGGATATTTCATCCAATTTAATTTATCTAGATACAGATAGAAGAATTCCAGGATCTTTAACTTACCCCTCACCTAATGCATTCAAAAAAAACGAAGATATTTTACTTACTTTGAATGCATCAACTGTTTCAAATTTTGGATATACCTCTATATCAGCTGGAAATCATTCTACAAACGAAAATTATGTTGATCCTGATTGGTTGACTGACTCAAACCATGAAGTTCAAACCAATAGATTAAAATTTAATCACAGGTTCAAATTTCAAGAAAAAACTCAAAATCTATTTACCTTAGATTTTGCGAATATGACAATTAAAAGTGATGACACTGGAAATCATACAATGAACACAATTGGGTCAACATATTTATTAAACTACAATTTTTTTAAAAACTTGAAAATTTCTCCAAGCATAAGATTTGATTGGGATGATCATTCAAATAATTCATCAACAACATCAAATTTGGCTCTTATTTTAAAAACAAATTCATTTTTTCAAAAATTCACTTTTAACGCTGGAACAAGTTTCAGAAATCCAACTTTTAATGATCTTTTTTGGTTAGATAGTGGTTTTTCAAAAGGAAATCCTAACTTAAAGCCTGAGCAAGGCTCATCCTTTGAAACCGAAATTTCGATTAAATCATTTTTAAATAAGCAATTAAGCTTTTCCTTAAATAGTTCATTTTTTAGAACATCTAATTTAATTCAATGGTCACCTGATCAAAATTTTGTTTATTCTCCACAGAATATTCTTGATTCTGAATCATCAAATTTTGGTGTTACATCCAAAATAAAATTAAACGATTTGCCTTTAGAAATAACTTCAGGAATTAGTTTAAATAATAGCAAGGTATTATCTGAAGGTGATAATAAAGGAATGGAATTACTATATGTGCCAACAAACTTATCTTGGTCTGAAGTAAAATTTAAATATAATAATTTCTCATCATTAATTAGCTACAGAAACATGCAAAATAAAAGATACAGCTACTATGGCGAAAACTCTATTATTAAAAATTACGAAAGAGTGGATTTTTCAATATCAGTTAATTTGATTATTTTGTCTAAAGATATAAATTTTGATGTTGGAGCTCGAAATGTACTTGATAAAAAAAATATTCAAAGTGTTTATGATTATTCAGAGCCTGGAAGATCTATCTTTGTAAATACATTGATTCACTTTTAAAATATTATGAATTTACATTGGTTTAAAAATGATTTAAGACTGGATGATAACATAAGCTTATTTGAAGCTTCAAAAAATTCTAAAATAATAACTATTTATATTTTTGATACTGTTGTTACAAAGCATTTTCAAATGGGAGAAGCATCAAAATGGTGGCTTCATCAATCATTAAAAAAATTAAATGAATCTCTTAACAATAATCTATGTTTTTATAAAGGAGACCCCAATAAAATAATACTTGATGTTGTAAAAAAGTTTAAAATAAAAACAGTGTATTGGAACAGATCTTATGAACCATGGCAAATTAAAAGAGATATTCATATTAAAAAAAATCTAATCAATAATAATATAGAAGTAAAAAGTTTTAACTCTTCATTGTTGTGGGAACCAGAATTAATTAAAAAAGATGATTCAACACCATATAAAGTATTTACTCCATTTTATAGAAAAGGTTGTTTAAATGCTACTCCTCCTAAAAAACCTATAAATAGTCATATAAATTTGCACACTTTTAAAGACAAAAATTCTGAATCTTTAAATTCACTGAATTTATTACCCAAATTTAAATGGTATAAAAAACTTGAAACACATTGGGATATTGGAGAAAAAGGGGCAAAAAAAAGTTTCAAAAATTTTATAAATAACGGTTTGTCTAATTATAAGAAAGGAAGAAATTTCCCATCAGAAAAAAATGTCTCAAGATTATCACCTCACATACATTTTGGAGAAATTTCAATAAATAGAATATGGTCTGAAATTGAAAAACAAAAACCAACTAATAATACAGATCATTTCAAAAGTGAGTTAGGTTGGAGGGAATTTTCTTATAACCTCCTTTATTTTAATAAAGATTTATCAAGAAAAAATTATCAAGAAAAATTTGATTTTTTTCCATGGGAATATGATGAAAAAAAATTTTCTGCTTGGAAAAAAGGATTAACAGGATATCCAATTGTTGATGCTGGCATGAGAGAACTATGGCAAACTGGATATATTCATAACAGGGTAAGAATGATCGTGGGTTCTTTTTTAGTAAAGAACTTATTGATTGATTGGAGATATGGTGAAAGATGGTTTTGGAATTGTTTGGTTGATGCTGATTTAGCTAATAACAGCGCAAGTTGGCAATGGGTAGCTGGTTCTGGCGCTGATGCTGCACCTTACTTTAGAATTTTCAATCCTGTTATTCAGGGAATTAAATTTGATGAAAATGGGAAGTATACAAAAAAGTTTATTCCAGAACTTAAAAACATTCCAAATAAATTTTTATTTAATCCATGGGAATGTCCAAAAGAAATTTTAAAAAAAGTTGGTATTAAATTAGGTGATAATTATCCAAAACCCATTGTTGATCTTAAAAATTCAAGAAATGATGCTTTATTATCATATCAAAAAATAAAAAAATAATTTATTTATATATTTTCAAAAATTGCTTCATTAGCTAACTCATCTACTTTTTCATTAAATTTGTTTCCAGAATGCCCTTTTACCCATTCCCATTCAATTTTATTCTTGTTTACTAATTTATCAAGTTCAATCCATAAGTTTTTATTTTTTACATCTTTTTTTGAACTAGTTATCCAGCCATTTTTTTTCCAATTCAAGATCCACTCTGTGATACCTAGTTTTACATATTTTGAATCAGTATAAATTTTAATAGTTGTTTTTAAATTAATTTTTTTTAGTGCTTCAATTACAGCAGTTAGCTCCATAATATTATTGGTAGTTTTAGGGCTAAAGCCTTTTAGATAAACTGTTTTTTCTAGGCTTATAATAGCAACACCCCAACCACCTGGTCCGGGATTGCCTTTACAGGCACCATCAGTATAAACTTTTATCATTTCCAAATTTAGGAATTATTTTTAAAAAAATTTATTTGTTCATCAAATAATATATAATCTATAAAAAAACATTTATTATAATAAATTTTAGAAATATGTTTTGTTATTATTTGTATCAACTATTTTAATAAATTTATCTATAAAAATTTAGATTAAATTATGAAAAAATCATGTATCTTTTTTGTATCTACTCCACTTCATATACTCAACTCGATAATTGTTGCGTTAAATGAATATAAAACTTATAATTGTGTTTTAGTCTTTATTGATCAACCTAAAAATAGAGAAAATCACTATTTCAATGTAATTAAAAAGTGGAATAAATCACCCTTTAAAAAAATTTTATATTATAATTCTACTGGAAATTTAAATAAATACCAACATCGCAAGAATATTTTTAAAAATCTGAAAATAGAATTAAGTAAAATCAGCTTTTCAAAAATTTACACCTGCAATGATAGAAGAATTGAATTCATTTATTCATATAAATTTTTAAAAAAAAAAAATAAGAATATCAAGTGTTTTTATATTGATGATGGAATAATGAGTTATATTATACATAAATATTCTTGGGAATCTCCTCTAGAAATTTTAATAAAAAAATTATATTATGGGAGTTGGTATAATAAAACACAAATTGTTGGAAGTTCAAAATTTATAACAAATTCAATAGTAGCATTTCCAAAATTTGTTCATCGATATTTAAAAAAAAATAACCCTATTATGTTGCAGATTGATTTTTTTAAAAAAGATATTTTTTTAAGTTTTTTAAAAAAAACTCTTAAATCATTTAATGAAAAGCAAAATATAAAGAATTTAAAATATATTTTAATTCTACCTCATCAGATAGAATTAAAAAAATATTGGAATTTTTACAGTCAATTAAAAAAAAATTTGATTGATTTAAATAAATCTTCATATAAAATTGGAATAAAATATCATCCTTTTCAAAATGGAGATCCATTAAATTTTAAAAATGACAAGAAGTTCTCACTTATTAACCCTGATATTGCATTTGAATGCATTGTACCTTTCCTCGATGATGACACCACCATAATAGGTGATATATCAACTGCGATGATTTATTCAAAATTAATAAAAAAAAATTTAAATGTTGTTCTCATTAAAAATAAAAACGATATTAGATTAAATAAATTGAGACCGCTTCTTAATGAAATAGGTATTTTTGAATTTGATTCAATAGAAAATTATTTAAACAGATGATGACATTATAAATTAATATGAGACCAAAAATTATAGCAGAAATCGGATGTAATCATAAAGGCAGTATAGATGTTGCTAAAGAAATGGTTGTTATTGCGAAAAAATTTTGCAATGTTGACATTGTAAAATTCCAAAAAAGAAATCCTAGAGAATTATTAGATGAAGTAGAATACAAAACACCTCATCCAATAAAAACAAATTCATATGGAGATACATATGGAAAACATAGAGAATTTTTAGAATTAAGCTTAGATGATCATATTGAATTAAAAAATTTATGTGATAATATTAATATTGAATATTCATCATCCGTTTGGGATCTTTCATCTGCAAAGGATATAATTTCTATTAATCCAAAATTTATTAAGATACCATCTGCATGTAATATGGATATGGAATTGCTAGAATTAATTTGCAAAGAATATTCTGGTCAGATTCATTTATCCTTTGGCATGACAACACATGACGAAGAGAAAAAAATTATTAATTTTTTTGAAAAACATAACAGAAATAATGATTTAGTAATTTATTCTTGTACCTCAGGTTATCCTGTTGCATTTAAAGATGTGTGTATTAAAGAAATTTCTAGATTAAAAAAATCATATGAGAAAAAAGTGCATAGTATTGGATTCTCAGGACATCACTTAGGGATTGCAGTTGATTTAGGGGCTTTCATGTTAGGTGCAAAATGGATAGAGAGACATTTTACTTTAGACCGTACTTGGAAAGGTACTGACCATGCAGCATCTCTTGAACCTGGAGGAATGAGAAAATTAATTAGGGATCTTGAATCCTTAAATGAAAGTTTAAAAATAAAAAATAATGAAATTTTAGAAATTGAATTACCTCAAAGAATGAAGTTGAAAAAAATAAAATGGCGAAAATAGTAGCATTCATTCCAGCAAGAGCTGGCAGCAAATCAATTCCAAACAAAAATATAAAATCCTTTGGTGGAAAACCATTAATTCATTGGGTAGTAAATGCCGCATTAGACTGTAAATACATTGATAAAGTATATGTTTCAACAGACGGTAAAGAAATACAAAAAACTGTAAATGAAATTTCTAACCCAAAACTAAAAGTTATAGATAGACCAAAAAATACTGCTGAAGATTCTTCTACAACAGAAAGTGCAATGATAGATTTTGCAAATAAATTTGATTTTAAAGATATAGTACTTATTCAAGCAACGTCACCATTTCTTCAATCCAAAGATTTGGATGGTGGAATAACAAAGTATTTAAACAATAATTTTGACAGTTTAATCTCAATTGTAAGACAAAAAAGGTTTATTTGGCTAAAAAATAATGAACTGATTAAACCATACAATTACTTTCCAAAAAAAAGACCTAGAAGACAGGATTTTAAAGGTTTTTTTGTAGAAAATGGAGCTTTTTACATTACATCAAAAAAATTATTATTAAGATCAAATTGTAGAATTTCAGGTAAAACTTCTTACTATGAAATGAGTGAAAATAGTTACTTTGAAATAGATGAAGAAAATGATTGGAAAATAGGTGAAAATTTAATTCATAAAAATAATTTTAAAATTAAAAACAATATTAAACTATTTTGTACAGATGTTGATGGTGTTTTGACTGATAGCGGAATGTATTACAGTGAAAAAGGAGATGAATTAAAAAAATTTAATACTAGAGATGGAAGGGCAATAGAATTACTAAAAAAACATAAAATTAAAACTGCAATTATCACTTCGGAAAATACTTCTATTGTAAAAAAAAGAGGGGATAAGATTGGTGTTGATTTTATTTTTCAAGGCATTAATAACAAACTTGAACATGTAAAAAAATTATGTAGAGAACAAAAAATAAAATTATCAGAGATTGCATTTATTGGAGATGATTTGAATGATTTAAACTTATTAAAAAATGTTGGTTTATCTGCATGTCCATCAAATGCAGTTTATAAAATTAAAAATATTTCAGATTACATTTGTTCTAAAAAAGGTGGGGATGGTTGCATGAGAGAATTTGCTGAAAAAATTATTGAAAACTAAATGAACAATTATAATTTTTTATTAATACTTAAATTATCATTAAAAACAATTTTTTTTAATAATCGTGTTACAAGTTTTAACTTAAAGAGATTACTTATTTTAATAATATTCATTCCAGTATTTTTATCAATTCAAATATCAAATAGAATTTTTTTATTTTTGGATAATGTTTTTTTTAATAGATATAAAAAAGTTAAAATAAAAAAACCTCTTTTTATTGTCGGAATTCCTAGAAGTGGAACCACCTATATTCATAATGTAATATCAAAGAATTCATCGATTTTCACAACATTTTCATTGTGGGAATTAATTTTTGCTCCATCAATTTCTCAAAAAAAATTTTTTCATTTCTTAATAGATATTGATAACATCATTGGTAGGCCATTCAAAAAAATTATAAATACAATTGAAAAAAAAGTATTTAATGATATTAATTCAATGCATAAAACAACTTTTAACTCACCTGAAGAAGATTTTTTTCTTTTCACTTCTATAGGTGCATGTTTTTTATTAATAATTCCTTTTCCTTTTAAAGAAATTTGGGATTTAGGATATTTTAATTCCAAAATCAATTATTCAAATAAGCTTAAAATATTAAATTTTTATAAAAATATGATAAAAAGGCATTTATATTTTTATGGTGAAGAAAAAATATATCTTTCAAAAAATGCATCATTTTCTCCATGGGTAGAAGATTTGCTAAATTTTTTTCCGGATAGTAAATATATAAGTTGTTTCAGAAAACCAGAAGAAACTATTCCATCCCAGTTAAGTGTTTTAGCAGAAGGATGGAAAATTTTTAATAATAAATTTGAAGATAAATATTTTAAAGATCCCATAATTAATATTTTTGAAAATTATTATAAGGAATTAATTAGATTAGCAAAAATCAAAAGCGAAAAAAGATTTATTATATTAAAAATTCAGGATATTAAGATAGATTTTAAATCAAGAATGATCAAAATTTTTAATAGTTTTGGATATAATATTTCTCATGATTTTAATATTATTTTAAATGAAGAAAATAAAAAAAATAAGAACTACACAAGTAAACATAATTATGAATTGGATAATTTTAATATTAATTCTAAAGAACTAAAAAATAGATTTGAATTTGTTTATGACTATTTTAATTAGATGACAACAAAACCTAAAATTAATAAAAAATCTAATCTAAAGGTCATGATTGTATTGGATGTTCTTCCAGATCGTAATGGAGCGGGAAGTTATTATCGAGATTTAGTAGAGCATATTAATCCTATTATAAAAGAATTAATTTTATTAGGTCCCGCAGAAAAAAATGACATTAATACATTTTTCACTATCCCTATGCCTGGAGACAAAACTCAAAAATTATATATTCCAAAATATTATCATTTATCCAAGAAAATTGAAGATTTTAATCCAAATATTATAATTCTTCCAACACCAGGTTTCTATGGTTTAACTGCGTTAAAAAAAGCAAAAGAAATGAATATTCCAATATGTCCTGTATTACATAATGATTACGAAAGTTTAGCATCATTTTATTGGGGAGGTTTTCTTGGATTCACAATTAATAAAATTTTTGTATGGCTTAATCGCCTTTTTTTTAAACCATCTAAACTAACCTTAATAATGAACAATAATATGAAAAAATTAGCCACAAAAATGGGCGCAAATAAAATTGTTTCTATTGGTACACCTCTAGCACGAGAATTTTTAGATCTACCCATAAAACCTATTAATAAAAAAATAAAAAGAGTTCTTTTTGCTGGTAGGCTTGCTCCTGAAAAAAGAATTGATAAAGTTTTAGAGTCAGCAAAAAATCTCCCTAATATTAAATTTGCTTTTGCTGGAGATGGCCCTTTAAAGGAACAAGTTATTAATGAAGAAAAGGAATTTAAAAACATAAAATATTTAGGTTGGTTAAAAAGAGAACAATTAATAAGAGAATTGGATAATTCTGAGATACTAGTTTTACCTTCTAGTTTAGAAACTTTTGGTACAGCTGCTTTTGAGGGTATGAGTAGAGGTAGAATTGTAATTGTTTCACCTGAGGCAGGTATTACAAATTGGAGTGATCTATCATCATGTTTATTTAAAACTTCATCAGAAAAAACTTTAACCAATATTCTTGAAGAAATAATTTCATTACCTCATTCAGAAATAAAAAAAATTAGCGTAGAATCTGCAAAAATTTCAAAAAAGTTAACGAAAAAAACTATTGACGAATGGATGAAAATTATAAATCAAATCTCGACAAAAAATTAACTATGAATGAATCAATAATTTCAATTCATGATGTTATGCCTCACACTCTTAATAACATAAAAAAAATAATTAAGATACTTGAAAAAAATAAATGTAATCCAGCAACTTTACTAGTAGTACCAGGAAGAAATTGGAGTGAAAATGATATAAATTTTTTGAAAATTATACAAGAAGACGGCTATGAGATAGCTGGTCATGGATGGTATCATGAAACCAAAAATATTTCAACTTTATATCATAAATTTCACTCTGCTTTTATATCAAGAAATGTTGCTGAACACTTAAGCCTTTCTAATAAAGAAATTATAATTTTAATGGAGAATTGTTTTAAATGGTTTGAAAAAAATCAATTTCAACAACCCGTAACTTACATACCTCCAGCATGGGCACTTGGTAAAATCACGAACAAAGATATATTTAATTCACCTTATAAAATAATTGAAACCTTATCAGGAATTTATTTTAAGGAAAAGTTTACAAGAATGCCTTTAGTCGGATACGAAACAGATAATTTATTTAGAGTAGTTTCAGTTTCATTTTTAAATTTTATTAGTGAAAAAATTTCAAAATATAGTAATATTCCTCTTAGAATATCAATTCATCCAAACGATTTCTCATACCCATTAAAATCAAAATTAGAAAAAATTTTAAAATCTGATAGAAAATTTTTTAGTTATCGAGATTATTTTTTGAAAAGTTAATAGTTTATATATATAGTGATGAAAATTTTTAGAAAAATACATGAGCCTTCATCATCAATTTCAGATTTTATACTATCAATATTCTGTTTTTACTGGTTCTATGATTTAATAAAAATTTTTTTACTATATGATTCAAATATACATTTATTATCCTCGATTATATTTTTATTTATTGGAATCAGTGCTATGTTAGGTTCTTTTTTTCATATGTTTGCTAAGATGATATCAAATAAATTAATTGGGTTTAACTTTAAAATTGCAGTATTTACTGTCGGTTTGATTTTACTTCTATTTTCATTTATTTATATAAATTTGTTGTTAAATAACAACTATAAATTTATACTCATTACGATTTTTTCATTTTTTGTTATTATTTTTTATTATAATTATTTAGTTAAAAATTTTAAAAATTACATATTAGTTTTATTGCCAATCGCACTATTCATTAGTTTTGGAGTTTATTTTCAATTAATCAATAATTATCCTGGTTCAAAAGAAATTCTTATAGGGTTTCTTATAATTTTATTTGGACTTATTCTATGGAAAAAAGGACTATCAATAAATAAAAACTTCAATAAAAATGATATTTTTCACTATGTAAGTATTTTTGGACTTTGGTATTTATACCAAGGGTTTAAATTATTTATCTTTTTCAAATAAATAAGTTTTATAAATTAATTTTCCACTTTCAAGCTTGTTGTAGGGTCTAGTTCCTTTAACTGCAGAAATATCTTCAGCAACACCACGAACAAATGATGGGAATTTATCTTCTAACCATGTTTTTCTCCATTCGGAAACTTTAGTTAATGAATTCAAAGCATTTTTCGAAATGTCTTTTTCATAAATTATTTTGAATTTTGATTTGTCAATTATTTTTTCAACTTCATTCCACTTGTTAACATTCATTATATCAGTAAAAGCAAAATTTCCATTTTTATTTAAAACTCTATAAACTTCTGACAAAAATTTATCAAAACTTCCATAACAATGCGATGATTCCACATTAATTACAATATCAAAAGTCTTATTTTCAAAAAAAAGTTTCTCAGCATCTCCTTGTTTAAAAGATAATATATCAATATTATTTACACGGTTGCAAAAATCTATTGCGTTTTGAGAAATATCGACTCCAATATAAGATAATGGTTTGTAATATTTTGATATATAATTTGCACCCCCACCTCTTCCAGAACCAATTTCTAGAATTTTTTTGTCTTTTAGATTAAGATCTTTCATTAAATGATCATATAATTGAATGAAGTATCTATCATTTTCATCTTTTTTTTCCAATTTTGGATTGTCTTTATCATGAGAATAAACATATCCAAAATTCATGAATCTCCAATCTTCAAATTGAAAATTTTTTGCTGCCATTTCATAACCAAATTTTGATAAAGCTCTATTAAAACCTGGTGTTAAAAATTTAATTGTTCTCCAAATTGAACCTAACATAACACTCCCCATCTACATTAATTAAATTGAAACTTTACTGAATTGATAATTCCTTCATTATGCTATTTCTTAATTCTAAAATAACATTTACATAATTTTTTGAATGATTATATCTATAAATTGAATTCCAATTATCTGTTTTATAGGAAAAATCATTACTACTTTTATTATATCCATTTTTAATTAAATAATTAGACATACTAGCAAAAACATCTAACCATTCAAAAGGTTCTTTTATTTCATCACCATCAAAATCAACTGCATAAGCTCTAAAACTTGATGGAATAAATTGACCAAAGCCAAATGCTCCTGCATAAGATCCTCCCAATGAAAAAGGGTCAATATTATTTTCATAACAATATTTGATAAACTCAATCATTTCTTTTTCAGCCCATGATTTTCTTTTTTCATTATGTAATTGAGTGTGAAGTGAAGTAAAAACTAAATTTGAAGATGTGTTTGCTCCATAATTTGATTCTACACCTGATAAACTAACTAATAGAAAAGAATCTACTCCATATTTAGAATTCACTAAATTAAGGATCTCTTTTTTTCCCTTGTAAAATATAACACCATTTTTAATTCTATCATTAGTAATAAATATTTTTCTATATTGTTCATAAGAAAGTTTCTCAGATTGATTTTGAAATCTATTAATTATTTCTTTATCAAATTTTAGTCTATTGTCTAAAAAAATTTTTTTTATATAATCTGGTTCAATATCAAATGATTCAAAAGAATTAATTATTCGATTGTATGATTGATAAGCAATTTCATTGTTTGAAATTTGATTTAATATATAAGCTTTAGTTTCAACTTTTAAAGCATCAGAATTTTTATTTCCAATTAAATTAAAATTCATAAAAAAAAATAAAATAATGAAATAAAATTTAATTATTTTTTTCAAAAGTTACTTAATAGGCTTAAGGTTAGCATATTTCCCAATTAACCTTTTTTCAATATTACCTTGAAAAACAACTGTGATTTTTTGATTATCACCTGAACCATCAACAGCAAGAATCATACCTTTTCCAAAAATTGGGTGTTCTACTTTATCACCCCTTTCAAATTCATTGAATGAAGTAATTGTTCTTACATACTTCAATTTATATTTATCTGAATTTTTTTCTTTAACTAATCTTCTTGTCATCGCAGATTGAAAATTTAATCTTTCAATGAAATCTCTTGATATTTCACTTACAAACCTTGATGGTTGCCCCATACCTGATGCACCACTTGACCGCCTTCTATTAGTTGCATAATGAAGAAATGCTTTTTCCTCAGCTCTAGTAATTGCAACGTAAAATAATCGTCTTTCTTCTTCCATCTTTTTTGGATCATCAAACGAATTTGAAATTGGAAATAAACCATCTTCTAAACCAGTTATAAAAACTATAGGAAATTCAAGTCCTTTTGCGCTATGAACTGTCATCAAGGTTATATGATTGGGTGAATCATTCCATGAGTCAATACTTGTTAACAATGAAACTTCTTCCAAAAATTCACTAATTGTTGAATCAACATTTTTTTCACAAAATTGATTTATAGTTGTTAATAATTCTTGAATGTTTCTAAATCTTTCTTTTGAGTCTTCTGTGTTTTGTTCATTATAAAAATTTATCAAACCAAGTTCTTCAACTAAAACAGAAATTAATTCAGATGCATCAAGTTTGGTTTGAAGCTCAGAGTATTTTTTTATAATTTGATAAAATTGTATTAAACCTGCTGCTTGTTGACCTTTTAGATTCATTTCTTCTGGTATTTTCAATATTTCCAATAAAGGCAAATTTTTAACTTCAGCTAAATTTTCACATTTTTCAATTGTTTTTGCCCCAATTCCTCTAGGAGGAAAGTTCATTATTCTTTTTAAACTAATTGTATCAGATGGGTTTACAAGAACTCGTAAGTATGCTAATAAATCTTTAATTTCCTTTCTTTCGTAAAATTTAATTCCACCTACAATCTCATATGATATAGCTTTTCTTCTTAATCCATCCTCGATTGCTCTACTTTGTGCATTAGTTCTATATAAAATAACAAAATCACTAAAAGATCTTTTGTTTTGATGAATTTCCTTTTGAATAAGTTCAATTACACCATCAATTTCCTCAAGTTCATCAAAAGTTTCCATTAAACCAATCTTATCACCATGTTCTTTTTCAGTCCACAATGTTTTTTTTGATCTCACCTTATTATTTTCAACTACACTAGTAGCAACTGAAAGTATATTACCTGATGATCTATAATTTTGTTCTAATTTAAAAACATCGCAATTTGGAAATGTTTTTTCAAAGTTTAGTATATTTGAGATGTCAGCTCCCCTCCAACCATAAATAGATTGGTCATCATCTCCAACAACAGTAATATTTTTGTGTTTTTCTGCAAGGCATTTAATAAAATGAAATTGTGGTTCATTTGTATCTTGATATTCGTCTACCAAAATATATTTATATTTATTTTGATATTTTGTTAATATTTCAGGAAAATTTTTAAAAATCTCTAAAGGAAAAAGTAATAAATCTGAAAAATCAACAGCATTGTTATCTTTTAATTCCTTCATATAAAGTGGAAGGATTTTTGATAAGCTTATATCGAAAGGATTATTACTTTTTTCTAAAAAACTAATTGGATTAATTAATTTACTTTTATAATAACTGATTTGAGATCGAAAACTAGGAACAGTTATTCCATTAGTTGGTATTTTTTTTGAGTTAATAATTGATTTTATTAACATATCTTGATCAGAGGTATCATAAATTGCAAAATTAGAATTAAATCCAAGCAAATTAATCTCTTCTCTTAGGAATCTTGCACATATTGAATGGAATGTCCCAATATTAGGTGATTTAATTTTATCACCAATTATTAATTTAACTCTACTTTGCATTTCCTGAGCTGCTTTATTTGTAAAAGTAACAGCTAAAATTTCTTTTGGGTTATATCCTTTTTCATTTATTAAATAGGCAATTTTATGAGTTAAAACTCTTGTTTTCCCAGTGCCAGCTCCGGCAAAAATCAATGATGGTTTAACAACAGATTCAACAGCTTTTTTTTGCACTTCGTTTAATATAAATTTTTTCATAATTAATTTTTCATTTGTTTCATTGATTTTCTAAATTCTTTAAAACGTTTCTTTGCGACGTTATGTTCTGATTCATTCCTAGTAAAAACATGATATCCCTTACCATCAGCAACAAAAAAAAGAAAATCAGTATTTTCTGGTTCTAATACTGCTATCATTGATTGTCTGCCGGGATTGTTAATTGGGCCAGGAGGTAATCCTTTATTTAGATAAGTATTATAAGGTGATGAAATTTTTAAATCCCTATTATAAAGTCTTCTTGGCCCATCATCTATTATATATTGAATGGTTGGGTCAGCTTGAAGTCTCATATTTTTATTTAATCTATTATGATAAACTGAACTGATTTTAGTTCTTTCTACATCATACAAAGCTTCCCCCTCAATTATTGATGCTAAAGTTAATAATTCTAACTCAGTAAAATTAATTTCTTTTAATCTATATGCAATATTTTGTTTAAAGAAAATTTTATATTCTTTAATCATTTTATTTATTATTACGGCAGGATTTTCATTTTTTTGGAAGTAGTAAGTTTCAGGGAAAAGAAATCCCTCCAAGGATGAAGCTTTAATATCAAAAGATTTTATAAATTTTTTATCATTACACAAGTCTAGAAAATCTTGTTTATTTATATTTAATTTTTTTTCGAGTAGTTTTGATATTTGATTAATGGTAAGTCCCTCGGGAAATGTAATTTTTTCTAAAACTGGATTCCCTTTAACTAATTCAGTAATCAAATTATAGTTTGAATTAAGATTTCTAATTGAAATAATACCAGATCTAATATTTTTTTCATGACCCATCATAGTAGCTGCTAGTACAAAAGTTTGAGAATCTTCAATAATTTTTTTTTCAATTAAATCTTCAGCTATTTCTTTTAATGAGGAACCCTTTTTAACTTCAAAATTTATTGATTCAATTTTATTATTTAAAGGCCAGAAGACTACTAAAGAGTAAAAAGCAACAATTGACAATATAATCAATGAAAAAATAAATCCGATAATTTGAGTTTTGTTTTGTTTTTCTTTTAAATACATAATTATTAGAACTGATAAATTTAATTCTTATAATGTTGGTACCACAATCTTATTTTTAAAATAAAACAAAATTGAATTGTTTCAATTTGTATCTTAATTGTAAATTACCAACCTTGTGGAAAAAAATAAAAAGACATCTAGGCAAAGCCAATTTGAAAATTGGTCATTAAAAAAAATAAATTATATTTTATTTTTTAGTGGATTAGCACTAGTAATTTTTGGCTACATTTTAATGACAACTGGTGAAGTGAATAGTTTTCAGTCTCTAACTCTTGCACCTTTAATGTTGTTTATTGGTTATTTAATTGTGATTCCATTATCAATATTAATTAAAAAGTAATTTTTTTATGGGATCGTAGTTCAGTTGGTTAGAACGCCGGCCTGTCACGCCGGAGGTCGCGAGTTCGAGTCTCGTCGGTCCCGCAATTAAATAGAGGTTATCATTGGCTAAAGAAAAACCATTGTCAATTGACGGTACAATTAAAGAAGCTTTACCAAATTCAATGTTTAGAGTGGAAATTGAAATTGGTGAAAAACAACATGAAGTTTTAGCATATGTTTCAGGTAAAATGAGAAAATTTTTTATTAAAATTCTCCCCGGAGATATAGTTACACTTGAAATGTCCCCATATGATTTGACAAGAGGTCGAATTGTTTATCGACACAAATGATTAAAAGATTTATATTTTTTTTATTCTTCACTTTACTATTTTCTAATGAAAATAAATATGAAATAAATTATTCAGTTCTGAATGATGATACTAGACCTAATCATGAAAAAAAACAAGATTCTTTTAGGAAAGCATTAGAGGTATATTCTTTTCTTGGAATAAAAGAGGATATGGTAGTAGCAGATATTGATCCGGGAAGCGGTTATAATACACATCTTTTATCAAGAATTGTCAAAAATAATGGTAAAGTCATATGTATTTTAAATACTCATGGTGGTGGAGATATGCCATACGACCTCAGAAAAATAATAAAAAAAAGAATAAAAAAAGCCAACCTTTCAAATGTCCATATTTTTAGGAAAATAAATGAAGTTCCTAAAAATTTAATTGATGTTGTTGTTTGTGTTAGGAATTATCATGATAATAAACCACCAAGAAATGAATTTCTTTCCCATTTATATAGTATTATTAAACCAAATGGAATTGTTGGTATAGTTGAAGTAGCAACTAATAAAACTGGTTGGGATGAATCAACTCATAGGTTAAATAAAAAAGTTGTTATTGATGAATTTGAATCTAATGGTTTTAAATTACTTGATGAATCCGATATCTTAAGAAACACCAAAGATAATTATTCAACATCAGGATTTGATGTTGGAAGATATAAAATGGACAGATATCTTTTAAAATTTATCAAACTAAATGATTAAATTTTAATTTCTGTTCCTATATAATAATTTCTCAAGGGTGCTGTTTCAAAAAATCTTCCTCCCCATGCATTTATTCTTATGTTAGAAAAATATTTTTCATTTAATAGGTTATTAATTCCAAAAAATAAATTTATTTTATTTGCATTTATATTAAATTCTTTAAAAAGTCTTAAATCTAATATTTGAAACGAATCAGAAAGATTAGCATTTGAATCGTTTACATAAATTTTATCACTAAATCTAAAGATTATTTTAACATTTGTCTTATTTTCATTTTCAGTGGAAATTTCACTATAGAAAAAATGTTTTGGGATTCCTGGTGTATAGTTTCCACTAAAATTTTTGTCATCAATAATAAATTCTTTATACTTAAAATCTGAAAAAGTATACGCATTATAAAATTTTAATGATTTCCAAAATTTGAAAGTACAGCTTAATTCCAATCCATTTCTTTGTGAACTTCCAGAATTTCTATAAAATGTTTTTCCGCTTAAACCATCAATTTCGTAAGGCACAAACTCATTTTGAATATCAATGAAAAACAAAGAAAAATTATATATAAAACTCTTCTTGAAAGTTCTAATACCAAATTCGATTTGCCTTGAAAATTGTGGATAAAGTTGTTGATTAAAACCACCTGACAAATTAGGATTATTTGAAAATTCATTAAGTGTAGGAGTTTCAAAATTACTTGCAATATTTGAAAATAATGTTTGATTATTATCAGAATAAACTAAAGCAATCTTTGGACTAAAATTAGATAAATGAATATCTCCTGAAGAATTTCCATCATCAAAATATTTATCAATTGCTTTTATACTATTATTATCATACCGAGCTCCTATGATCAAATCTATTTTTTTTGAAAAATTAACTTTTTGGTCAATAAAAAAAGCTTGATTCAAAAAAATTTCATCTTGCTGAAATACTTTATTTCCTCTAATTCCATTTAGATTATCATATCTATTTCGAAGATCAATTTGTGATTCAATATCTAAACCAATTGACAAATTAGATGAAAAGCCAAATAAATTTTTTCTTAGTAATAATAAATTACTCAACCCAAAAAAGTTTCTTGAAAATTCGACTTGTCCACCATTCTGAAAAGGTAAACGGTTGTTAAAACTTCTTGATATATAATAGGTTTTGAATTTATAGATTTGAGTTTTGTTAAATTTTTGTTCAACTATAAATCCAATTTTACTTTGATTTACTTTTTCACCAGAATTAAACAAAAGATTTTTATCTCGAGCTCCTTTCCAATTTAAATTTATATTTTCAAGTGATAATGCTCCTGGGTCCTGTGCAATTGGACTATTTGAATAATTATATAAAAATAAAAACTTTAACTTTTTTGAAATAAACCAATTTATTTTAGCGTTAAAAATATTTGATAGAAATTTACTATGTTCTCTAAATCCATTTCCTTGATTTCTTGAAAAACTAAATAGATAATTACTTTTATTAAACTTTTTACTAGTTTTAATTTGAAATTGATTCAACCCATAACTACCAATTAGATACCTGGTTTCTAAAAATGAAATATCATCAATTTTATTTGAAGTTAAACTTATAACACCACCTGAGGAATTTCCATATTGAGATGAAATCAAACCTTTAATTATCTCAATCTTTTCTATAAAACCCATATCTATATTATCTACTTGGCTTTGTCCATCCGGAGTTGACTCAGGAATCCCATCAACTAATATTTTTATTCCCCTGATGCCAAAAGATGATCTTGCACCAAAACCTCTGATTGATACTCTTAAATCTTGAGCAAAATTATTTTCATTTTGGTTAAAAACCCCAGCTGAGGAGTTTATTAAATCATTAATTGAAACATTTTTCTCATAATTTTGATTTATTATTTTATCTACTGAAAAAGGAGATTTGATTAAATTTAATTCAAATCTGTCAACAGTAACTATGATGGGTTCAAATTCAAAATATATTGAATCTTTTGTTGAATCAAAACTCAAAGATTTTAGAATTGAAGAAATACCAAAAAAAATTAGAATAAATAGTTTCATATTTAAAAAATGACATTTGTATTTAAAACAAATGTTTTGTTCTCTTTTTCCATGTTCATTGAAAAATATTTTAATATTAAGTTTTTTTATTGATAATATTTTATATATATATTTAAATGACAACTTAATTTAATATTAAATGAATATAAAAAATAATTCAATAAAAGGTTTTTTGATTGATATAGATGGTGTGATATTATCATCAAATGAGTTAATTAAAGGTAGTTTGAATTTTATTAAAAATTTAAACAAGAAAAAAATTCCCTATAGATTTTTAACAAATAATACTACAAAAAACAAAAAACAACTTTTGGTCAAATTAAAAAAAGTCGGTTTAACGGTAAACGAAAATCAAATTATTAGTGCCGGATTAGCTGGAATTTCATATTTAAAAAAAATTGGATCACCATCATGTCATCTTTATCTAAATAAATCTTTATCTAAAGAATATTCAATTTTTGAAACTAATAAAAAAAACAAAAAATATGTTGTTGTTGGAGACAGAGGTAATAATTGGGACTATAAAGCTTTGAATGAAATTTTTAATTTATTAATGAGTGGATGTGAGTTAATTAGCCTTCACAAAGGAAAATATTTTGAAAAAGAAAAAAAAATGCAAATTGACATTGGTTCAATTGTAAGTGCACTCGAATATTGTAGCGGAAAAAAAAGTGTAATAATTGGAAAACCAAGTAAAGAGTTCTTTGCTATTGCTCTTGATTCACTTGAGTTGAATCCAAAAAATGTTGTAATGATAGGAGATGATTTATTTGCAGATATTGAAGGTGCTAAATTGCAAAATATAAATACTATTTTAGTAAAAACTGGAAAGTTTAGAGATGATATAGTTAAAAATAGTTTGATTAAACCTGATTTAATTATTAGGTCAATTGATGAAATGAATAAATTGATTTAATTATCTTCATCCTTGACTTCAGAAGACAAAGCTAACTTTCCCATTAATTTGTCCATAGCATGAATGCTTAACCCTTCTTCACCAATCATAGAAATACGATCAATCAAAAATTCAAATTGTTGTTCTTCTTCAAGTTGCTCTTCAACAAACCATTGGAGGAAATTATATGAAGCATGATCTTTTTCATCTAATGCTAAGGAAGTTAATTCATTTATAGATGACGTTACATGATTTTCGTTCTTTAAAGATTGAACTAAAGCATCTTTAATTGAGTTAAAGTTTGCAATTGGTGCCTCTAATTGTGGTATGATTGCTTTACCATTAACATCATTGATAAATTTTATAATTTTTAACATGTGCTCTCTCTCTTCTTGAGATTGTTCGTAAAAAAAAGCAGCGATGCCATCAAGAGATTTAGTATCTGCCCAAATTGCCATTGCTAAGTAGCTTTGTGAAGCATTTGCTTCATGTAAAACTTGTTCATTTAATTTAGATATAACTTTGTTTGAAACCATAATTTTCTCCAGCTAGTAAACACTTAAATTTATGTAACTTAATATCTTAAATTCAAATTTAAATTTAATCATAGTTTAAATCTGCATACTTAAATGAAACAACTCCGCTACTGTATTCATTAAAAAATATTTTGAAGACTTGCTTTGTTTCTAAATCATAAATGAAATAAACAAGTTCTGAAGTCAAAACTTTATGAATCGACATATCATAACTTAATACAGCATATTTTCCTAAATATGCTAAATCATAAAAAGTGTTTTGAAACATAGAAATCGATGGAGGTTCAAATATATCTTCAAAATTATTAATTGAATCAACAGCAAAAGAAACTTTCGAACTATCAAAACTAAAATTTGGCATAGAATATCCACTACCTTGAATTTCTAAATTGTGATACATGATTTGCCAATTTGTTGAATCTATTGAATCATTTGTAAAATTATAATAGAATATTTCTTGATTTACATTTGACGTAATTACATCAATAGTAATTATTTCTTCTTCTATTTCTTCTTCAATTTTATCCTCACATCCAAAAAAAAATAAAAAGTTTATTAAAATAATTGTGTGTTTATTTTTCATTTCTACCTTTCATAAATTAATTTAACATTAAAAATTGTTTGATATCTCAGCGAAAAAAACTCTTCCCACAAATGGTCCATATCTTCTATTTGTATAGTTAAGTGAATTTTTAACACCTAAAATTAATTTTATATTATTAAATAGTAAGAAATTTTGATTTATATTTATTAAATATTGATTTGGCAGTGAATTTTTCGATTTGATATATATACCCACTAGTGGATCGTAATCTTGAGGATAATACTTTCCAACCCACTTCAAATTTAATTTCAAACTATTTTTTTTGTAATTAAAAAGTATGCCTAAATTTCCAGAAACTGGTTGCGTGTTTGGAATTATTTTTTTTTCTTCATCTCTATTATTTACAAAATTTAATCCCCAAGAAAATAGCAAAGACTTATATGTATTCCATTTTCCATTTATTTCAATTCCAGAATATGTTGCATTAACTACATTCCTATAACTTAAAATTCCTGGACTTATTGCATAATCTTCAATGAGATTATCAAATCCAGTATGATATAATCTAATAGTAGTTTGATATTTTGATAACTTATAATTTTCAATTTCAAAGGAATATCCAATAGAACTTTCAGGTTTTAAATTTGGATTTCCAAGTACTTTATATCCGAACTGAATGTGATCCCAATCTATAAATCTTTCCATAAAAGAAGGTGATCTAAAACCTCTTCCCCAACTTGTCCTGATTTTCCAATTTGATTTAATTGAATATAAAATACCAATTCTTGGACTAAAAACTTCCTGATATTCTGAAAAAAAATCTATTCTTGCACCATAAATAACACTAAGTCCATTTTCATAATGATATTCATATTGTGAAAAAAAACTATTATTTAAAACTGATTGAATATCATTTTGCACTCTATCACTTTGATAAATTGATTTTGAAGATTCTAATCCAAAATTTATTATATTGAGTTCACTTTTTTTTGTAAACTTTATTTCATATTCTAAATTTTCCTCACTAGTTAAATCATTTTTGACCTGATCCCCCCATGGTCTATTTTGCATATAATTTCTTTCATAACTTTGTTTTTGAATAATTTGATCAATACTCCAATTATTTTTTGTATAAAAATTATGTTTTAAATTAAATAAATTTCTGAAAATGTTAGTTTTTGTATTCATCAATGAAGATTCTCCATTTTCTGTCTGATGAAAAATATTTGATGAAAATGACATTGAATGTTTATTATTAAATCTATAATCAAACTTAAACAATCCTGAATTTTTTAATATGTTATCTGCATCTATTTGTTGAATTGTTTTATCAGTTTCAATTTTATCTGAGTTTAAATTTATACTTGAAGAAAGTTTTGAAGTGTTTTTTTTAAACACAAAATTTCTAAAAAAAGACCCTTCAACTAAATCGCTAAAATTTAAATTTTTTTCAGAATCTGAAAATCTTACACTTGCTGAAATCAAATCCTCATTTAAGTTTTTATTAGATATAATATTTATAACCCCTGACATTGCCTCAGTTCCATAAAGTGATGAACTGGGTCCTTTACTTATTTCAATTTTATCAATCAGTTTAGTTGAAATTTGATCAAGTGATACTCTATTATTGAATTTTCCTGTTATTGGTTGACCATCAAGTAATATTAAAATATATCTAGAATCCATACCCATGATATTCAAAATAGAACCACCATCAACTGAAGTTTGTAGGTTTACTCCAGAAAAAGATGATAATAATTCAGCTATATTAGATTCACCAGAATTCAATATTTCTTGATTAGTAATAATTTGTGTAGATATGGGAACATTTTCTCTAATTTTACTTGTTTTAGTTCCAGTAATTACTAATTCATCCATTTCAAAAAAACTTTCATCAAGTTCAATTAATAATTCTTTATTAATATTAGATACAATAATTTTTTTAGATTTAAACCCAATGTGATTAATAAATAACGTAACCTGGGATGCAAATGAATCAATTTTAATATTAAAATAACCATCTAAAGAAGAGGCTGTACCTACTCCAAGATCTTCAACGAAAATATTTACATTTTCAATTCCTTCTTTAGTTTTACTATCAACAATTCTACCTTCAACATTAAAATTATTCATTGAAAACAATGAAATATTGGTAAAAATTATCACCCAAAGAAAATTGGGAAATTTCATTTTCAATCTAATTAAACTTTTTCTTTATTGGATTTTAAAAATTGTTGTAAAAGATTTTTTATATCATTTCTTGATACTTGCTTATTTCCTTCATCTCCTAAAAATAAGACTCCATGAAACAAACCACCTATAGCCTTAAAAAGGATTTCAGAATCTGTGTTTGGAAATTGATTATTAGATATACCCTCCTCAAGCAACTCACGAAGAGAACCATATAATCTATTTTGGTAAACTCTCCATGTTTGAAGATTTTCTGGCATATTAGTTATAGCTTTAGGTGCAGTGAATAAAAATCGATATAAATTTTTATCTTTAAGAATAATATTAGATACTTTACATAATGCATCTATAAATAATTCATTATTTGAAGAATCTTCAGAATGAATCGTATCTTCTAAATCTTCCCAAAGTGGTTTCCAACCTTTTTCCATAATAGCACAGAATACTTCTTCTTTAGAGGAGAAATAATAATATAAAGTTGCTTTACCAAAACCTGCTTGATTAGCAATCTCATCCATAGTTGAACCTTCAATACCATTTTTATGAAATACTTCTAAAGCACCGTCCAAAATCCTTTTTCTTCTAAGTTTTCGTTCTTCTTGTTGTCTTTCAGAAACCATAACAGTTTATATCTTTCGACTAGTTAGTCGAAATATATATTATGAGCATATATCAAAACAATATTTATTTTAGATTATTAATATCTTAAATAAATTAAGTGGGGGCTATATTATCAAAATAAAATTTTTAATATTTCTAATTCTTTTTTTTAGCAAAAACTTATTTGCTACTAATTTTTTTTCTTGGGAAAAACTCATAATTGATAATAATGATTTAAAAATAGAAAGTTTTAAAAATAGTTTTTATGGTGCTCACAACAATATAGTAATTTTATCAAACGGATTTAGTGATCAGGACATTTATTATTCCCATAATCAAAAATTTTGGAGCATCGAAAAAAAAACTATTCCTTCAAACTTAGTCAAAATTGCTTCCGTATCAACAAAAAATGGTATTTTTTGTTTAAGTATTGACAAAAATCAAAAAAAATTAACTTTTAAATCTTTTATAATTAAAGGACATAAAAACTCAATTATTATTGATTGGGATATTATAAATCCCAGTTTTATTTCATCTAATGTTCAAATAATAGACATAAACAATGAAATTTTTGCTTTTGTAAAAAATCCAAAAAATTTTACTTACAACTTATGGAAATTTAATATTATTAAAAATAATTGGAAAAAAATAGACACTATAAATTTTAATAATAAGAATGATTTCTTAATAAGTTCTCAAAGTAACGGCGTAAAAAAGATTATTTATTTTTTTGAAAAGGATAAATTAATTAAAAACTATAAATATGATTTAGAATCAAAAAAATTAAATTCGATTTCATCCATAATAAAATTCAACTCTAATTTCTATGACAACTCAATTATTCCAATAGGAGCAAATCAATTAGTTCTTTTTTCAAAAAATAATTTTATTTTTTCTTATAATACAATAATAGACCAATGGATTAAAATAGATGAACTTCCATTCAATAATTTTTATAATTCAAAAGTTTTTAAATTTAAAAAGAATCTTTTTTTCATAAATCATTTGAAAGATGAAAATAACAAAATTAATACATGGATTGGAAAGCCATTAGAAAAATCAAATTTTAGTAAATTTGATTATATAATTTTAGGATTTTATCTTCTAGTATTAATTTATATTGGTTTTCATATTTCTAGAAAAAAGAAATCTATTGATGATTTTTTTAGAGCTGGCAGAAAAATTCCATGGTGGGCTGCCGGACTTAGTATATTTGCGACTCAATTAAGTGCTATTACATTTATGGCTATACCTGCCAAAAGTTACTCAGGTAATTGGACTTGGGTAATTTTAAACTTCACAATTATTTTAATTGCGCCCTTAATTAGCTACTTCATAATACCCTTATATTCAAGGTTAGATATAATTACTGCATATCAATTCATTGAAAAAAGATACAATCTAATGGTAAGAATTATTAGTAGTATAATGTTTATTATTTTTCAACTGGTAAGATTGGGAACTCTTCTATATTTACCATCAATTGCTTTGTCTTCAGCAACTGGTATAAGCATTAATATATGTATTATTTTGATGGGAGTTTTAGCTATAACCTATACGGTACTGGGTGGAATTGAAGCTGTAATATGGACAGATGTTATTCAAGTATTCGTGCTATTAGGTGGTGCAATTTTAGCATTATTTATAATTCAATTTAACTTAGAAAATGGAATTAAAGATATTATTACAATAAGCATAGATGATGAAAAATTAAAAATTTTTAATTTTCATTTTAGTTTTAAAAGTCCAACTTTTTGGGTGCTTTGTTTGGGAGGAATAGGAAGTAATATAATTTCATACGGAAGTGATCAATCAGTTATTCAAAGATATTTAACAACAAAAAATACAAAAGAAGCTCAAAAAAGTATAATTATAAACGCTGTTTTAACTATTCCATCAACTATAATTTTCTTTAGTCTTGGTACTGCTTTGTATTCATTTTATACGATGTTTCCAAATAAAATAAATATTCATCTAGAGAGTATTGATGGTATTTTACCTTGGTTTATATCTTCAAGTTTACCACAAGGGATTTCAGGTTTATTGATTGCAGGAATATTTGCTGCAACAATGTCAAGTTTAGATAGCGGAATGAATAGTGTAGCAACTGTTGTTACAACTGATTTCTTTAAAAGATTTAAAAAGAATTTAGCAGATACTTCATGTTTATTGATTGCTAAAATTACAACCATTTTAACTGGTTTATTTGGAATATTTTTTGCATTATCTATGTCAACATGGAATATTGACTCATTATGGACAGAGTTTACAAAATATATTGGGTTGTTTGGCGGAGGCTTGGGTGGCTTATTTTTATTGGCAATTTTTACAAGAAAGTCAAATAGCTTAGGGGTAACTATAGGATTGTTTTTAAGTGCATTTATTCAATATTTATTGACATTCAATAATATTATTCATCCATTGATGTTTGCATTCTCGGGAATGATTTCATGTATGTTTTTTGGATATTTATTTAGTATAATTTTCCAACCCAATTTTAAAATTGATAAGAAATATACTTGTTATTATTATAAATCATAATAATTTTTTAATCTGTCTACAGATTTCTGAAGTTAATTCTGAAGATTTATTATTTAAACCCATATCATAAGTACCAAATTTTCTTTCCGAAACAACAATTTTAATGGACTCCAATAATATATTTGATTTTTCTTTTTCATCAAGCCAGTCAAGCATCATTTTTAAAGATAAAAAAGTAGCTATTGGGTTTACTTTATCTAAACCTGTATATTTTGGTGCTGAACCATGACATGGTTCAAAAATTGCATAATCATTTCCAATATTTGCAGATGGAGCAAATCCTAATCCGCCAACTAACTGAGCTGCAAGATCAGATAAAATATCTCCAAACATATTTTCAGAAACAATTACTGAAAATTTATTTGGATTCTTTACTAATTGCATGCACATAGCATCAATGTTAAACATATTTAATTTTATATCTTTATAAGATTGAGAGATTTCTTTTGCACAATCAATCATTAGCTGACCAGTTTCTCTTAATACATTAGGTTTTTCAACAAGGGTAACATCTTTGATGTTATTTTTTTTTGCATATTTAAAAGCTTCATTAACTATTGATTTACATCTATTTTTTGACATAATTCTCGTTGATATAGCTAAATCACTTAAATTAAATTGATCAAAGTGACTCATGTTTTGATTATACTTTTTTAAAACTGAATAAAGTTCTTCATTAACAGGTTTAAACTCTACTCCTGAATACATACCTTCAGTATTTTCACGAAAAATTACTAGATCAATATCATCTTTTAGATTATTAATATTTCCTAGAAACGAATAACATGGCCTAATATTAGTAAATAATTTGAATTTTTTTCTCAGTTGCACTATAGGAGAAATATATTTCAAGTTTAAACTTTTTAATTTATTATTAAGCTCAAATTGAGCCTCATCATTTGATTTTGATGTGATAGATACTAAAAATGCACAATCCGTATCATTTAAAGTTTTAATTGTTCTTTCTGGAAGTGGATTTCCTTCATTTTTCCAAAATTCCCATCCGATATCAGCATTAATATATTCAATGCTTATATTAAGAATATCTAAAACATTTTTTGCAAGTAAAGATAATTCATTCCCAATCCCGTCTCCTGGTAGCCAAGCTATTTTATGTTTTTTCATTTTTATTTTTTTCTTTAATGATATAATTTTTCAATCCACCATTATTAATCAACTGGTATTCTAGTTCATTCCATTTTTTAAATGTAAATCCAGAATCAAATAATTCAGTATATATTTGT
>Ga0066378_10000185_pt1 | contig 27177 bp, 19 predicted proteins | sample Knorr_S23_td_DCM_FD_70947 | JGI IMG/M metagenome (GOLD analysis project Ga0066378, IMG submission 70947) | Marine microbial communities from Southern Atlantic Ocean transect - Knorr_S23_td_DCM_ad_71m_LV_A | ecosystem: Environmental > Aquatic > Marine > Oceanic | place: Southern Atlantic ocean...
AGGCATCGGAGCATTTGAAACAATGTTTTCAAAAATGTATGTAGAAGGTGGTTTTGATGCTGGGACAGGTTTGGCCGTTGCGTTAGGGTTTCGGCTGGTCACTATCATCAACGCTCTGATCGGCGTGGTGTACTATCTCAATAGCAAAAAAGACGTAGACATATAAACAATTAACCATTTGGATAATTGATCAGTTGGAGAAATGCTCAATGGACTATTGAGAATTGGCCATTGTCATATGGTTAAATGTTTTTTCTCTTTTCATAAACAGTGAAAATCGGCACAATTCACTCTCAATAACCATTTCTATTTATTAATTGGATAGCGGCTTTATGATGTGGATTCGAAAATCCCTCTGTCTCCTAGTTTTCGTGTGTCTGCTGTTGGCTTACAGTCAGCCCACTCAGGCCAAGCAACTGTATGTTGATAACATCGGAGGGAGTGACAATCAAAACGGATTGGCTCCCAATGGAAACGGCGGAAAGAGTGGACCAGTGAGGACCATTTCCCGTGCTTTACGGCTGGCTGGCAAGGGAGATACCATCCACGTTGCCAATACAGGCGATCCTTATCGGGAGAGTATCTCCGTGCAGGGGGGGAACAATAGCGGTCTGGTAGGCAAGAGTTTCACGATCATTGGAGACGGAGTGGTACTTGATGGGAGAACGGAAGTACCTAAAGACGATTGGGAATTACTAGGAGACAGTACCTACAGTACTCCAGCCCCTTCCGAATTTACAATTCTTTACCTCGATGATAAGCCCGCTGAAAGAGTCGCGGTCGAAGATGCAGCGACCTCCATTCCCGAACTAACGGAGCACCAATGGTGTATGTTTAACCGTCGAATCTACTTTAAGACGGAATCGACGAAATTGCCGCGTGAATATGACCTCACCCATAACATGCGTCGGGTTGGAATCACTCTGGTGAATTGTCGCAATGTCGTGATCCAGGGATTTGTCGTTCAGGGTTTTCAGTTAGACGGTATCAATGCGCATGACAACGTGTTTGGCGCCACGGTTCTGGGAGTCGTCGCACGCGGGAATGGGCGTAGCGGGATCAGCGTTGGTGGAGCTTCCCGAGTTACCATCGAATCTTCTTTGGTCGGCAATAACGGCACAGCTCAGATTCGCACGGAAGGCTTTAGCGAGACCAAACTGAAGAACAACGACCTGATCGATGATGACCCCAATGCTCCAGCTTTGGTAAGCGAAGGTGGGAAAGTTAAACAGGTAGACAATTAAACAATTGGACCTTTGTTCAATGGACTATTGAGAATTGACCATTGCTACATGGTTAATTGGTTAAATGTTACAGATTTTGTCCGCCGGGCAGGACAGGGACCTGCAGATTATTCAGATCCAGTGGATTGTTGTTAACCGGTGCCTGCTTTGGAAATGCTATGTCTGAATTGAGATGAAGCTTTCCTTCGTTATATCTAGCCAACCGTAACGTCAGATCGGTTAAGAAGTCTTCGTATCCTCGGCGAGCTTCTGAAGGACTGATATTATGCAAGATTGCCAATTCACTGGTGAACTGATCAATCATATTGACTGCGGAACCGACCAGACGTTTAGCGGCCTCAAAGTCACCGAGCATTGCTGTGGCGGCCGCCTGATTCGAAACCAATTGCGCCTTTTGGATAACAGAGACATCCGTCGCCTGCAGCCCTGCCTCAACGAGCCTGAGAGCATATTCAGGATCCTGCAATTGCGGCTCAGGTGACATCGCATTAATCGTGGCAAGGAAGATCAGCGATTCAATATCGTCGGGATTGGCATTGAGAATGTCTTCACCGATGGGAGCTGGCATCGTGACACGAACACATTGTTTCAAATGCTGAACGACGGCCAATATATTTCGCTCTTCATAGGCAATGGTTGCCAGTGTCGAGTGAGCTTTCCAATGGTCATTGTCGATTTGAGTCGTTGTGAACATGAATTTCCGGGCATCGTCGAGATACTTGGCAACGGTCGCCTGATCCTTCACCTCTCCGGCGTTGTTCTTAATTCCCAAGATTCGCTGTAGCATGATGGCCAGATCGTAATTCGCTTCGGCGTAGTTGGGGTTTAGAATCAAAGCATGTTTGAGGTAGGCGACGGCTTCGTCGTACTGGCCGTATGTGAATTTGACTTTAGATGCATCACTATAGGCCTTGGCTTCGATATGAGACAAGTTGTGCTGACGCAATACATGGCAAGCTCCGGTGAGAGCTGGGCCCAGGTCTGGAATGATCGTGGGGATCGGGGTCAGGTGATCACGAATGATGTTGAGTACAGGCCGATGAAAATCGAGTGATTCGTTTGTCCTGTATTCCAGGCGTGGGTGGTCATCGTAGAGTAATTGTGTTGTGGAGCCACCGGTCGCCTGCACCATAGTTTTCAATTGGGGGCCGCTGGCCAGGAAGCAGGAAAGGAAGACGTCTGGATTAGCAAGTTGATGCTTAGCACCTCCCCAGTGTCGGTACTTTAGGTCATCCATGAATAGTGGATTAGCCTGCACGTCGAATGTTTTCGAAATTTCGTCCCTTGAGAACGTCTCGGTGTCGTCTCCATTGACTCCCAACAGAAGTAGCTCGGAAGTGTTATACCAAAGCTGCGCATTTGGAAAAGTCTCGATAAAGGTTGCGACGACAGATTGGAATTCAGCGGCGGCAAGGAATTCCAAGGGGACGAATTGTGAGATTACGCCGCCTTCGTTAAGGCGTTGGCGAGCTCCCTGATAAAACTCATGGGTGTAAAAGCTTGTGACCCCTGGCCTGAACACCTGCCCAACTTCGATCGAGATGACGTCATATTTTTCTTCTGTATGTGTAAGATAGTTGCGCCCATCTTCCACAATCAATTCGATATTAGTTTTTTCGCGAGCAGGACTGCTTTCGGCAAGCCAGTCACCGTTGAAAAAGCGGATCAATAATGGTTCTAGTTCTGCTTCGATTTCAATAAGATGTAACTCGTCGATGTCATGCATCAGGAATCGTTGCGCCGTTTGCCCCGTTCCTAGTCCGACGACACAGACACTCTTCGGATTCCCGTGAACCAGAGAAGGGATGTGCCCGGCCATGAATTGTTGTGTCCGTTTCGAATTTCCCTGCCATTGTTTATCAATATGCAGTTCATACAGATCGTTATTCTCGACGACGGTTATGAACGAATTGACTCCTTCAATTAAAGCCAGGTTGGTTCCGTCTAAAGTGGGAATCGTTCTGCCCTGGCTAAGCATGTCGAATGGAATTCTTGTTCGTTGAATAAACATACTGTTACTCGACATGCGAATCCCTACAAAGGCGAGCGCGACGAGGAGAATCCAGCCAACTCGATTTTCAAGCAGGCGGCCGTCCTCGAGTTTCATCCATGCTAGGAATCCTGCCACCACACTGCAGACACTTGTCAGTGCGACGGCGTTTTCAAGCCCCAGGCGAGGTAAGATTAGAAAACCAACCAGGATGGAGCCGATGATTCCTCCGCATGTGTTCAGAGCCGACAGACGACCGACATCGGCGCCAATACCGCTGGCATTGGCGTTGGCCAGGCGAATACCTAAAGGAAAGGCCATCCCGGCCATGATGGAAGGTATGAGCATGATCATGCCAATCAATATTAGTTGTTGGCTTAAACGCCCCGTACCGAACGATTCCATGAAGTTAATCCAGACAATTTCAGCTGGAGCCATGATGATCGCAAATGTGATCAGCCCACTGAGAATCATCAGGGCACCGAATTGAAAGGTGTTACGTTTAAAGTCCGGTTTGATACTGGAGGCAAACAGGCTTCCCAGCACAATACCGAAGAGTATAACGGTCAACGTAAGCGTGTATGTGTAGACATTGTTGTCGATCAGAAGAGTGAGGAATCGAGTCCAGACTACTTCGTTTCCAAGTGCGGTGAATCCCGCTAACGCAAAAACCCATCCCAACGCTTTGGATTTCTGAGTCCCGGTTTCAGAGTCTTCTTCATTCGCAGCCGGTGCTTCTTCGTCGTCGGCTGTAATCGGCGATGGTAGTTGTAGGGACAGTACCGTGGCTCCGATAAGGAGATTGATGCCGCCGGCAAGAAAGATGGATGTGTTAATGCCAATCGAGGGTAGTAACAAGAATCCACAGATCGCTGCGCCAATGGTGGCGCCGAGTGTATTTAGAGCGTAGAGCCAACTTACCGAATTCAAAACACCGTTTTGATGACGGACAAATTGACGGCAAAACAGCGGAAGTGTCGCTCCCATCAAAATAGTTGGTGGAAGAAGGCAGAGACTTACCAGAACAGCACGCACAGCTAGTGATGCGAGCAAGGATCCTCGGATTGAGTCATAGATGGTGGTATAGATGGAATCCACCAACGGTAAAAGAAAGACACTGACGATACATAGCAAGCCAACTGCGATTTCGATCTTCCCATAGAGCTTAATAGGAGTGGCTAGGTTTTTAGTACGCTTTCCAAACAAGTGACTTCCAATCGCCAAGCCGCCAAAGAAGACGGCCAATACCGTACTGACGGCATAGGTTGTTCCACCCACAATGACGCTGGCTTTGCGGATCCAGCTGATTTCGTAGACCAGTGCTGCGAAGCCGGATAGGACAAAGCAAATAAGGGCAACTAGTTCTGGTTTGCTGAGGGAAGAGTTTGGAGAGGCAGTAGTATTTTCGGACATGGCTAACAGGTCATACAGACCGATTGAATAATGTGGAAATCGTGCAGGGTCAGACACAGTGGGGCATGAAGTCAATACGAACGGACTTGCCAGTTCGTTCTGCTAAATAACAGCCGAGCCTGAGTAAAAAGGCCTGATTTCACTCTCGATTTCCAGTAAAAGAGCTCCGTCTACCTGAACGCCGTGACAATGCCCTTGAAACCGAATATCACCTTGAACGAAATCTACCTCGCTACCATTTAACATACAACGCGGATTCCAGAGCGACGGGATATCAGCTGTATTTGCTATAACTTGGCCGTAAAAGTTCTCCAGTTGCTGGAGTATCTCGATCAATACGTCGGTTAGCGGTACATCTGTATCGGTTACATCGGTTATAGAAATACTTTTGGAAGCGACATCAAAGGGGGCGTTAGCAAGCGAGTTATTGACATTAATCCCAATACCGATGACCAACGTTTGTGGGCTTTCCTGAGTCGTTTCAATTAGGATGCCTCCGAGTTTCTTGCGATGCAGGAAAATATCGTTGGGCCATTTGAGTTGGACTGATTGCGGAAGCCATGGCTCAAGTGCTTCTGCAACCGCAATGCCGGTGACGAGTCCTAGGGAGGCCAACGCATTCCCCCTTAGTTCCGGGAAGTATTTTATCAGTGAAAAAGTCAGAGCACCTGAATCGGCATGCCAGCGATGGTTTCCCCGACCGCGTCCGGCATTCTGTTGTTCCGTAAGAACCAAAACATTGTCCAAAGTGGAGTCTGCTTTAATGCGTTGTAACGCAGACGTATTTGTAGATTCAGTCGATTCAAAATACTCGATTGAATCCAGTGAAGTTGCCTGACGAATTTTCGTCAATTGAAATGGCATGCCCGACATAACGAGTTTCCGGAATTAAAAACTAGTCCTGGACAAAGAGTGCTTTAACCGGTCTTCCGTAGTGGATACCCCGGGCCTGCCGCGAGGACTTCCTCATCCACTTGATCAATGTACTTCGTAAAGTTGTCTCTGAAAAGCTGGGCTAGTTGCTCGGCCGACTTGTCATAAGCTAAAGGATCTTTCCAGGTGACCCGTGGAGTGAGGATTTCAGTGGGACAGTCAGACACCTTGTGAGGGATAGCTAGCCCAAAGACAGCCTCTGTTTGAGTGGGAGTCTCGGCCAATTGTCCGTCGTGTATGGCATTAATGATTGCACGGGTGGTTTTGAGTTGAATACGTTCGCCTTCGCCAACTCCTCCGCCGGACCAGCCGGTGTTGACCAGCCAGGCATGCGTCCCATGTTCATGCATTTTTTCGGCGAGTAGCTGGCTGTAACGATTGGGGTGATGCACTAAAAAGGCAGCTCCGAAACAGGCAGAGAACGTGGCTTCTGGTTTGGTGACTCCCATCTCTGTCCCAGCGACTTTTGCAGTGTAGCCGTTAAGAAAAAAGTAACTGGCCTGAGCAGGTGTTAGCTTCGAAACGGGCGGTAGAATCCCAAAAGCATCACAGGTGAGCAATATGATGTTACTCGGATGGGCTCCGACACATGGAATGGCAGCATTGTCGATGAAGTCGATCGGATAAGCCGCACGCGTGTTTTGAGTGAGTTGTGTATCCGTAAAATCGACCGCGCGAGTAGTCGGGTCAACATACGTGTTTTCCAAAACCGTGCCAAATCGAATGGCATTGTAAATCTCTGGTTCAGACGCGGCGGTCAAATCAATGACCTTGGCGTAGCATCCACCTTCAATATTAAAGACGCCCTTGTCCGTCCAGCAATGTTCGTCGTCACCAATCAGCGACCTTGAAGCGTCAGCGGACAACGTGGTTTTACCGGTGCCAGACAAACCGAAAAAGAGTGCGACGCTGCCATCGTCACCGGCATTGGCGCTACAGTGCATGGAAAGGATCGACTGTTGGGGCATTAAGTAATGCATGACAGTGAAAATCCCTTTCTTCATTTCACCGGCATACTGAGTGCCCAGTATGGTTAACTCTTTGGATTCCAGATTGAGAGCGACGCTGGTCGTACTGCTATTTCCCTCGAGTTCAGGATCAGCCGGGCATTCGCCTGCATTAAGGATCGTGTAGTCGGGCTTGCCAAACTGCTCAAGTTGCTCGGCAGTCGGTCGAATCAGCATGTTGTGCATGAACAGAGCATGGTAAGGACGTGCGCAGATGATTCGTACTTTGATTTGGTGCTGAGGGTCCCAGCCTGCAAATCCGTCCATCACATACAGATGGTCGCACTCTTCAAGAAACTCGACTGCACGCAATCGATTGGCCTGATAGGACTTTTCGCTCAATGGGATATTAACCGGTCCCCACCAGATGTCGTCCTGTGATTCAGGATTGGTGACAATGCGTTTGTCGAGTGGACTGCGTCCAGTCTTTTCGTGCGAGCAATTACAGAGTGCTCCGGAGTCAACAATCTCGGCCTGGTCAAACCGAACGGCATGTTCGTACAAGACCGACGGAGCAAGATTGCGATAGACGTTTAAGTTACTAATTCCGTGGTGTCTGAGATTCATGTTCTCGACTCCGGACAGCGACTAAAAATAGTAAGCAATGATCTGTGAATCAAAGAGGGTAGGACATTTAGTGTCTAAACGTCCCCTGTTGAGGAATTCTTTAAGCCAAATGAAAAATTGGAATGGTTGTTTTTGAAAAAAGGCAAATTTCTTAAACTACCTGCATTAAGATGGAAGGCTGTTGAACTTTAAAGCTCCAGTGAAAACTCCAACCATTTAAAGACTCAGGCAATGAAACGACGCTCAGCAATTCAGCTTTCGATGGCATCTGTAGCATCCCTTGCATCGATTGGATTACCACGGCATTCCGGATTGGTCGCTAAGACCAAGATTCAATCCACTCAGGTGATCGATGTGAGTGTTGGGCACTATAGCGGTTGGCCTACTTTAGCTAAACGCGCTAATGGTCAATTAGTTTTAGTTGCTTCCGGTACCCGTGAATCGCACGTGTGTCCCTTTGGTTCGGTACAGTTGTATCGAAGTAATGATCGAGGTAACACCTGGTTGTTGCCTCAGACGATTTTAGATACGCCCATCGACGATCGGGATGCAGGTATTCTAGAAACGGATCAGGGCACGCTTCTGGCAACGACCTTTACTTCGAATGCGTATGTCTCGATTTTGGAAAAGGCCCGAGCCGAAGGAGGCTGGGATGCCGAGCGATTGAAGCAGTGGGAATTAGCTCATCAACGAGTGACCGCGGAAGAATTGCAGGCAACACTGGGGACATGGATGATCCGATCCACCGACGGAGGGATCACCTGGTCAAAACCCTATGATTGCATTTTGAATAGCCCGCATGGCCCTGTTCAACTGGCCAACGGGAATCAGCTGTACGCCGGAAAGCATCTGTGGCGGGAAGATAGTTACATAGGTACGGTGCTATCAGAAGATGACGGAAGGACCTGGCAGCGACAGGCACGAATTCCCACACGCGTTGGGGATGATCCAGCTCAATACCATGAACTGCATGCTGTAGAGGCAGTGAGCGGAAAGTTGATTGTTCATATCCGGAATCACAATACGAAAAATGCAGGGGAAACGTTGCAGTCGGAGTCGACCGACGGTGGGAAGACCTGGAGTGTGCCACATTCCATTGGGGTTTGGGGCTTTCCGTCTCACTTACTGCGTTTACAGGATGGTCGACTGTTAATGTCTTATGGATATCGCCGTGGGTCGATGGGAAACCAGGCTCGCCTGAGTGAAGACGAAGGTGATTCATGGTCTGAGCCGATGACCATCAGTGACAATGCAGATAATTACGATTTGGGATACGTGACCACCGTGGAATTTGATGATGGCGAGTTGCTTAGTGTTTGGTATGAAAAGATGGCTGGGAGTTCCAAGGCTGTTTTGCGCCAGGCACGGTGGAGTCTTACGTAATGCCGGAAGATACCAGGCTTTGTGAATTGTCGGTGCGACAGCCCGGCGAAGAGTTATCGTTGGCAGAGAGAATTCCTCTGTCCTTGTGGTTTGCCATGACGTACCCGTTTGTGTTGACGGTGATCTATTTCATATTCATGAATGGTCGCGACACAGGGATTCAAAACACTGTCTTCAGTTCACTCAAATTGATTCAGTTTGCCTTCCCGGCAGTGTTTGTGTTTTTGGTTTGTCGTGAGTCAATTGAGCTGCCTGTTTGGAAGAAACCGGCAATGAGACTCGGAGTGGTCTTTGGCATACTGATTCTCGTAGCAGCGTTGGGATTGTATTTTGGCCTGCTGAAGGGAACGGCACCTTATATGCACCTTAAATCGAAGGTGCTGGGGAAAGTGGAAGGCTTTGGACTGGCAAGTGCCGGAGCCTATGCGGCCTTTGCTATTTTTTACTCGGTCATTCATTCCGGAATGGAAGAGTATTATTGGCGATGGTTTGTGTATAAGCGATTGGCGAAATCGGTTCCGGATTGTTTGGCGATTTGTTTTTCCAGTATTGGCTTTATGGCACACCATGTGGTGATCATGGTGGTGTTTTTTGGACTGACTTCACCGCTGGCCTACCTGTTTTCGATAGGCGTGGCCGTGGGCGGTGCGTTTTGGGCCTGGCTATATGGGCGGTCGGGGAATTTCATGGCCGTTTGGTTGAGCCATGCGATTGTTGACACCGCACTATTTATCATCGGCTACGACCTGATTTTCTGATGGAAGTTGTTTGCGGCGGTGGTTAGATCAATGAGTCTGATGTTCGTAACGGCTGGACTTAGATAAACTAAAACCATTGAAAAGACTCATGTTTCGAGTTAGGAATCATTGGCTAAATCGGTTTTAGAAGGAACTCCACTATGTCAGATGCTTTTGAGAAGCTCTGTGATCATTCCCGTGAAATTGCACTTTTGAATTCTATCGAGTCGCTACTCGATTGGGACGCTCGCTGTAAACTTCCGGAACAAGGCAGTGCCTACCGGACGGAACAACAAGCTTATGTGGCAAAACTCGTTCATCAAAAACAAACCGATCCACGGATCGGAGACTGGCTCGCCGATGTTCAGGGAACGAACCTAACGGTCGATCCACAAAGTGACTCGGCCACAATCATTCGTGAAGCCCAAAGGAATTACGATAAACAGACCAAGCTGCCAGTAGAACTCGTCGAAGCCTTAACCCGCGCAACCAACGATGGACAACATGCCTGGGTCGAAGCAAGGCGGGAAAATGACTTTTCCAAATTCCTGCCCTATCTGGAAAATGTCTATCAACTCAAACGCGAACAGGCCGATGCGATCGGGTATGAATCATGCCGCTATGATGCATTGCTGGATGATTACGAACCCGGTGAAAAAACGAGTACCGTCCGCGCAGCACTTGAAGCACTGCGAACGGATCTCGTTCCACTACTTGAGGCCATTCAGGGAAGTGGGAAATCACCAGATCGAAGTATCCTCACGCGTGACTACCCAGTGTCCAAACAGGAATCGTTTGGATCCCAGGCGGCCAAAGCAATTGGTTTTGAATTTGATCGAGGCCGATTGGATGTCACTCATCATCCGTTCTGTACCGAAGCTGGTCCCGATGACTGTCGTATCACCACTAGGTACGACCTGAACTTCTTTAATATGGCGTTCTTCGGAATCTTGCACGAAGCAGGGCATGGCATCTACGATCAGGGACTTAGGAAATCTCAGTACGGTCTGGGGCCGGGACATTATTTGTCACTTGGAATCCATGAGTCTCAATCCAGAATGTGGGAAAACCAAGTCGGTCGAAGCCGCCCGTTTTGGGATCACTGGTATGGAGCTGCTCAAGAGCACTTCAATAGCTTGCAAGACGTCTCGCTAGACGACTTTTACTTTGCAATTAATCACGTCGAACCTTCCTTGATTCGAGTGGAAGCAGACGAATTGACCTATAACCTGCATATTATCATTCGATTTGAGTTGGAACAGGCACTGATCGACGAACAAATCAAACCAGCCGATTTGCCCGAAGCCTGGAATACGAAATATCAGCAGTATCTTGGTATTCAGCCACCGACCGATGCCGATGGTGTCATGCAGGATGTGCACTGGAGCGCCGGATTGGTTGGATACTTCCCAACCTATTCGCTTGGCAATCTATATGCTGCCCAATTCTATCAGCAGGCCGATAAAGACCTCGGCGGATTGGATGAGTTGTTTCGACGTGGTGAATTTCTGGAATTAAAACGATGGGCCGGAGAGAAGATCCACCAACGAGGCCGTAATGTCACACCGGCGGAACTCGTTCAGGAGGTAACCGGTGAACCTCTGAGTCACACTTACCTGATCGATCACCTGCAATCGAAACTGTCGCCGCTGTATGGAATATAATCTTTCATTGGCCTGTACTCAGTCCTTGGCATAGAATTAGGCTTAATCATTAGAGAAGTATACGATCGAAAAGGTCAGGGAGAGGATTAATGGCAGTTGCCAATTGCCCCGAATGTCAGGAGGAAGTTTCACTACCGTCAGCTAGTGAGGAAGCGACCGTCCAATGTCCGCTATGTGGCGCTGAATATGTTCTTTCCACAATCATCAATGCTTTGCCGCCGGCATTGATTGTGTTGGATGATCCGCTGGCAGTAAGTCCTGAAACCGATCGAAATGACGAACTAAATTTGGCTCCAGCCGAAGATGTGGCGGTTAGCAATTCTGCCTTTGCATTTGATGAAGAAGCGGCGCCGGGAAGAGCGTTGGTAGAGCGAGCGGCTGCCCGGGGAGCTTCCAGTGGTTCGCCAGTGAAGACAATCGTACAAATATTCCTTGGAGGTGCCTTGGCGTTGCCTTTGGCTCAGCTTGTACTTTGGCATCTCCCGGAAGAACCACGAGATCCAGTTGGGCTGGGAGAAGCGATTTATGCGAATGATTCGTTGGAATTCCTGCATTCCATTGTTCCCGCTGAGCTGAATGCCAGTGGTTCGAGTGACGACAGTTCCAATGGTGATGATGAATCAGCTGAACAGGATGTGCATCGTCCGCTGACAAATCCACTCCAACAGGATACCGGCTTTAATGTCGGCCCTATGGAAGAAGTGGAATTGGGATCCGGAACACCTTTAGGGAACCCGTTTGGTGTTGATGAAAATCCTGAAGAAAATCCCCAGCCTACGATTGATGAGATTGCAGCACAGCCCAAACCTGCCGGGCCTGCTCCACTGTCACCTACCGAATACATTCGAGCTTCAATCGTTTTTCAAAACGTAGTAATCAATAGTATGTATGCTCAGGCTCAGGATAGTTTGAAACAATGGGACGAACTCGGGCCGGATGCCAATGAGAATTTACGAAAAGTTGAAGGGCGGGAATTGTTTTTGTCGTTGGGGCAACTTGCGTCCGGCATAACCTATCAAGACCCGGATATGAATCAAAGCTTCGAAGCCGTGGAGGACGCATTTAATTTCTTTAGCGAATTGGCGGGTCGAGAGGAGATACTCGATCTGGTTAATGCCGAATTTGAAAACAGTCTGCGAACCAAACAGAGTCCCCTCTCGGGAGTATTGTTTACCGCTCACAGTGTCGGCGAAGAAGAATCTGTAAGTGGATATCAACGATTGATGCTTGAGCTAGATGGTGGTGCTCTGGAACTTCCTCTGGTTTACTCCCCGGAGATCGCTCAGCCGATTTCGGAAGATACCTCGAGCCTGGTTCTCGGCAGTTTAATCCGTCGCCCCAGACAAGATCTCAAGAACTACTTAGGAACGGATGAATTTGTCATCATCTTCGGTGCAGCCGTCCCATTGGCTGTGAACCCTCAGTGAGAACCTGTCGTTAGTAAAGCAACTGCCAGATGACCACCCATTCAGAGCTCCTTCCTGCTGAACCACTACATGCATTAAAGTTAGCTCAGCAAATTCGCGACGGAAAACTGTCGTCAATTGAGGCAACCCAGCAGTGTATCGCCCGAATCCAAAAAGTCGATCCACACATTAACTCGGTGGTTATTCCGCTGTTCGATTTGGCACTGAAGGATGCCGCTCGGTTAGATACAATGGCTGCGCGAGGCGAATACGCCGGTCCGCTACATGGTGTTCCGATCACGATCAAAGAGTGTTTTTACGTTGCCGATACCGACTGTTGTCTGGGAGTTGATGGCTTGACTCAGCAACCATCTGAGCGTGATGGAGTCATGGTCGAACGTTTGAAAGCGGCAGGTGCTGTCGTATTAGGGAAGACCAATATTCCTCAGATGATGCTCTGGCATGAGTGCGTCAATCCGGTGTATGGCCGAACGAGTAATCCCTGGAATCTTTCGCGTACGCCCGGGGGAAGTTCAGGAGGGGAAGCGGCGATTCTTGCAGCAGGAGGCTCCTATCTTGGACTAGGCAATGATCTAGGAGGCAGCCTGCGCGTACCAGCTCACTTCTGTGGAATCTACTCACTTAAACCGACCAATGGCTTGCTAACACGTCGCGGCTCAAGAGGCAACTTCCGTGGAATGGAAGCAATGCTGGCACAGCCTGGGCCGATGGGACATTCGGTTGAAGATTTGGAATGCATGCTGCGGGTACTGATCGGAGATCTGGAATCAGTGAATTCGCTTGAGCAGGCTCCGGTAGGGTTGCAGCCCATCGCTGACTCCGTGGAGGGGATGCGAGTCGGGGTGATCGAGGATGATGGCTTTTTCCGGCCGTCGCCTGCAATCCGGCGAGCCGTCCGGGAAGCCGCAGATTTCTTAGAATCACGAGGTGCGGAAGTTGAGCGTTTTGAAGTGCCCGAAGCTGATAAAATGTTTCGCATGTACGTTGGTGCGATGTCCGCAGACGGTGGCTTTCAGGCTCGTTATGCGGTTAGGAAGAGTCGATTGCATGGGCCCTTTCGGAAACTGATCATGGCCACCAGAATTCCGGAGTGGATGCGTTCGACCGTAGCAGGACTGTTAAACCTGCTCGGGCAAAAATATCAGGCCACGCTGGTTCGGGCTGGCCGGAAATTGTCTGCTAGTCATTATTGGTTATTGATCCATGCTATGAATCGCTATCGGCGGAAATTTGCTAAGCAGTTTGAGCAACAAGGTCTCGACGTCCTTCTTAGTCCGGCATTTGCTTTACCCGCTATGTGCCACGATGACGGGATTGATCTATTGCCGGCAGGAAGCCATGCGATGTTACAGAATCTAGTTGGAGGACCTGGAGGAATGGTGCCTTGGTCGACGGTTCTCGAAGGTGAAGAAACGGATCGTCAGGCGAATCGTGATGGTGCCATACGGCGGGCGATCAAAACCGAGACAGACAGTGTCGGTCTTCCGGTTGGCGTTCAGGTGTCCAGCCTTCCGTGGCAGGAACATCGAGTGCTGGCGGTCATGCGTGAACTGCAGCATGACATTCGTAGTCGGCAACGCAGCGGGTAGAAGCCTGCAGACTCGAAGCAATGAGTGCAACGAATTGATGTTTACTCGATCGTTGCACTCAGTGGACAGGTAAGTGTGATTTCACCGTTCAGGTTTACTTTCGCTGTAATGGTCGCTCGGACTTTTTGTGGAGATAGCCCCGAGTTAAATGTCACCGGGACGAGATGGATCTTCTTTGGTTCGTCTCCGGTCAGTTTGAAACTGACGCCAGGATGATCGCACTTGAGTGAATCGATGGTGAACGGCTGATCGGCTCGCAGAATCAAACGTTTGGTTATTTCGGAATCCTTCTGCATAATGCCCAGTAAAAGCGAAGCTGGACTAAGCGTGACCGGTGCTGAGACTTTACCTGTAACAGGCAGTTTGATTTCCTGATTTTGGAGATCGTTAGTAACGATGATCAGGTGGTCCTGAAGATAGCCTACTGGTATGTTGTCTTTCAGTTGTACTCCGAGTTTATAACCGACCTGATTGGCCAATTGTGTTCTTTCAAGGATTTCAACTTCGTAATATGATTTTTTGCTCCGAACATCGGTGATTTGCCAGTCGCTCACTCCTGCATGTGAGACGTTGAATTCCATACGAGGCTTGTCCGAGATTGAGAATTCACCAAATTCTAATCGTGACGGTGAGAAAGTGAGGTCGGTACGTATAAAGCCGGCAACTTGGAGTTGAACTTCCGCAAAATACGGTTTGTCGAACGTGACGGTTACCGTCGCTCCCCGGGCTCCGGCAAACGCCTCGGTGTTATAGGTTGCCAGGATGGTACCTTTTTCAAACGTCTTTATGGTGTCTTGTTCGGCCGTGGGAATCGTACAACCACAGCTAGCTCGGACACCTGTGATATGAAGAGACTCTTCATAGAGATTTGTGAATTCAAACCGGAATTCCTGCTTCGAATTTTTAGCCACCGTGCCGAAATCATGTTCGAGAGTAGCAAACATTTTCTTAGCCCAGTCTTGAGCCTGTAACGAACTGGTAGCAACTAACAGCAAAGTGAAAAGGCTGAGTCCGTTCATGGAAACGGTCGAATTTAGCTTGAGAGATTTTGGATTCATCTGACCTTTCGCCAGAAAGGGAGGTTAGGAGTGCCAGTGTATTTTTACTAGTTTAACATGTTTACAGCGGTGGACTTAAAAAACTACCGAATTGCTGGCGAGCAGTCTTCAGTAGGTGCCTGATAGTTGTTGGTTTCCACTAGAATGGGATATAATCGGACAACGAATCCCAATGAGGGATTCATTGTAGCAGAGTCATTGTGTCGGAAGCGGCGGCTCTGAAACCTTTCAGCTGAATGAATATTGAGGATCGAATTGATGCGCTTGCGAAGTCTTAGTGCTTTAGTCTGTTGTTTGGTAGCCATGATGATTACCGGGTGCGGTGAAGAGACACCATCGGCACAGACCCCACAACGATCGATGTCGTCTGTGGCTCAGGTTAAAGATTTAATGCCAGGCGTTACTGACGCAACCCAGGTGGATGACACTCAAGTCTCCCTGCAAACGGTGGCTTTACAGGAAAAGAATCCGTTCCAACGTAGGTTCCCAATTCCGGAAGCACCCTTTGCGAAGAAGTCAGGGAAGGTTGAGTGGCTTAATACAGAGCCGCTTACATTGAAAAAACTCCGCGGTAAATTCGTAGTGCTCGATTTTTGGACTTACTGCTGCATTAACTGTCATCACATCTTGCCAGTACTTAAGAAGTTGGAAGAGAAATATCCCAACGAAATTGTGGTGATCGGTGTTCATTCCGCGAAATTCGATGAAGAGAAAAACACGGAGAATATACGCGACGCTATTCTACGTCACGATATTCGCCACCCGGTCGTGAACGATCATGATCATTACCTATGGAATTTCTTCGGTGTGAATAGTTGGCCTACGCTGACGGTGATCGATCCGGAAGGTTATTTTGTAGCAATAAATCGCGGTGAAATTGATTTTGAATCTCTCGACGGCTTTTTTAAGAATTGCATTCCTTATTACGAGAAAGCCAAATTACTGGATAAGACCCCAGTTGAATTTGAGTTGGAGATTTATGAGGAAGAGCCAACGCCGCTGAAGTATCCGGGGAAAGTGCTGGCAGATACTGAAAATAACTTGCTCTATATTACCGACAGTAGTCATAACCGCATTGTGGTATCAGACCTTGATGGGAATGTACAGGAAATTATTGGCTCAGGGAAAGTGGGGCGGGAGGACGGAAACTATGCGTCCGCGTCCTTTGATCATCCTCAGGGACTCGCGTTAAACGGTGACACCCTGTATGTAGCTGATGTTGAAAACCATATGATTCGCAAAGTCGATTTAGCTACCAAGACGGTCAGTACTATTGCCGGACTGGGGCGGCAGGCGAGTTTTCAGGAATCATTCCCTGGCGTTACGGCGACCAAACAGACGGGGCCATGGTTCGGGAATCCTCAGAAAACTCCCATCAATAGCCCATGGGCTTTGTGGGTTCATGAAGAAAATCTATATATCGCGATGGCCGGGCCTCATCAAATTTGGATTATGCCATTGGATGAATCGCGGATTGGACCGTATGCCGGTAATGCCCGTGAAGATATTGTCGACGGTCCCTTGTTACCTAATCAGCCACTAGGGATGGGAGCAAGTTCTTTCGCGCAGCCGTCAGGTTTGACATCAGATGGAGAATACATCTATGTCGCTGATAGCGAAGGCAGTTCCATCCGAGGCGTTCCGTTTGATAAGACCAAGTCTGTCTTCACCGTGGTGGGAACCAATGATCTGCCCAGAGGAAGATTGTTCACTTTCGGTGATGTCGACGGAAAGAAAGATGATGTCTTGTTACAGCATGTACTTGGAGTTCACTATGATGCTGGCAAGATCTATATCACCGATACCTACAACAATAAAGTCAAAGTCGTGGATGCAAAGACGGGTGAGACTCTTACTGTAGCCGGTTCAGGAGATCCCGGAATCTCCGACGAAGGTGTTGGTGAATTTGATGAGCCCTCTGGAATCACTAAATTGGGAAATACGCTTTATATTGCTGATACGAATAACCACTTGGTTCGTACGATCGATTTGGCCACCAAAAAGGTCGGAACGATGTCCTTTAAGGGGCTGGAACCGGTTGAAACTGAGTAAATTCGTTAAATTGTTTTTTGCACAAATAGTAATTGCATAAGCAAATCTAATTAAAGGGTGGTTGGGGTTGTTTGCCGAATCGGCACTGTCTTCATCATTGCCAGCCAGAAGTATTAAATGTTACTTGGCGGCCTAGGGGGAAAAGACTCGGATGATGGGCCACCTAAAAACCGCTTATTTAAGCCGGCGAAAGCCGGCTTTTTTCGTATTCTGCTCATTTACAAGGTTTTAGTTTCGATTGTAGAATACGAGTTTCCCCTATAGTCATGGGACTCGGCAGTGTTATCACGAAGAGTAAAGTGACTGTGGACGTACGCGGTGCGCTGTTTATTCGAATAACAGTGTGCGAAGTGAATGTGAATTTACTTCCAAGTGTTTTAGGACTTATTCATGTTTGACAGACTTTCCGAAGGCCTTCAGGGCGCCATTAAGTCACTCAGTGGCAAAGGGCGGTTAACGGAAGCCAACATGCGAGAGGGTCTGAAGCAGGTAGAGCAGTCTTTACTTGAAGCGGACGTAAGCTATGACGTGGTGCAGTCTTTTATGGCGAACGTCACGGAACAGGCTTTGGGAGAAAAAGTACTACTGTCACTGGATCCGAGTGAGCAAGTCATTGGGATTGTACGTGACGAGCTGGTCGAAATTCTTGGAAAAGAAGACTCAGCACTTTCCTTAGATCACGATGTGAATGTCATCATGCTTTGTGGTCTGCAAGGGTCGGGGAAAACCACCACGACCGGGAAGCTGGCTCGACTGATTCGAGAATCTGGTGGCAAACCGATGCTGGTCGCGGCTGACCTTCAGCGAGCGGCAGCTGTGCAGCAGTTGCATGTGCTGGGAGAACAGTTGGGTATTCCGGTTTATTCGGAAGCGGATTCAACTGATCCGGTAAAGGTATGTCAGAACGGAGTGAAGAAGGCTAAAGAGAATGACGCAAATGTCGTTATTCTTGATACCGCCGGCCGGTTGGCGATTGACGAAGAGTTAATGGCTCAGCTGGTTAATATTGACCGGAAAGTTCAGCCTCATCAGGTCTTCCTGGTGGTGGATGGGATGACCGGGCAGGACGCAGTCAACAGTGCCAAAGCTTTTAACGAAGCATTGGAACTCGATGGCGTGATTATGACCAAGCTCGATGGTGATGCTCGTGGTGGAGCGTTGCTGTCGGTGAAATCCGTCACTGGTGTACCTATTAAGTTCATCGGTACGGGTGAACACCTCGATTCGCTGGAGCCTTTCCGACCGGAAGGGATGGCGGGGCGGATTCTGGGACTGGGAGATATTCTTGGTCTGGTGGATGTTGCCCGGCAGGTTGTTGATGAAAAGCAACAGGCGGAACTCGAGGAAAAACTCCAGAAGGGGAAGTTCACTCTAGATGACTTTAAGAATCAGCTGGCCAGCATGGCGCAGCCCGGACTCGTCAAGCGAATGCTTGGTATGCTGGGTGGCCCGATGGCTCAGATGAACCAGATGTTGGAAGATGAGGAAACCGAAGGCGGTATTCGTCGTACTGTTGGCATCATCAATTCGATGACGCTCGAAGAACGGCGCGACCCCACGGTGATTTCCGGAAGCCGTCGGAATCGTATTGCCCAAGGGGCTGGTGTGCAGGGTAACGAAGTTACTCAGCTGATCAAGCAGTACGAGCAAATGAAACCGATGATGGAAGGCATGGCTGGAAAAGGTATGCGGGAACGCCTGAAGGCAGTTCGCGATTTGCATGACAGTGCCATGACGAATCCACTCGGAGGTGTCCAGCGGACGAAAAAGTCCACGGGAACCAGATTGTCCTCGAAAGACAAACGAAATAATCGAAAGGAACGTGAGAAGTTACTCAAACAGACGCGCCGACGGCGACGATAGTAAGCGAGTACTTGCGGCTTTTCGAAAGAATATTCAAAACGAAACTAATTAGTATTTTAGATTTGAAACGGTAAGTTACCGTTTCATTAGATAAGAAGACTCAAAGGAGGAATCGTGGCAGTTCGAATTCGACTGAAACGAATGGGCCGTACTCACCGACCTTTCTACCGCATCAGTGCGATGGATAGCCGGAGCCCACGAAATGGTAAAGATATTGAGCGTCTTGGGTATTACGACCCAATGGTGTCTGAAAAGGATGCTCGAGTAAAACTAAACAATGAGCGTATTGCTTACTGGCTAAGTGTTGGTGCTAAGCCAACCGAAAAGGTGAAAGTGCTTATCGATAAGTACGGTCCGGAAGGTACTCACCTGGAAGCTCAGGCAGAAGCCTTTGCTCGTTTGCAAGCCAACAAGCCAATGGCTCCACCACCGGAAGCCTTGCCATCATTTGATGAGCCGGAATCGGAAGCTGTGACTGAAGAAGCTGCGGAAGCCACTGAAGCTCCAGCCGAAGAAGCTGTGACTGAAGAAGCTACGGAAGCTCCGGCTGAAGAAGCCGCTGCAGAAGAGGCTCCTACTGAAGAAGCTGAATCTACAGCCGAAGAAGCCGAAGCACCTGCGGAAGCCGAAGCAGAAGCTGCCGAAACATCGGCTGAAGAGGCTGCGGACGAAGAAGCCAGCGAGTAATCTCGCCGGCTCAGTTGCGTAAGTGCCAACTGCGATTATGTATGTCGTTGGGAATTGTCATGCGGTTTGATGTGCTCACTTTGTTCCCCGAGATCTTTATGAGTTATCTGGGGCAGAGTTTACTTCACAAGGCAATTGAAAACGAACTGGTCGAAACAGCCTTACACGATATTCGTCGGTGGTCGGACGATAAACACGGACGTGTTGATGACCGACCGTTTGGCGGAGGCCCGGGCATGGTGATGCAGGCCAAACCTGTCGTTGAGTGTGTCGAAGCTGTTCAGCAACTGGGAGATACTCCCGGAAACCTGATTATGCTCACGCCCACTGGCCGTAAACTGGATCAACGGCTTGTAGAAGAATTGGTTCAAACACCTCGGCATCTACTGCTTTGTGGTCGATACGAAGGATTTGATCAGCGGGTTTCAGATATTCTGAAGCCCATGGAAATTTCGATAGGGGATTATATCCTCAATGGAGGCGAAGTCGGTGCCATGGTGCTGATCGACTCCATGATTCGTCTCGTTCCGGGAGTACTCGGGGATGAGCAAAGCAGTCAAGAAGATTCCTTTTCCTCGGGGAATAGATTGCTCGAATTTCCACAGTACACCCGACCTCGGGAATTTCGGAACTTAGAGGTTCCTGAAATCCTGTTAAGTGGTGACCATCAGGCGATTGCCCGATGGCGGGAACAACAAAGCCTCGAACGTACGCAGGAGCGTCGTTCGGATTTGTTATAAGACGACGCGAGTTATTGGCAATCAGCCGGTCACTCAACTGACATCCAAAACAACAAAACACTTGTGAAGATAGAAAAGTCAATTTAAAAGGAAGGCAAACCATGAGTCAAAAACTACTTGACCTGGCCGAACAATCCAGCTTGAAAGAGGATAAACCTCAGTTTGAAATCGGCGATACCGTCGACGTGCATGTACGAATTCTCGAAGGTGAGAAAGAGCGTATTCAGGTATTTAGCGGAGTGGTTATTGCGATGAGCGGTAGCGGAACTCGCGAAATGTTCTCAGTACGTCGTATTGTTGCCGGTGAAGGTGTTGAACGTAAATTCGCTATCCATTCACCGCGCATTGCAAAGGTTGAAGTAACTCGCTCCAGCCACGTACGCCGTGCGAAACTGTACTTCCTTCGCGATCGCGTCGGAAAGGCAACCCGCCTGAAGGAACGTCGCAGAAGCTAGGACGCTTTTGCAAACCAGCCTGGATTTCCAGCACGGCGGCCGCGTCAGATTCATTCGCGAGCCTGATTGTGTTTATTGTTTGGAATCTAATGCTGGGAGCAGTCCTGGGTGTGTTGGCGATCAGCCAACGCTGTATTCTACGACTGCGATCTGCCTGTGGGCAGATGCCTCCTTCACTCACAAGTGATCAACTCGGGCGGCAGGCTGAATTGCTTGCCGCCCGGTTTTTTATGCGCCGCGGGTACTCGATACTCGAACGCCGCGTTCAAACCGAATTCGGTGAAATGGATTTGGTGCTGATCGATCACTGGCATCGGGAGCCTCAGATTGTAATCGTCGAGGTGAAAGCCGGTTTTCGTCATGAGGCCCAACCTCAGCGGAGGCTGAAAGTCCGCCAGCGTCAGCGTTTGGAATTAGCGGCGAGGCAGTTTCTCAAACAGCAGCATCTTCGCGAAACCGTCTGGCGGCTCGAACTTGTTGCAGTCGTCTGGCCCATGCCCGACTCGCTACCGCAACTACGCCGCTTTCCTGTAGACCGTCTTATGCGAAAGGGATGATGCCGTTATTTCATAGAAGGGATTCGATCCCGGTTGACCTATCGTTTTGCCTTTCGTTTGCCTCGGCTTTTCATGACAGCCACACAGATTTCCTGACGGTTAAATGCTAACTGTCGCGTGCGGATGTACTGGTATCCCCAACTGCGAATTCGGTCGAGGTAGGCAGGCAAATCGGCAGCAAGTTCCCATTTGATCATTTTGAGTGTCAGTAACATGCCGCGAATGTTTGCTTTGGGGCTGGTCACGATGTGCTCGACACTGTCCAGCGTATAGTTGGGCGCCACGTTGGAGTCGGACATTAGCCATTTGACCTCCGAGAAGTCAGAGCGTTTCATGTCGGCTACTTTTTTGCGAATGTGAGTGAACTCTGGAATCTCCAAAAGCGATTCATGCATTTGCGCCGGATCGATGCCAAGAACGTTGAGTCTGCGTTTAAGTAATGCCTGACAGGAGCCACCGGGGCTACTACCGATTTCGGCTACTAAATCTCCGGACTTCATTGGCAGGCGAGACCATTGAATCGCTTCTTCCATTTTCAGATAAGCCCGGCTGACAATGTGTTCGGGTAAGACAATGGAATAAACGCCTCCGGGCCAGCATCGTGGAGTCGTGGTCGCCTGATGCCAGCCGATCCACCATTGATTGTCCTCGACAAGAATGATGTCGAGTATCTTTTCGTCTGGCCTTGCAATTTTATTCACCGTCAATTTATCGGTAACGCCCGATGGTTGGAGCAGGTCAGCGAGTTGATTAGCGAGTGCGTCCGTATGTGGCTTTCGCCCCGGTTCAAACTGGCGTTCGCCAGGTACGCTTGTATCACGTTGCCATAGATGGAGATGCTTGATGTTTTCTAAATTACTTTGACTTACGAGCTCGGCGGCTTGTTTAAGGAGCTCATCGGCGTCTTGGGCCTGGACTTTCCCGAGGCAAATTCCGGAAGTCCGAGTAAAGGTTGATTTGAGGTCGAGTGTTGGAAGGGATTTTAATGGGAATCCTTCTGGAACTTTGAAAGTAACGAATCCCGGGCGGGAAAAGGCGAATTTGAATTCAGGCCAGTGGTTCAGGATTTCCTGTTTCAGAATGGCCTGAGCGCCGTATTGGCAGCTGCAGAAGATAAAAGTCGAGGGAGTGGCCATGCTGGTGGTTCCGGGAGCAGGAGGGTTTGAAGACTGAACCATTTAAGATGGAATGTTAGATCGAAATTGGGATTTGGATAATTGTGCCGTTTTTGGAGCCTGAGAAGCGAAACAAACAGGCTATTAGAGGGGTTAAATCAATAAGTATCGTTTATTAGTGTCATAGACCTTATAATCGATACTGTTTAGTGGCTAAAGTACTGTAGAACTCTAAACTCTTCATTTGTAATACGAAGGTTGTGCTGTAGGCTTTAGTTTGTAGGGATTTCATTCGATTATTATCTCTGCATGCCGAAGTTTAATCTGGAATAAGAAATATGTTGAAAACACGTCTGCTAAGTGCTGTTGGATTGATTATGATTCTTTCTACCGGAGCTTTGCACGCACAGGGGCCTCCTGGGGGGCCGATGTCATTCATTTCACGACTCGATGTGAATAAGAATGGGCAGTTAGATCCTGACGAACAAGGCCGTGCTCGACCGTTCTTGGAACGAATTGCGCGTGAAACAGGCGGATTGGACCTCAATCGTCCAATTTCATTGCAGGCCTTGGCAGGAAAAGTCCAGCAGATGCAGAATGGCGGAGGCGGTGACCAAAGTCGTGACCGAAGTCGCTCGCGAGATCGTGGGCAATCTCCCGCTCGGAACTCCGGGGATCGTCGATATGACGAAGATGCTCAGGCTGCGATGGAAAACCTCGTTCCTGGATTTAACGAGATCCCGGAAGATCTGATTCCTCCAGTTGGATTTGGATCAAAAGCAGAATATCTCAGCGTCGATGTAATTCAGGCTGACTTCGAAGAAGCAGAACGTACAATTAAACGTTACGACCGGAATAGAAATGGTGTTTTGGAACAGGACGAGATTCGTAATGGTAAATGGCTCTACGGCAATCCGATGAATCAGGATCGCAACGGTGACGGTAAACTGACCAAATCAGAATTGGCTGTTCGCTATTCTATTCGCCGTGATACGCAAAAGGATCAGGCTCGCGAAAAGTCCTACCGAGATTCACAAAATCCTCAAGCGAACCAATCACAGCCGCAGGGTCGCCCTCCTCAGGGAGCCCCTCCATCTCGCGGAAGCAGTCGTTTTGGAGGTGGTGGAGACTCAGGTGATCGCATGAAACAGTTTGCTGATGGTATTTTCCAGCGTTACGACACCAATAAAAGTGGAGTGTTTGAAAAGGATGAATGGAAGAATTTCCGTACCGATCCAACTCCATGGGACTTCAATAAAGACGGAAAAATCACTCGCGACGAACTAATCAAAGGGATGTCCGAACGCTTCGGTGGCGGACGTTCCAGTGGTGGAGAACAGGGCGGCAGGGATCGTAGCACCTGGAATGGTGGTGATAAGGGACCTGCTGGCGGCGGTAGTGGTGAATCTCCGAAGTCGTACCGGTTCAAGACAGCTCATGAACGTTTACCTGAAGGGATTCCTCAGTGGTATCGAGACGGTGACCGCAATAAAGATGGTCAGATCGCGATGTCTGAGTACTCCGGCCAATGGAGTGCCAAGACGCTGGCAGAGTATTACGTCTATGACAAAAACCGTGACGGTCTTGTGACGGTGGAAGAAGTGATGGCGGCTACTAAGACCGGTTTTGTACGAGGGGTTAGTGAGCCACCGGTTGCAGCCAGTTCTGACCAGCCGAGTCAGTATGCGAAATCAGGTCCCGCAGAAACAGTAGGCGGAGTGGATCCCAAAAACATGAAATATGCGATGTTCATGGTTGGTAAATATGACAAGAACAAGGACGGCCTGCTGGATCTGGCTGAAAGTAAGGGTAGTTCGATGATTAAACCAGAATACGATACGAATAAAGACGGTAAGTTAACACCGCAGGAATTGGCTATCGGGCTAGGTAAGAAATAGACCGGGACAACCCAATAGTTTGCCTTTCGAACTTGACGGCTTATCATTGCGTATCGTAACTAAACGGTAGGTCTTGGTAAGCCGTTTTTTTAATAGTAGATATTTCATCATCACCAGAATCGTCGGAGTTTTGAAAATGAAACAGACAATTTGGGTTACTTTCTTTGCAGCAGCTTTTGGAGCACTATTTGGCGTATTTGTCGCTCAGGATCGAGCGGTGACTCCGGCCATTGCAGAGCAATCTTCGGTGAACGAGCCAGGTGCTCTATCGACGGTGTCAGACACTGCGACTGTCGACGAGACTAGATATACGGCAGAGGAATTGGTTAATTTCAATGTCTACGATTCTACCAACCGTGGCGTGGTACACATCACGACACGTAGTGCACGCACTTCGGCCTTCTTGTTGTTCGAGACGCCTACCGAGGGCGCCGGGTCGGGATCGGTGTTGGATCGTGACGGACACATTCTTACCAATAATCATGTGGTTCGCGGTGCGAGGGAGATCTATGTTCGACTGTATAACGGTGAGGAATATCCGGCAGGTATTGTGGGTTCAGATGACTTAAACGATCTGGCTGTCTTGCGAATTGAGGCGCCCCAGGAATTCCTGCACCCCATCAAATTCGGAGACTCAGCCGCTTTACGCGTGGGTCAGAAAATTCATGCCATTGGGAACCCCTTTGGATTAGAGCGTACTTACACAGTGGGGATTGTGAGTAGCTTGAATCGCCAACTGCCCACGGCAGATCGCCGTACGATGAAATCGATCGTGCAGATTGATGCAGCCATCAACCCTGGGAATTCGGGGGGGCCTCTGTTAAACAATCAGGGAGAAATGGTGGGAGTTAATGTCGCTATCGCTAGTAAAGTGGGTGAAAGCTCTGGGGTGGGATTTGCAATCCCGGTAAATACCGCTAAACGCGTAGTTCCGCAATTGATCGAAAATGGACGAGTGATTCGACCAGATATTGGAATTACTCGAGTCTACAAGACGGAAGAAGGACTGTTGATTGCCACGGTGGCTCCGGAAGGCCCCGCAGACCGCGCTGGCTTACAGGGGTTTAAGTTAGTAAAGACGCGGACGCAGCGTGGCCCGTTTATCTATGAGCAAACGCGAGTGGATCAGTCGCAAGCAGATTTGATCGTTGCAGTCGATGGGCAGGCCGTAATCAATGTGGATCAGTTTATGACGGTGATCGAATCTAGGCAGCCAGGTGATGAGGTCGTTGTGACAGTGATTCGCGACGGCCAACGTCAAGACGTCAAAGTCCTGCTTGGCGGTGAGTGAGTTTCGGGGCACTTCCAACCTTTGTGCTGAGATCTGACGGCTAAACCGAAAATGGCCAAACCAATGGAATGATGATCAACGCACTGACTCCCATTAACAACGCTAATGGAATGCCGCACTTGAGATAGTCTCGGCTGCGATAGCCTCCAGGGCCCATTACCATCAGATTGGTCTGATAACCAATGGGAGTGATAAAGGATAGTGATGCTGCTAGGGTAATCGCGATAATCAATGGTCGAGCGCTGATGTCTGCCGCTTCCGCCATTTCGATTGCCAGTGGAAGTAACATCGCCGCAACGGCGTTGTTGGAAATTGTTTCTGTTAAGCCAACCGTGATCAGGTAAATCGCGATGAGTAGCCAAATCGGATTTGTGCCTCCGGTGGATACGAGAGAGTGAGCCAGAGCCTCCGCTGCTCCACTGGCGGATAGAGCCTTTCCGAGTCCCAGAGCTGCCGCGATTGTCAGCAAGACCTGTAGGTTGATGGAATTCCTTGCGTCACTCGGTTTAAGGCACCGAGTTAGGACCATGAGTACGGCAATGCCAAGGGATGCGACTGCCGGGGAATTGAGCCCCAGCGGACTGTCGGTGGACTGAAAGAGGGAGCCAAGGATGAGCCAAGCCAGCAAGCAAATCAATAAGAACAGGGCCGTTCGGGCTTTTTGGTGATGACGCGTCTCGAGACCTTCTACGCTTGAGACCAAATAAAAATCCTTGCTGTTCCGGTAAGTACTGACAAAATCATTGCCTGTTTGCAAAAGTAAAGTGTCCCCTGCCTGTAACGTAATGTCACCTACTTTCCCCTGTAATCGCTCACCTTCTCGATGTACAGCAACGATGGCTGCGTTGTAACGTTGTCGAAAACTTGCTTCTCGAATTGTAGTTTGCAGTAATGGGAATTTTCGTGATAAGACGACTTCCACTAAATGCCGCTCCGGATGGTGATGGAATTCAGATTCGACTGCCGGAACCAGTCCCGGTATCTGTTCTAATTCGACGATGGTATCCACGGCTCCTGTGAAAACCAGAATGTCATTTTCCGCGAGGATGGTATTGGGAGTGACCGGTGTGATCACATGTCCCGCTCGATCGATTTCAATAAGGAAGAGACCGTCGAGGTGACGAAGGCCCGCTTGCTCCACCGTTTGTCCTACTAACAAACTGCCCAGTTCAACGGACATTTCAACCAGATATTCACGGCGTTGCTCATCTAGCTGTTTAATGATGCCTGAGCGAAACGGTAGAAGTTTGGGACCAAGTGTCAGAAGGAATGTGGAGCCAATCAGAGCACAGGGGACGCCGATCGCGGCAAGTTCAAATAAGCTCAGCGGATTTGTCCCCGCGGTCACTAGCCCTTCCTGAGCCCGTTGTTGTAGTTCTCCATTGACGACCAGTGTCGTGCTTGTGCCAATCAGTGTGCAGACGCCCCCAAGAATTGCTAGATAACTGACCGGAAGTAACAGGCGGGACGGAGAAATATTACGTCGTCGGCACCAGGAGACAACTAC
>Ga0066378_10000186_pt1 | contig 27045 bp, 15 predicted proteins | sample Knorr_S23_td_DCM_FD_70947 | JGI IMG/M metagenome (GOLD analysis project Ga0066378, IMG submission 70947) | Marine microbial communities from Southern Atlantic Ocean transect - Knorr_S23_td_DCM_ad_71m_LV_A | ecosystem: Environmental > Aquatic > Marine > Oceanic | place: Southern Atlantic ocean...
TTGGTTCTTAGCATCCGTTTTCTGCTGGAGTTGTTCAAGGAATCTAGCAAACGAACGGATATGTTCCAGTTCAACACGAACGAGATCGCGAATCTTGTCTTTGTCGTTCCCATGATGACTGAGAGCGTGATAGCCTGCTCGCAGAGTTCGTCCGTCGAGCGTGAAAACCTGCCCCAGTCCGCCGATATTCATCGTGATAACCCGTGACGAATCGGTTTGCAAAGCAAGTGCCATTAGGTCGTACATGATGTTTTCACATTCGAGCATCAATGTCGGCGCGATGGGATCGTATTCAGGAAGTTCGTAATCCACAGTGGCAACCGGAGATGCCAGATTCTCCCGCTGCTTGAGCACACGCTGTTCAACATCCCTCAGCGCACTGAAATATTCTTCAAGCTTTTGTTGATCCTGTTTGCTGACCCGACGCTGAAGGCGTTGAGCCTGATCTTTAACGCTATCGAGAGCACTTTGTCCTGAATTCAGTAGATAATCCAATCGCTGCCGGTCGTCTGGCGACGAGAATAGTTTTTTGTAAAGGACACTTGGTCGCTCAATCATAGGCAAAGCTATACCGGACTTTGTGAAGTTCATGGGCCGACTGACTTTACCGGCACTGATCTGCAGCGATTCGAATCGGGAGTTCCGGCTAATTTGTGGAGCAGCGATTTGATCAAGCGTGATTTTATTGTTCTTCTGTCCAGCTAAATAAGTACTCCAGTTGCCGTGTCCGTTCCCGGCGCGATGGTCAAGACCGGAAAAGACCGTAAAATCCCGACGCAGGTGGTCGATTGGCTTGAGCAACTCACTGGTTTCGTAGTCGAAACCGGTTGAAGTTGGATAGAAGGATTGCTGGTGGAAGCCCAGATAGGTGCCAACACATACGAGACGCTGTGCGAGGGGAGATTTTACTTCCTTGGCTTTGATTTGAGTGGACTCCAGCATAGGCAACGCGAGCGAGACCCCGGCAGCCTGAAGAAAGTTACGACGTGACTTATGATTGTTTGACATCACAATTGTTATAGAGTTTAGTGCTGTTTTGGTGATATTATATGTATAAGAGTATTATCGGTAAAAACTGGGATTGCGTCTATCCGAAGAACGAGCAGATGTTGAATATCAATTCTCGAACCAGATTGAATCGTCGAGGCCTAATGCAGGTGGGAACGGCTGGAATTGCCGGCTTGTCGCTTTCAAGTTGGATGGCAACCAAAGCCACGGCCAGCCAGTCAGAATACGTCAAAGACAGAAGCGTGGTCGTTCTGAATCTTCAGGGCGGGCCGACACAGTTTGAAACCTTCGATCCGAAAATGGAAGCACCGTCTGAAATCCGGTCGATTTTTGGTCAGATTCCGACTTCGATGCCAGGTGTGTTCTTTGGATCGCAGTTCCCTAAAATCGCGTCACATGCTCATCGCATGACCATCGTTCGGTCATATCGCCATGGCATCTCCAGTCATGGACCGGCAGCGTATCATGTAATGGCCGGAGGTAACACAACCGGGGCTCAAATGGGATCGGTTTATACGCGGGCTGGAGGGCTTACCAATCCTGCAACCGGGATGCCCCGGAATATGGTCGTTACAGCAGAAGGTGTTGGTGAGGATTATAAGGGAGTCTATGCATCGGTCGATCGCGTTTCACAAACAGGTACATTGCCCGTTAGTTATAAGCCCTTTAATCTTGGCGGTGGTGGGGAACTTGTTGATAACATGAAACTCTCTTTGGATCCGACTCGCCTTGACGATCGTCGTGGTTTACTGAGCGAACTTGATCGTCTCAAACGCCGGGCGGATAAGGGAGGCCTGCTGAAGAGTGCTGATAAGTTTCAACAACAGGCATTCGACGTGCTCATGAAAGGTGTGTCGCAGGCATTCGATCTTGGTCAGGAGGATCCCGGTTTAGTGGCTCAGTATGATACGGCTGCGTTTGCCTCCAAGCCGGATGTGATGTCACGCAATGAATATGCTAAACAATTCACCCCAATCGCACTGGGCAAGCAAATGTTGATGGCACGTCGTCTTTGTGAGGCAGGATGCGGGTTTGTTACAGTTTGCTGCGGTGGTTGGGATATGCACGGTGGTGGTAAAGAGTTCACCATGGTCGACGGCCTTAATACGCTGACTCCGGCAGTAGATCGCGCGGTTTCGGCATTCATCGAAGATGTTCACCAACGCGGATTGCAGGATAAGATTCTTCTGGTGATCACGGGAGAGTTTGGACGTACGCCTAGAATTAACAAAAATGGTGGTAGAGATCACTGGGGTAACCTATGCCCTATCGTCTTCGTGGGCGGTGGGTTGCCTATGGGGCAAGTCATCGGGCAGTCGGATAAACAGGGGGGCGAACCAACCTCAGAGCCTATCGCAAGCTCCAATGTTCTGGCAACCATCATGCACTATCTGTTTGATGTCGGGGAATTGCGAGTTCAAACTGGGATTCCAAAAGAGGTAGAGTCCCTTATCGTGGATGGAGCACCCATTTCTCAATTGATTGGGTAGGTGTTTCGGCTTTAGTATTCTCCGGACTTTTAATTGGCTTGACCGCTGCTCGTGTTTTAGAATTGCTGTTAACTCAACGAATAAGCAATGAGAATCCGAGAGTGTCTATGAAACCGACTTTTCCGCTGGCAATGCTACTTGTTTGGTTGTTAGGTAACGTTTGTGTTGCTAACCATGTCCTGATTGTGGTGGGGCCGGATAGTCACGGGCCAGGTTCCCATGAGCCTATCGCCGGAGCCCGGCTGCTTGCGCACAGCATTGAAAATCTCCAGGAACCGCGGGGGCATACGGCAGAAGTGGTTGATGAATGGCCTTCCAGAAAACAGCAGGATAAAGCCGGAACCATCGTTTTTCTAGGTGATACCTTTCCTCCTAACCGTTTTGAGGGTGCGGCTCGTAATCTCGCTGATTTGCACAGGATGATGAATCGGGGATGTGGGATTGTATGTATTCATTACGCTACAGGACTCAAAAAAGAAGATGTTAGTGCGACGGGAGAGCATCCTCTACTGGGCTGGATGGGTGGCTATTTTGCGAATCCCGGTAGTATCCACCACGTGTCATATGCTCGGGTGTTTGATAAAGCGAAAATTACGCCGGGTAAAACAAAGCATCCCATCCTGCGGGGTTGGAAGGAATTTGTGATACGTGATGAGCCATACGGTAACAACTACTTTGGCCCTCATAACAATAAGCCCGCGCCCAATGTTACGATCCTTGCCACGTCGTTACAGCCACCAGAATCCCCTAAAAGAGAAGCCGTTGCCTGGTGTGTCCAACGCGCGGATAAGGGACGTGGATTTGGAATTGTAATGCCTCACTATTATAAGAACTGGTCCCATGATGACCTGCGTACTTTCGTCCTTAACGGGATCCTGTGGACCGCCAATATTTCGCTCCCACAAGAGGGAGTTAAATGCCCCGCCCCGGATCTAAAAGCCTTTGGGCCTAAGTCGGTAGAAGCTAGATAAAAAAATTATAGGTTTGCAATGCTATGGCAAAATTCGATTACGGTATGTTTATCATGCCATTTCATCCACCCACAAAGCCACTGGCGAAGTCCTACGAAGAAGATCTTGAGTTGATCGTAATTGCGGAGCGACTTGGGTTTAAGGAGTTCTGGATCGGTGAGCATCACACGATGAAATATGAAAATGTCGTGATGCCGGAGTTACTGATTGCACGGGCACTGGCTGAGACATCAAGTATTCGCTTTGGATGTGCTCCCGTGTGCCTGCAGCAACATCACCCGGCTCAAGTTGCAGGGCGGCTGGCACAGCTAGATCATATGTCCGGTGGTCGCCTCAATCTGTGTTTCGGTGCGGGTAGTGTGACTGCCGATTTGGAAATGTTCGGAGTTGATCCGCGGAATAACTCGAAGATGGTTGTCGAATCTCTGGAGATGATCCTGCACCTTTGGCGAAATGACCCCCCCTACCATTTGGATGGAGAGTTTTGGCAAATTCATTTGGAGAAGAACGTTGATGATGAAACCTTAATTGGCTTTGTACCACGCCCGTTACAGGATCCGCTGCCGGAAATTCTCATGCCGGGAATGAGTAGGAATTCTTCCACGATGAAATATGCAGGGGCCAATGGACATGCCCCCTTTTGCCATTGTCTGGTGACGGGCAATGTAATTGCAGATAACTTCAGAACCTATGAAGAAGCAGCCATTGCCGCAGGGCGCACACCTGATCGTAGTAAATACAGAGTGGCTAAATCGATCTTTCTTGCAGATGATAAGGAAGAGGCGCAACGTCTGGCTCGCTCGAACTCGTTAGGTAAGAATTTCGAATATATTGGCAGGCTCTTCGATAAAGGGCTTGGACGCCAAATCTACAAGCGTGATCTGGAAATGAATGACGAAGATTGTAATCTCGATTTCCTGATGACAGAACAGATCATCGCGGGAGACGTGGATTACGCCTTAGAACGACTTGATGCCCTGATCGAAGAAACAGGCGAGTTTGGAACGCTGTGCCTGATGAGCTATGACTGGGATGACAAATCAGCTTGGCTGCGGAGTATGGAACTTTTCGCCAATGAATTAATGCCACGACTAAATGCAAAATATTCCTAGCCGCCCAACAAGAACGCATTTTGCTATAGAGGCTGTTTGGTGGCTGGCCTTAGCCACTCTGGGATTTCACCGTCGCCGGTCATTTCTCCGCCGAGAATCCAGGCAAGGTTGAGAATTGCCACAGTCGAACCACCTTTGGGGCCACCTTCGAAATTGAGGTGGATTTTACCTTCGGTCACAGTACCTGGACGGCCAGCAGTCATCGCCGAGTATGCAAATTTGCCTTCAAAAACCAGTCGCTTAATAGGCCAGGTCTTTCCCCCATCCATGCTTGCCCAAACCGTTCCACGGTTTCTGCCATTGTCACTGTCGCAGTTACTGTACACAAGAATGTCTTTACCTTTGATTGGTAGCCGCGTCAGTCCTCCCATGCAGCCATAGTTGGTATTTTGCGGGCCATCAGGGAGTACCTTTACAAAGGTCACATCCCCCCAGGTCTTTCCGCCGTCACTACTGGTTGCACTCCAGCGACGGAGTGGACTGACGCCTTCCGGCGCCCAGTGTCGTCGCGAATTGTAGTATAGGGTTCCGTCGGAAAGTTCGACGATGCAGGCTTCCCCGAAACCAAATCCCGGGAACGGTTCGCTCACTTCCCAGGTTTTGCCATCGTCGTCACTATAGATTGCATTTGTGTAATGCTTCGGCCAAAGCGACCGATCATTCTTTCCGGCATAGCAACGAGTGGGGCGTATCAATCGTCCGGAATGCTCGCCGTGGCGGAGGGTAATTCCATTGTCATTCATATGCAGATCAGGCCCGTTACCGCGACTATCCTTGCCGAAGGTTGCTTCGAGCGGTTTAAAACTGATACCATCGTCCTTACTAATGTAAGTACTGATCTTCGCCGGAGGATGATTCGCTTCAGTGAATACAATCACGTCTCCAGTCTCGTCGTTGACCGTCAGTCCACCGCTCTGGAATCCAGGCTTTTGAATTTCAGTGACCTCACTCCAGGTTTTACCGCCGTCTGTACTACGACGACTTCTGAGAGAACTCGTTCCCCAGGTTGCAACAATCGTCCCTTTCGGGGTCACCACGATATTCGGAAATCGTTCTCCGGCAAAAATCTGGTGGAATTCTAGTAGAGGCGCTTTCATGTGGGGATCAATCGAGCCTTCGAGGTTGGTCTCTCCATAGGTACTGGAAAGGAGGGAAACGCAGAATAATAGACAGGAAATAGAAGTGATGATGCGGTGCATGAGTGTCTCTTAGGAAGGAATCCAAAGTGGAGGTATCAATTGAATCATTACAGTATATCGCTTTCAGAAAATGATTTCAGCCGGTTTGCAATAGGATAAGAATAGGAATTGACGATATAATAAAAGAGCACAGACGTGTCGAGTTCGTAAGAGTGAGTGGATATGCATCAACATAGATCCGGTTTGACAAGACGAGAAGCAATGCAAGTGGGTTATTCCGGGGCTTTAGGGCTCGGTTTGACGTCGTTGCTGAAGAATCGAGGGTTGGGGGCTGATGCAGAATCGGGTCAGTCGCAACAGTCAAGCGGCAAAAAGATGATTCTGGTATGGACGACTGGAGCCATGAGCCACCACGATACGCTGGATATGAAACCAGATGCGCCCGCGGAAGTGCGTGGCCAGTTCAATCCAATTCAAACAAAAACTCCTGGCTACCAGGTGTGTGAGCATATGCCTGAGTTGGCAAAGTTGTCAGATAAATACTCCGTCATTCGCAGCTTCACGCACAAAGATAACAACCACTTGATGTCGACCCATCATGTTTTGACTGGACAAATTCAGCCGGGGGCATTTTTCGATAAAATTGCCTCTCGGACAGATTGGCCGAACTATTCAGGTGCTTATAACTATTTCAATCCGCGTAACGATGGGATTCCAAACGGAGTCAATTTACCGACCTACATGCAACAACCACCCCTGTTGTGGCCAGGGCAATACGCGGGGCTCCTCGGGGCCAAACACGATCCATGGCAAATTACCGCCGACCCTAATAAGGATGATTTTAAGGTCGATAGCCTTACACTCGCCGCAGGGCTAGATATTCAGCGAGTCACCGATCGACAATCCTTGCTGTCTGACCTAAACAAACAGCAAGGGCGTTTAGAACGGACGGCTGCTGGTAATCGCATGAAGAGCGAGCAGGAACAGGCGTACAACATCTTGACTAGTCGCCGACTTGCCGATGCGTTTGAGGTCCAAAAGGAATCTGAGCAAGTTCGTGAGAAATACGGTCGGCATACCACCGGCCAGTCTTTGCTATTGGCAAGACGACTTGTCGAAGTTGGTGTGCCAGTAGTTCAGGTGAATATCGGCAATGCTCAGAATTGGGATAACCACGGCAACATATTTCCGACTCTGAAAGACCGCTTGCTACCTCCGCTAGATAAAGGCTTGGCCGCTCTGCTAGCTGATTTGGAAGAGCGAGGAATGCTGGAAGATACGTTTGTGGTATTGATTGGCGAATTTGGTAGAACGCCAAAAGTAAACAATAAGGCAGGCCGCGATCACTGGGGACCATGTTTTAGCGCTCTGTTCGCCGGAGGCGGAGTACAGGGAGGGCGAGTGATCGGTGAATCTGATCCCCACGGTGGCTATCCCGTTAAGAAACCGTTTTCGCCGGAAGATTTCGGTGCAACCGTCTATTCCGTCCTGGGAATCGATCCGGAAAGCGAAATTCGAGATCGGTTCGATCGTCCACTACGCTTGAATTCAGGCTCCGTAATTTCGGAATTGTTCTAAGCGTGTCCTTCGACTGCTCTGGTTTGCCTCAGACTTAGGATTGTACAGAGGCATTATGCAGTTACAGTCCCTGCTGTGATTGTTAGGTAAAGAGATCCAGCGGCGTCCCTTCACACATGATCAGCGGACGATTGTCTTGATCATGAAGCATATAGGTCGCAGGGATTCCCAAAGCGTGGAATATCGTGGCATGCAAGTCGGCTGGAGTGCATGCCAGTTCGGCCGGTTCAGAGGCAGTGGAATCCGATTTGCCGTAAGCACGGCCTCGTTGTACACCAGCACCTGCAAACGCAACGGTATAGCAGCTGGGGAAATGATCCCGCCCAGCGGACGCGTTTACCCGCGGAGTGCGACCGAATTCGGTGAGGAAGACGACGAGTGTATCTTCAATTCGTCCGCTTTGAATCAGGTCAGTAAGTAAAGCATGGGCGGCATGATCCCATGGAGGGAGCAAGTCGTTTTCGAGTCGCACGAAGTTTTGCGAATGAGTGTCCCAGTGATCTCCGGACCCAGAATTGAGATCGCCTACGCCGGCGTTGACGAAGACGAGCGGTACACCGGCATCAGTCAGACGCCGAGCGAGCATGGCACTTTGTCCCGCGACGTGTTTCCCATACAGGTCACGGACACTCTTGGGTTCGCGGCGTAATTCAAATGCCCCCTGAACTTCAGGAGACAGCATCATGTTGAAAGCGAGGTCTTGAGAGGCTTCGGTGAGGGCCGGGCCAGAGTCCGTGCCTTCCCAGTCCAAATGTCGGTTGAGGTTGTCTAATAGCATCGACCGCGTGGCAAGTCGGCGACGTGAGACGCCTTGGGGAGCTAAGTCCACTGTTCCCGCAACAGGAGACCTTCCTTTAAAAGCTGTTCCCCTTCCCGGATGCACAAATACGGGATCATATTCGAGCCCCAAAAATCCACCGTATTGACCATTGAGTAATCCTCGATCGGCCAGTGGATACGGCAAACTAATACAGCGAGGTAGATTCGCCGCTAAAGTTTCGTTGACATCCTGCGACTCCAGTTCGATCTCTTCATCTCTTACCGGCAATTCCGGAAGCGTACCGTCAACTTCAGTTAAGACGGGATTTGAGAAAACAAGATCATCATAATAGGTGGATTCATCTCCATTGAGCAGGGCCATGGTGACGTATTTGGCATCCGCGTGGATCGGGATTTCCAAGAGTTCAGAGGAGTCATCGCGACGTAGTGTCTTACTGAGGCATGCTAGTTTGCCGTCAATCCAAACGCCTCCGCATCCTGCAGCTACCGCCTGTACGCCAGGATTCCCGCAAACGCCAAATCGCGTAGATAAGATAAAGCCTTTCTTGGATGATGAGAAATGCTTGGCTCGAATTTGCTCCATGTCGAACGTAATGAACTTATTCGCATGACAGCCGAAGCCAGGGCTAGGTTGGTTAGGGCCACCGTCACCGATTAACCATAAATTCCCTCCTCGCCCATGCGTGTCGGATCCCCATTCGCCGGCCGTGCTATCACCCGCGACATGCTTGGAAAAATCAACGACTATGGAGGTCTCTTTCTCTCGAACAACCGGGCATTCTGCGGATTGCTTGAGACTAATCTTTCCTATCAGCTCGACAGTACCTTCGTTGGTATAGCCAGCCTGAGTATCAAACTCTCCAGTAGGAAACATGCCAGGTTTAAGCACGTCCGTACTTAAACTGATTTGTCGGAGTTTTTTTAACTGACTCCAGTCGAGATTGTAGTCGTCGGACTCTTCGAGCGTTTCCGGTGCAATCCGTGATATCTTTTGACGCTTGGCATAGCGTCGATCATCCTTCATGGCGATCGCCACTTGAGCACCAATGCTGGGCCAATCCTGACGGGATGGTAGCACCGGAGCGGCTACTCCACCACCTACCTCTGACGGTGAGTGCCCCGTGATATTCCAGTATGCGGCTTTGCGGTGATCACCCGCGGTATGGTGGACACTACGTATCACTGTCATTTCATGCAGCATCTGAGACATTTTGGGAAGGTGCTCACAAACCTTCGTCCCGGGAATACTGGTGGAAATGCGGCTAAAGGGGCCTCGGATTTCCGACCCTGCTTCAGGTTTCATGTCGAAAGTGTCAATGTGACTCATTCCACCCCACGTAAACATCACAATGACATTACGTGCCTTCCCAAAGGAGCTAGGCGCATTAGCATTGGTTGCCTGTGCTCGCGGCGTAAAATAACCCATTCCGCTCACGCCGGAAACGGTGAGCCCGGATAGGCCAAGTTGCAGGAATTGTCGTCGGCTACTCATGAGTTTTACGAGGCGATCCGTTTATTAGTCTTTCAAGAGAGTGGCAAGTTTCGCCTCAATGGACTCGGCCCAAATCTTGTACCCGGCAGGACTTAGATGAAGCAGGTCAGGCATGATGTCTCGTGGCAGTGTTAGATCATCCTTGAGAAAATTTGGTCCGATATCTAGGTAGTGCACATGCTTCCCGTCGTCCAGTTTGGAAACAAGAGCGTTGGCACCTTCATTTACTTTACGTCGGCCATCGTCCTTCGTGGCGCCTCGGGGAAAGACTGCTAATAGCAGGATTTTAGTTTTGGGGGATTTATTGCGAATCTGCTTCACGATTTTGGTGATGCCATCTGCTATCTCCTGAGAAGAATTCGCTCCGGAATTATTAGTCCCAATCATAATGACAGCCGCCTTGGGGGTGATGTCCTTAAAGTTCCCATTATCTAACCGCCAAATAACATGCTGAGTACGATCTCCACCGATGCCTAAGTTGACGGCATTTCTCTCTCCGTAAAACTCCTGCCAAATCGATTTCCCTGCGCCTTCCCAGCCCTGAGTAATCGAATCTCCGATGAACACCAAGTCAACCTTACCTTGCGAAACTCGTTTATTGAAACTCTCATGCCGCGTTATCCAACCACCAGTTCTTGGTACGGGCTTAAGAGCTGAATGCTCATCGGCCTGCGCGAATGAGATGGGAAGAGAGAATGTGATTAAGCCAAGTAATGCGAGTGAGAGTTTCATGGGGCGGTTCTCGAGGGAGTAAAGTTCTTGTGATGGGTTAACTAAACGATGATCCGATAGAAATCAGCTTGAATGTGAGGGCTTTACGGAAATGGTTATTTGTCGATTTCGAATGCAACCTCGACGGAAGTGACGACCGTATGATCCGGTTTGCTATCAAGTGGGCCGGTCGCCTCTAGTACAACCGAGTACTTTCCGGCTGGTAAGTTGTTAGGGATGGTGAATGGGTGTTCGAGTTTGCGCTGGCCCTTTTTAAATTCAAGTCCGCGAAAGAGCTCGGCCACTGTGGAATTGTCACTCGATACAGTCACCGTCATGGCGTTGAGCATATTGCTAGTTCGTTGCATATCCAGTTTTAGAATTTGCATCTCGCCAGGAAGGCCATGGAGCTTTCCGCTTTGGTTGTACAGTTTGGTCACGGTCGGCATGGTCCGAATCATGTTTCGCTTCTCACTGACCACCATGACATGCTGCTCAGTCCCATGAGAATCGACAAACTTGGCGTAGGCTTGAGTATAGAGTTGTGATTGACTTTGGATGTTAATGTGCATCGTTTCTGGAAGGTAGATCGGCATCATGAATACTGAAGACTCGGGCTCGATCACGGTAGTCAAAAATTGTATGCCGTCCATGTCTCGATTTTGTCTGTCACACGTTTGGATGGTTACCGGAGCTTGGAAATCGCCCAGACGTTCGAGGGTCATTTGATACGGGTAGATCGTTCCCCGATGAGCATATTGGTATGCCTCCTCACAATAAAGACGAAAGACTGGTTTGTGAGCGACGGCCATCGCGATAAATTCGCGGTAAGGTGATTCGACTGCCTGTTGGAAACTGTCGACTCCTCGGTGCATAGCGAGCAACCCTCGGGAAACCACTTGCTCGTTGATCGTAGCTTCGCCAGAAATCCGGATTTCATGCCGAGTACTAGGCTCGTCTTCAGGTAATGTGAGTTTTAGTTTTGTGTCTTGCTTACCTTCTGCAATGACGTTGTTTTCAATGATGACACCTTCAGGAATGCCGGAAATGGAGAGAGCCACTTCACCGCGAAAACCACCTTGGCGGTTGAGTGTGATCGGTATTTCGATAGACTGCCCCTGTATGACCGTCACACAGTCGCGGGAGGCGGTGAGGGAGAAGTCAGGGGTCGAAGCTGATACTTCCAGTTGATAGGATCCCAAGCGGTGATCGGACTTTACTCCGCCTAACGATTGAACTTCGATGGAGTAGGTGCCTTGGGCCGGATTGGCCATGTGATGAAAAGCTTTGACACTATGGCTAGTCGGATTCAATTTCGTTTTAACCAGCGTTTTCCCTTCTGAATCGCGAATGGTAACGATGACCAGTGATGTTGCACTGGTTTGTGCGGGCGCATGAACTCGAATATCGACGGGTGTCTTATCTTTAATCTCTAGGTTAAAAGTATCACTCGAAAATGGTGCGAGGACTCCGTTTGCGGTCTGGCCTGTCAGGATGTCTACCTCAGGCTTTTGACGATGCGTCAATGTTGTAATCACCTGAGCATCTGGCGGAAGAACTCGTAAAGGTGGGCGATTCGACAATCCGTCAACATCGACGGTCGTATAATCTCCAGGCACTCCGTTAAGAGTGAGTTCGCGTTCTATTTCAAGTTGCCCCCCTGCCCCATCCATGGCCAGGAATCGAAACTTTGTTGGTTGGCCGGCTGGAGCGCCGATCGGATAGGTATAAGGTGCCACGGGATCGTACGTTAGATTCATCCGGTAAACATGCGATGGGGAACCGTGGAATGATACGTTGCCCAGTTGGATGGTGTAGGTGCCGGCCTCGGAAGCCTTAAAGGCAAATAGAGGATCATCGCCGATCGAATCTTCCTGAATGATCTGTGGCTTACCAGAAGCATTGAAGATGGCGATGGTTGGTTCGAGTTTTGAACCGAGACGTCGGGCAAGGACTTCACCATAGATGACCTGGCCAGATTGCAATTCCACCTGATAATAATCCAAATCGCGTTCACCGTGAATCTGCCCGTTTACAGTGACCGGAAGCGTGGTCGGGTGAGCCTTCGCGAGCGTCGAATTTGGTTCCTGCTCAATAAACTCAGGTAAATCACCGACGATGAATGGGAGCGATCCGCTACTACCTCCTGAGGCACAGAAGGTATCCCAGCTGGCAACGCCGAGCGGAGCATCCGGCGATACACTAACTTCAGCTGCCCACTGACGCGGGTAGTTAATCGGGATTTCGGTGGGGATCCGGCGAGGTGATGGCTGACCATCGTCAAACACTTCGTGGCTCAGTACGCTATCGCCACTAACACCATTTCCACGAATGTAGAAGTTAGTGTTGGGCGGACTTTGTTCCAAGCCGACATGGACGGCTACGGTTGTGCCTCGTTGCGCCCCAGCGGGAAATAAATGAACGCTGTCAGGAGTCTTAGCGGGAACCGGTTGAGCGAAGCAGGCCTGAGTAAACAGCAAGGTGCAGAGTACGATTGCCAGAGCTTGCATGATCGAATTTAATAGTGACTTCACAGTGGTGTTCCGCACTTTCCTGTCTGCTGTGCTAGCCGTGTTTGATGTTCTAATTGGTCTAATGATTCTAGGCGAATAGTTCACGAACAACATTCCCACCGTCTGCCGTTGGCACAGGACGACCAAGTGGTGTGTGAAGTACCTTTTTGTGGTCGATTCCAAGGCCGTAAAGGACCGTGGCGACCATGTCCTCCGGGGTGATCGGACGATCTGTTACCTCGGCACCTTGCTTGTCAGTTTGCCCAATGACCTGACCACCTTGAACACCACCCCCGGCCATCACGATGGAGAAAGCATTGGGCCAGTGATCTCGGCCAGCCAGTTGATTGATTCTAGGAGTACGCCCAAATTCTGTTGTGACGACCACCAGCGTCTTTTCCAACATTCCACGTTGCTCAAGGTCGTTGAGCAAGGCCGGAATGGCCTGGTCAAATGCGGGGCATAATAATTCCTTGAGACTGTATGTATTCTTGCGGTGAGTGTCCCAGTGACCGTTTTCGACTGCCACAAAGCGACTACCGGCCTCCACCATTCGGCGTGCTAATAAACAGCACTGGCCGATGCTTGTCATTCCATAAGACTCACGTAATGGCTCCGGTTCCTTGCTAATGTCAAACGCTTCCCTTGCCTCTTTAGATGACATTAGCCCAAAGGCTTTTTCGTAGAACGTGTCGAATGACTTTACCTGTTTTCCGACTTTGTCCATGTCGTCTTCGAGTTGATTAATTTGCCGTAATGCCATTTGGCGTAACTCACCCCGACGCGTCGCTACGTTCGTTGGTAATGCGATGTCGCGAACTGAGAAGTCCGGGGCGGCTGGATCTGAGTCAATCACAAATGGTCCGTGGGCGGGCCCGAGGAATGACGGGCCACCACTGTTCAGGAAATTGGGCAATGAGATATACGGCGGCAGGACGCCTGGGGCTCCCATATGGGATACCATGCTTCCGATGCTTGGGTGCTGATTATTGTTCTGATTACCATTGAAATCCCCAGCTCCGGCTTTCTTGCCAGACATCATCACGTGGAAACCGCGACCGTGGTCGCTGTCGTCGTGAGTCATACTGCGAAGAATGGCCATCTTGTCCATGACCGTCGAGCATTGAGGAATGACATCAGAAATCTGAATGCCAGGCACATTCGTACTGATTTTGTGGAAGTCCCCACGAATTTCGGATGGTGCTTCCGGCTTTAAGTCCCACATGTCCTGATGGGGCATCCCACCAACAATGAACAGGAAGATGCAGTTGATATCGCTACGACTGGAATCGTCGGAACCGTATAGGTGTTGCATTCGCATGATGTCAGCCATGCCAAGTCCGGCAATCGAACCCATTCGAATGAAATCACGCCGATTTGACCTTTTACTTTGCATCATATCAATGCCTTACAGAACACTTAAAAACACTTGCTTTATTATATTTAATCGGCAAGTCAACGTCTTTATCAATCTTGTTTTAGTACGCTTTACTTCACGAATAAGAAGTCGTAGGAATTCATCATGACCCAAACAAAATCCTCGATCCCCTGCCGTCGGTTCGCGTTATTTAGTAGTTGTTGGCCAATTCGAGCTTCCTTTTGAGTTGCCGGTCGCCCAACCGTTCGTAAACTGATTTCCTGGATCAGCTGGTCGGTTGTCAGAGAAGAGGATGCCAAGCTGGTGAGCACTCCGTCACGGGACTGTATCTTTAACTCGATTTCCGGTGCGTTAAGTAAATGCAGAGCTTGTGCCATCGTTGGATCTCCACTGCTGCCACAGGCACAAGGAGATTCCCGTAGGCTGCGGCCAAAAGTGTCGAGAAAGTAGGATGGCAACTGGTTGTCCCATAATTCGATTGCTCGAGTGCCGTAAGGATGACCGGCATATTGCTCCGGAACACCAGTAACCTGACAAATTGCATCCAGCATGACCTCCGCAGGAAGCCTGCGAATCAAATAATGGCTATAGGCTTGATCGTCTGTTTGGTTGGAGTCGCTTGGAGTACTAGAGAGTTGAAATGTATGACTGTTGAGAATCTCTCGCATTAGATTTCGCAAGTCAAACCTGTTGTCTACCAATACGGTCGTCAGATGTGCCAGGAGTTCTGGGTTGGTGGGAGGGTTCGTTTCGCGGAAATCGTCTTCCGGTTCGACCAGTCCACGCCCCATTAGATGTTTCCAGATTCGATTGGAGACCAGACGGGAGAAAAATGGATTGTCTTTAGAGGTAACCCAGCGACCAAGCTCCGGCCGAGGGTCCGTGGTGGTATCCGCCTCTGATGCCGTACCTGCCAAAGGGCGAGTGTCTACAGGTTGGTTAATGACCGGTATCGAAATCGATTTGTGGCCCGGATGGTAAACCAACTCGCGATTGTCGTCCAACTTGTCTCGTTTCATCCCATTGAAGTAGCCCGCTAAACCATAAAAATCAGCCTGCCCCCATTTCTCAAAAGGGTGATGATGGCACTGGGCACAGTCCATGCGGACCCCCAAAAACGCCTGGCTAATAGTCTTCGTGGCATCCTCAGGAGTGCGTTGGCTGCGGTAGAAATTTGCTGGGCCGACGTTACCCGTATTGCCAGTTGCCACGATGATGTCATACACCCATTGGTTATACGGCCGGTTTTCATGAATTTGCTGACGAATCCATTTGTAGAACGTATATGCGCTACGTCCACCAATCGTCGCAGAATTCACCATCATGATGTCGGACCACCGTTGAGTCCAGTAATTGGTGAAGTCTTCTGAAGCTAAGGCCTCCTCAATCGCCTCGCGGCGTTTGTCAGGAGACTCGTTCTGTAGAAAAGCTCGAGTCTGCTCGGCGGTTGGAATCGTCCCTGTTGTCTTAATTAAAAGCCTGCGGAGAAATGTGGCATCGTCGCAGAGTTCCGACGGGCTGATTCGCAGTTGTTTCCACTTGTTCCAGGTCAAGTCGTCAATTCGGTTTTGACTGGTAAACCATTCAGGTCTCACCGGTTCCGGTACATTTGGTTGTGGAATGACCACTCTGGCGACGTCCACCTTGCCCATGTAGTTGATTGTGATTGCCGCTTCGCCGGCAAGTTTTCCCGTTTCTATCACGCCTTGAGGATTGCAGTCCGCGATCACCTCCATGTTGGTACTGTAGGCCGCCGCACGAGTGACATCGCGTCGACTTCCGTCGGAGTAGGTCGCGATGACGCGTAGTTGTTGAAACGACCGAGGTGTCATGCTTCGAAGGTCTGGATTCACCTGGATACTTTGAACGGTTGGAGTTTCATTCTCTCCCCACGGCATGCCTTGCTTAAGCCATTCCCGTAGCAATTCGGCATCCTGAGAATCGGGCTTCATGCGTTCCCCTCCGCCATGGGCCACGAGCCCTGTTCCTTTCGAGTAGATCAGGCTCTGTTCGATGGCACCGGGGAACACTCGTCGGCCGCGACCCTGACGAGTCAAAGCTTCATAATCTGTTGCCGGATCAAATCCGAAGACACTAAGCTGGAATCCGTTTTGTCCTCCCTGACGGCCATGGCAACCACCTCCGTTGCAATTCAGCTTGGTCAGCAACGGAATGATATCTACTTCGAAATTCACGGGGGGATAATTGGCGTACCCCTGAACACGTACAGGAATCAACTCAATGAATTTGTCGATTCGAACCTGTAATTGAGTTTGCCCCTCAGTTTGCCCAAGTACAAGAGAATTGGATAGCGAAGCGATGGATGAATCTGCTATCTCAAGTTCAGCCGAATTCGTAAGATCCACCTCGTCACCATTGGAAGTGACCCCGGTGATCAGGATCTGAGTTTGTCGATTACGTCCATTAATCTCGATTGCCGAAGGCTCGATTACAATCGATTTATAATCAACCGCATTGGCCTGTGCAGTTAGGAACAGGCCGAGGAGCAATAATGTTAATCTACATATGAAAACCATAAGAAACATTATACATTTAACCACCTAGCCAGTTAAACAATTAAACAGTTAGACAATTAAACAGTTAGCAGGCCTGAGTTGCAGACGAAGAGAGCTTGCCCCTTCCCCCTTCGCGCTTCGGCGGATAAACTCCGTCCTTATAAAGAACTAGACCGCAGCCGGATCAATAGCTTACAAGAAAACTGCATAGGCCGAAGCCAAGGTGCCAATTAGCCATTTAGCTGATGATTTCATTGACCACGTGACCATGGACGTCAGTCAGGCGGAAGTCGCGACCACTATAACGGTATGTCAACTTCTCATGGTCTAGTCCCATCAGATGTAAGATTGTCGCATGCAGGTCATGGACATGCACTTTATTCTCCATGGCGGCAAAACCAAATTCATCGCTTTGGCCATAGGTCATGCCACCCTTGATTCCACCACCGGCAAGCCACATGGTGAATCCATGGTGATTATGGTCACGGCCATTTCCATTTTCAGCAACAGGCGTTCGGCCAAATTCTCCACCCCAGACGATTAAGGTGTCTTTCAGGAGATCACGCTGTTTAAGATCTTTGATAAGTGCAGCTATCGGTTGATCGACCATTTTGGCTTTTTGAGCATGATTCTTAATGTCTCCATGGTCGTCCCATGGTTGGCCGTTGCCGTAGAAAACTTGCACCATTCGCACGCCACTTTCCACCAACCTACGAGAGGCCAGACAAGCATCGGCAAATTGTCCCGTTCCGTAAGCGTCCCGAGTGGCCTGAGTTTCTTTGCTTAAATCAAAGACGTCCTGCGCTTCGGTCTGCATACGAAATGCCATTTCCATAGATTCAATGCGGGATTCCAAAGGATTGGACTTGCCACCCCGTGCCTTGAGGTGCAATTCGTTCATTTGCTTAAGAATGTCGAGTTGTTCACGCTGAGAACTTCGGCCAATTTGTGTGTTGTTGATATGCCGGATGACATTCTTGGGGTCCATCTTTGAATTGTTGATGTGTGTTCCCTGAAAAATGCCGGGCAGAAAACTATTACTCCAGAGTTGCGGGCCAACGACTGGTTTTCCAGGGCAGAGAACGACAAAGCCAGGTAAGTTTTGATTCTCCGTGCCAAGTCCATACAGCAACCAAGACCCCATCGCTGGTCGAGTTGGTTGTGTTTCACCACTGTTCATCATCAGTAGGGAAGGTTCATGGTTTGGGATGTTAGTGTGCATCGATCGAATAACGCAGATGTCGTCAATGACTCCACCAACGTTGGGAAACAACTCACTAACTTCGATTCCCGATTCGCCATACTTATCAAACTTGAATGGAGACTTCAAAAGGCCGCCTGTTTTCCGTTCTGTTTTTAAGTCAGCCGATCCCGGTCGCTGTCCATTGTATTTTTCAAGCGCAGGTTTGGGGTCGAATGTGTCAACTTGCGAAGGTCCACCGTTCATAAACAGGTGGATCACATGTTTTGCCCGAGGGGCGAAATGAGGAGCCTTTGGAGCAAGTGGTTTGTCACTAATCGCAGGGGCAGAGTCCGCGCCTAACGCACCGTCACTGGCCATAATACCGGCCATTCCCAGTACCCCAAGTCCCGTGCCGATCTTTTGAATGTATTCGCGTCGTGAAAGTCCAAATCGAATTGGTGTCATTAGTTTTATTCCTAAGCGTGCTATGTGCTGCTTTTTGTGTTTTATTGTCGTCGTTGAGAGTTAGTCTAAATACATGAATTCGTTACTCGCCAGGAGCACCTGAGCGTAGCGTTCCCAACGACTGAGTTGATTGTCTTCAGTGTCCTCTGCTCCGAGGTAAGCCAGTCCCAAATTCAGTTCGGGCTCAGATGGAAGTCGTCCATAGGCAAGCTGGAATCCCAGTTGGACCCGGGATGCATCAGAGTCTGGAGCCTCATTGTGCAGGCGTTCTGAAAACGACTTGGCTTGCTGAATCATAAAGGGACTATTGAGTACAAATAATTGCTGCTGTGGTACAGTGGTCTCGGTGCGTTTGGCACTTGATATGTTGGCGTCAGGGAAATCAAACAATCGCAGAAGACTATCCAATTCGTGACGGCTGATTTTGGCGTAGATTGTCCGTCGTACGTTGTTGGCGTCCGCAAGATTTGTTGAAGGCCCTTCAAGCGTCTTGTCCAAACGACCGGATACTTCCAGTAGACCATCACGCCATGCTTCAATGTCCAGACGACGCTGTTTCATTCGCCAGACGTATAGGTTGTCGGCGTCAATTTCAGCATTCTCATCCGAGATCGCTGTGCTTAGCTGGTAGGTAGCCGAAAGCATAATCTCTCGATGTAAATGTTTGATCGACCAGTTATTGTCAATGAAAGTGCGGGCTAGGTAATCCAGCAGTTGGGGATGGGTTGGGCGTTCACCTAAAATGCCAAAGTTGCTGGGAGTGTTGACGATGCCACGACCAAAGTGGTATTGCCAAATCCGGTTGGCCATGACGCGGGCTGTAAGTGGGTTGTCGTCGGCCGTAATGTCTTCGGCTAGCTCTTTGCGTCCGCTTCCCTCGGAATAGGCTGTAGGACTTTCGCCGGCTAGAACCTGTAAGAATCGCCGCGGAGCAATTTCTCTTTTGTTGGCTGGGTTCCCGCGGACAAAGACTCGCAGGTCATGAGGATTCGCTTCTGTGTATGAATGCGCCTCGGCGTACTTTGGAGGAGCTGTCTTCTTAGCATCCTCGGCTTCGGCACGCAGTCGAATGAGCATTTCTTTGGCATCGCCTTCGAGAAACTCCTCGAGATCCTTGTCGGAAACAGCCAGTGGTCCATCCTTCCCCAAAACCTTAGACAGCAGATCCGTTGCGCCGGCTTCGGGCTGCACTTTCGGAGCTTCTGTATAGATCGCAAATTGAACGGAGGCCTGCTCTCCACAAGGCCCTTGATCTGAACCGCTGTTGTCCAGACCGCCAAAGCCTTTGAAGAGCGTGAATCCTTCCGGGATATCGTAGACAAGTTTGGACGGAGCATGAACTCCGACTCCATTTTTATATTCCTTACCGCCAACGCGAATCGGCTGGCCTGAATAGTTTTTGTTCTTGTTCGGGCCACCAAAACTCTCACTTTGCTTGGGATCTAAATCAGATAGGTTGATGACCTGCCCTTCAGAATTCTCAAATCTGGCATTCACCCAATCTGCGTGATCACAACTCTTGCCGTTACCTGCTTCCCCAACGACAAGGTAAATCTCTTTGGCTTGAGTTAGGTCGACCTCGAAGTAAGCTCTGGGTCGCACCTTGGTAACAACCGGCGTCACAAAGTGAGGATGGCCTGCTTGGGGCTTTTCTCCTTCCTTGAGCTGAACAAGATTGACATTAGCCTCGCCATCGGGTGAGACGTTGAGCATGTTTTCAATCTTTGCCTGGAATTCACTTGTAACAGTGGTAACCTCTTTTGGTAACGGAGAGTCGAAATCAGCGACTTCGGTTTGCACGGGTGTGAGTTGGAACCATGCTTCCAATTCAGTAACCTTGCCTTTGTTTTTAGCATCGAGAAAACTGATCCAACGTTTTAGTAGATACTCATTCACACCAGCTGCCTGCGCCAATGCTCTGGTACTGAGACTCTGGCCAGATGCCTTGGCCGATTGGAATCTCCAGACCGCATTCATGTAGTTGGCGATGTCGCCAACTTTACTTTGAGCTGCGGTTTCCTTCTGGTCGGCGAGATAGTTTTTTACAGCGTTGTCGGAATCCTTCAGGCGTTTTTGTCCAGCGTTGTAAGCCTGGACGTCTTCGGGAGTACAAAGCGGAGCATTATGCAGACGTGAACTGCTGAAAATGCCGGCGATCGAGTAATAATCCTGGGTTGGGATTGGGTCAAATTTGTGATCGTGACAGCGGGCACAGGAGACGGTTAGTCCGAGGAAACCACGTGTCAATGTATCAATGCGGTCATCGAGTTCATCGGCGATCGCTCTTTCGCGATCGGTGTTTTTGTAATACTGAGCACCCAATCCAAAGTATCCCAACGCGACAAGATGCTCGTAGGGGAGATCACCTGTCGGGCCGTAAAGATCGCCGGCGATTTGCAACTTCACAAACTGATTAAATGGCATGTCCCGGTTGTATGCGGACACCACCCAATCTCGATAGCGAAATCCTTCTGTGTTAGGGCGTGTGGCAAAAGTGTGTGCCTGGTCTTCGCTGTAACGGGCGACATCCAGCCAGTAACGTCCCCAACGCTCACCATAGTGTGGTGAATCTAGTAATCGCTCAATTACTTTCGCGAATGCCTCAGGGGAATCATCTTTAAGGAACGCGGCAACGTCCTGTGGTTGAGGTGGTAAACCCGTTAGGTCATAAGTTGCACGGCGGATCAACGCCTGTTTCGTTGCTGGAGCCACAGGGGTCAGCCCCTGCTCATCCATTCGAGCCAAAGTGAAGTAGTCGATGCTGTTCTGTGGCCAATTGGCATCCTTGACTTGAGGACGCTCCGGCATATGAATTGGCTGATAAGACCAGTGCTTGCGTCCCTCTTCGAAGTCGATTGTTGACTTGGCAATTGTCGATCCATCTCGAGGATCCGGAGCCCCCATTTCAATCCATTTTTCAAAGTCAGCGATCACAGAGTCGGGGAGCTTACCCTTTGGTGGCATCTCAAAACTCTCGAATTTGAGTGCGCCAATGATGAGGCTTTCATCGAGATTCTTGGGGATGACTGCTGCGCCTGAATCGCCACCTTTAAGTAGGCCTGCCTTGGAATCAACGAGGAGTCCGCCCTGAATGTTTTTGGCATCAACAGCATGACACTGGTAACAGTGTTGTACCAGTACGGGGCGAATCTTTTGTTCGAAGAATTCCAATCCTTCCTGAGAAGGTTTATCCTCTTCGGCCTGAAGGGGATTGAAGCAGGAAAGAACCAGGAGCAGGCCAAGATGAAAGCGACTGAAATTCATTGGATGAATGAAACTATCTATACGGGGTTTATGTAGTATTTGCTGCGTATTCTTCAATTTTATCACAGTGAGACAGATCGCCTCAACCGCAGATGGGAGGGGGCGAGGTAAGTAATCGTTAGGCCAGAATGTCCTGGATCACTTCGCCGTGGACGTCGGTCAAACGATAGTCACGACCGGCATGGCGATAGGTCAGACGTGTGTGGTCGATTCCCAGGCAATGCAGCAGCGTTGCATGGAAGTCATGTGGAGAACACTCATTTTGGGTAACTTCCAGACCGAAGTCGTCAGTCTTTCCGTAAACCGTACCGCCTTTGATTCCTCCCCCCGCAATCCAAGACGAATAGGCATTCGCCCAGTGGCCTCTTCCATTTGTGCCAGGAGAAGGTACGCATGGGCCTCGTCCAAATTCGGTGGTGAAGACAACCAGCGTTTCGTCCAGCATCCCTCGTTGCTTCAGGTCTTTAATGAGGGCAGCGATTGGTTGATCAACGTTTTTTGCTAATTGCGAATACTTGTCGATGTTGGCATGTGCGTCCCAATTGAAGTCCAGTGCCGTATCACCATCGACAAGCTCAATGAAGCGAACTCCCCGTTCGGCCATGCGACGTGCTACCAAACATTGCCAGGCAAACGAATCTGTCTGCCCCGGCTCTAAACCATATGACTTAAGCGTGTCGGCAGTCTCGCCGGATAAGTCGAGTGCTTCAGGAGCTTCGAGTTGCATGCCAGCCGCCGTTTCGAAACTTCGAATACGTGACGTTAAATTGGAATCGCCACCCCGTCCGTGTAAGTGTTGTCGATTGAAGAAATCGACTAAGTCCAATTCCGTCTTTTGGAATCGTTTGGTTTGAGCCTGAGGGCGAATGTTCCGAATCGGAGTATCGCCTGGAACAAGACGAGTGCCTTGATGGGATACCGGGATGAAGTCCGAGCCCCAGTTTTGGCCGCCGCCGTAGGGTAGACCTTTGGACATGACGACGAACGAAGGTAGGTTTTGGTTAACTGTTCCCAGGCCGTAACTGACCCAAGAGCCAAAACTTGGGCGATTGAATGTTGCACTGCCGGTATGAATGCCAATGGTGGCTCCGAAATGGTCACCGTTGATATTCTTCATGGAGTTGATCACTGCAATCTCGTCTGCAATGCTACCCACGTGCGGAAAGAGATCACTGACTTCGATCCCGGATTCTCCGTGTGGGCGAAACTTCCAACCGCTTCCCTTAAAAAACTGCCTCGATCTTCGTTCTTGTTCGTGTCGAGAATTCAATTCCGGTTTGTGATCAAATGTGTCGACGTGCGAGACTCCGCCGGTCATGAATAGGAAAATGACGCGTTTGGCTTTTGGAGTAAAATGCGGATCTTTCGGAGCAAGTGGATTGTCCTGAGCCTGTAGAAGCTCACTGAGCAGGCCTGGCATGACCAAACCAGCGCCGGCAAGTGAGCGAATCATCGTTCGTCGTTGCATGGTTGTACTCCAAGTTCTTGCTGTCGTGGAAATTGTAACATCTCTATTCTAATTGCTTGGGCCTAGTTAGGTGCGGCGGAAAGTTGAATATCAAAGGCGTTGGCTACCTCGCTGACAAACTCGCGATGCTCTTCCGGTACTCGCTGATGCCATCCGGCTAAATATTGCTGGAAGGATTTATTTTCTGATGCAGGACCTAAATTGAGGTAACGCACAGTTTGCCAAGCTTTGGGGTTTTCTTCGAATAAAGGGAGCAATTTAACGGCGATGAAATTGTTTAGCTCTCGATTGGTGGCGTTCTTTTCGAGCTCTGGCTTGTTGCTCCGATAAAACTCAGGTAGTGTACCTGCCTTACTTCGCTGAGCCTCAATTCGTGCATTGGCATAATTAGTCAGAGCAGTCGAGTAGTTTTTCCAATTGGAATACGGTGGATTGGTTTCCCAGTTCTTACCCATTCGTCGCAATGAATATAGTGATGCACACTCGCAAAGGGTTTCTTCGAACCACATTTGAGGATTGTCAACGTTTCGATAATTGCAAAGGATATGACAAAACTCGTGGGCAAACTGAAAGGAAAGCTGAGCCCATGCTCGGTTGGTTGAATCCAATTTGACGATATATTCGTTTCCCTGCCCTCGTTTGTAGAGCGTGATTGGGCCCGATTGACTTCGTTCAATAAGAATCGGAGCAAAGCTTTCCCCTGAGAGTAGTGAAGCAATCGGATGTGCTGCAGAGTCAACCACTTTTTTCATGTCGGCGGTCTGAGAATCTCCCCAGTCGCCGGGCATTACGATTATTCGTAGAACCTCAGAGTTTGCCGCGCCTGTGACCGCAGCCGGCGGAACGGTTTTGACTGCCTGTTGTATCTGTTCAATGATCTTGCGGAGCGATTTGTTCTCAGCTTCCAATTCAGCAATTCTGCGTTTTAGCAGAGCGTCCTCTGACTGGGCTAAGGCAACGTTTTGATTAAACGTGCTAGTCACCATGAGAACTGCGAAGAGTGGAAGTAGGCTTGAACGAATCATGGGGGATTGATTTTGGGAAAAACAGAGTTTGATTTAGTCGATATATAAGAACTCGTTGCTGCCTATCATGCTGCGAATAATTGACAGCCAAGCCGTCTCAACTCCGGCTTTTGCTTCAAGTTGCGTTGCGATCCGAGCGACATGTGCTGTTTCGCTTTGGTTGGGGGGACGACCAAAAAGGAGTTGGTAGGCATTTCGGATCCGTGCCTCGGTCGTGTTGCTAGTCTTTAGAATGCGACCCGAAATGGCAATTGAGCGTTCATGAGTGAAATCTGAATTCATCATGAACAAGGCTTGTAATGTGGTGGTCGTCACTTTACGTTCGGACATCTGGATGTTTCCATCCGGGCCGTCAAATAAATCGAGATAGTCGTTTTTTACAAACCGTTGCTGCAATTGATACACAGTACGTTGGTTTGTCTCAAAGTTCCCAACGAACGGATCATGCTGACGATAGAAATAAGTGAGGTGATGATTGAATGGGTGACGCGTCCCCGGAGATGTATCCAGTTCCTGGCTGATTGCTAACAATGTATCTCTGATTTGCTCAGCGTCGAGACGCTGTCGATCAAACTTCCAAAACAGGTTATTGTCTGGGTCCGTGTCGTTGTTCGATGTTAGGTGCTGGCTGGATCTCATATAGACATCCGAATTCATAATCATTCGGTGCATCTGCTTGACGGACCAGCCAGATTCAATGAATTGCAGAGCTAGGTAGTCCAAAAGTTGTGGGTGAGTTGGAGCGGAGCCTCGGACACCAAAATCGCTAGTCGAATTCACGATCCCACGACCAAAGTGATAGTGCCAGAGACGGTTAACCATCACTCGGGCAGTGAGTGGATTTTCGGGGTCCGCAATCCAGTTGGCTAACTCGAGCCGTCCGCTTGCCGCCGTGCCATCAGGTAGCACTTGGCCGCCGAGAATTTGCAGGAATCCTCGCGGAACGAGTTGTCCACGGGCACTTGCGTGGGGATTACCACCTCGCTGTACAAATTCATCGTGGCCACTCCCCTCTTGAATGGCGTATGCGATCTCCATTTCAGGGAATGACTCTGCATGGACTCGACGTTCTTCTCTTACGGCTAAGACGTTGGCCCACGTTGACGCTCGAGTCACCTTGGGGTCCGTGATCTTCTTTCGCTGGAAATCACGATAAATCTCCATGGCCACGCGTTCTTTACGATTCCATTCCTCCAATACTTCCCTTTTCTCTTTGAGTACCTCGGCAGCCTGGTCGTTACCTATTCGATACACGAAATCCTGACGCCATGGCTTATGTTCGGCGCCGGCATGGGGGTAAATTGAACTGCCAAAGATTCCATATAAGGCGTAATAGTCGGTTGTTGGGATTGGGTCGAACTTGTGGTCGTGACAGCGGGCACATCCGAGAGTTAACCCCATGAAAGTCTTTCCAAGGTTGTTAATCGTGTCCTCAATCATAATGTGCTTTAGATTTTGAGGACTTACTCCGATACGCCGGCTTATCGCCAGATAGCCTGTTCCAATCGTTTGCTCCCAACGCTGGTCATCACTTGCATGAGGAAGAAGGTCACCCGCAAGTTGCTCGCGAATAAACTGATCGTAGGGCTTGTCTTTATTAAAGGAATCGATGACGTAGTTGCGGTATTTATACGCTTCCGGCACTGGGAAATCCGCCGCATCACCTGCCGTGTCTGCGTATCGGACTAAGTCAAGCCAATGTCTTCCCCAGCGTTCTCCATAATGCGGAGACTCCAATAGTGAATCGACTAGATTGGCAAAAGCAGCTTTAGCGTCTAGGGCAAATGCCTCTTCAAAATCAACTATTTGTCCTTCCGTCGGAGGCAGCCCTAGTAAGTCAAAATAAACTCGGCGAATGAGAGTTCTTGCCTTGGCCGGTGGGGCGACTTGGATTTTTGCTTGCTCAATCCTCTTCTGTATGAAGTGATCGAGAGGGTTAGTGGATTCAGAGAGAGAGTCCGGGATACTGCGTGGAGCCACTGGTTGGAAAGACCAAAACTCTCGATGTTCCTCGGTGATGACGAATTCCGGAGATGCGTTGGGGACTCGCCAATGAAGTCCATCGTCGATCCATTTGGCAAAAGTCAATTGGTCTTTGTTGTTTAGGAATTTGGAGTGGTCTGTCGCCGACTCTTCTGTGCCGGCGAGTAATCGTATCATCAGACTGTTCTGTGAATCACCTGCGATGGCAGCCGGACCCGTCGGTCCCCCTTTCAGAAGCCTTTCCCGACTGACAAGGCTTAGGCCACCAGCTTTGGATTGTTCGTCATGGCACTTGATGCACGATCGATTAAGAGTGTTGAAAACGTTACGTTGAAAAAACTCGATCTTGGAAACCGGCCAGACGGCCCCATCGTCGATCCATTTTCGAATCGCACCTATCTCGCCGTTGGACAACGAGTCATCCGGTGGCATGGCAAGCGTATCATGCGTTTGTGAAATCGCTTGATAGAGGAGACTGTCTTGAGCGTTGCCAGGGATTAACGCAGGGCCGGATTCTCCGCCCTTCAATGCTGCTGCCAGGTGATCCAGTTGCAGCTTGCCTTCCTGAGTCAATGAGCCATGGCATTCCACGCATCGACTAACTAACAACGGTCGAATTCGTGCTTCAAAGAACTCTTCTCGTTCATCGGCAAGCGCCGAGTTGCCTACTAGGGAAAGTAGTAGCGCGAAACTAAGTGTAGTACGAAAGGAACCAGACATTCGGGAAGCTGATAAAAGATGCAACTGAGATAGGTATTGGCTGCATTATAGCAGGCCAGGCCCTAAACAAGTTCTGCAATTGGATCCATCTGGGTGAGGTACTGCGGACGTCCGGTTGGATCGACAACGGTAGTGGCACTGGTATCAATGCCAAGGTTGTGATACAGAGTTGCAAAAATCTCTTGTACATGTACAAGAGATTTTTGCAACTCTGTATCACAACCTTGGCATTGATACCAGTGCCACTAC
>Ga0066378_10000187_pt1 | contig 26976 bp, 31 predicted proteins | sample Knorr_S23_td_DCM_FD_70947 | JGI IMG/M metagenome (GOLD analysis project Ga0066378, IMG submission 70947) | Marine microbial communities from Southern Atlantic Ocean transect - Knorr_S23_td_DCM_ad_71m_LV_A | ecosystem: Environmental > Aquatic > Marine > Oceanic | place: Southern Atlantic ocean...
CCGAGTTTCTTGAAATCAGGCGATCCAATTCATGCTAAGAAAATATATAATGAATTTGTAAATTATATGCATAACAAAACAAAATTGATAAAATCAGGACAGTTTGGATCTAATATCAAGGTTCACTCAGTAAATTCTGGTCCTGCAACTTTTATTATTGATATGTAAATGAAAAATAAGAATGTAAGAGTAGTTATGGCCAAACCTGGATTAGATGGCCATGATAGAGGAATTAAAATTTTAGCCAGAGCATTTAGAGATGCAGGAATGGAGGTGATTTATTTGGGATTGAGGCAAACTCCTGCAATGATCGTTAATGCAGCAATCCAAGAAGATGCTGATGTAATTGCTTTATCTATTTTAAGTGGTGCCCACATGACAATTTTTAGAAAAGTGAATTTATTGTTAAAGGAGCAAAATATTACTGATGTTTTAATAACAGGAGGTGGTATTATCCCTCAAGGTGATATGGATATTTTAGAAAAAGAAGGAATTGGTAAATTATTCGGTCCCGGAACAGAAATAAAAAACATAGTCAATTATATTGATGAATGGTATACAGAAAATAAATAATGAATAGACAAAAATTAGAAAAGTTGTTTTCATCTCGTAATGGTTCTGCAATATTTCCAGTATTAGCAAATTTATATTATGATCAAAAACTTTATAAGTACGCTACGAAAGTTTGTGAATTAGGATTAGCTCAAGACCCTAATAATTTAGAAGGAAAATATATTTTTGCTAAATCGTTATTAATACAAGGAAAAGTTTACGAAGCTGAAAAAGTGTTATGTTATATTATAAAAAAGTGTCCTTATCATTTATACTCAAATTTATTATTAATACAAGTTTTAGAAGAATTAAATAGAGATAGGAAAATTATTAAGAAATATATTGCAACAGCGTATTCAATGTATCATCACCACCCATTGATTAATCAGTATTATAATAATTATTTTAAAATTAATAAAAAACTAAAGAATAATAAAAATAGCAAACCTAACAAAGATAGTATCTCAAAAACAAATAATTCTGTGAATAATTTTGTTTATAATTCAAAGTTAGCTACTGTAACAATGTATAAATTGCTTTATACTCAAAAAAAATATGATCATGCTTTAGCCGTCTTAAATATTTTAGTGAAAAATCCTAATCATGCTAAATATGCTAAGTCAGAAATTAAAAAAATAAATTTGAAATTAGGAAGTCAATAAATGTCATTTGAAAATCGTATTAATAAATTAAAAGAGCAGTTTTTGGAATATAATATTGATAGTATATATGTTACCAATTTAAACAATGTGAGATATTTAACAGGTTTCACGGGTTCTGCAGGTTCTTTATTAGTCTTAAATAACAAAAATTATTTTTTTACTGATGGAAGGTATACTGAACAATCTAAAGAACAAGTTAAAAATTGTGAAATATGTATTGTTGGCTCAGCTCATTATTTAGATATTAAAAAAAGAAATTTATTAAAACATGATATTAAACTTGGTATTGAGTCTCCCTTCGTAAGCGTTCAGTTTTACGATAGCTTTAAGTCTGCATTACCAAATGTAAAATGTGTAAAGGTCCCAGATATAATAGGTGTTTTATCAGCAGTAAAAGATGAATATGAAATTGAGAGTTTACAAACAGCGGTTGATATTACAGATGAAGTTTTTTCTGCTATTTTACCAGAACTAAAGATTGGTGCAATTGAAAAAGAAATTTCTGCTAAAATTTCCTATTTATTTAAAATGCACGGTGCTGATGGAGATGCTTATGATCCAATTGTAGGTAGTGGACATCTAGGCGCATTGCCACATGCAAGGCCTACAAAAAAATCTTTTGAAAACGGAGATTTTGTTGTTATGGATTTTGGTGCCTTGTATAATGGATATCATGCTGACATGACTCGAACTGTTGTTATTGGTGAGGCAACTGAAAGGCACCAAGAAATTTATGATATTGTTTTACAGTCACAATTAGCTGGTATTAGTTTTGCTAAAGCTGGTGTAACTGGAGCAGAGTTAGATTTAGCATGCAGGACTGTTATTGAAGATGCAGGCTATGGAGATAAATTTATTCATTCAACAGGCCACGGTTTGGGCTTAGAAATACATGCATATCCAAGAATTAGTTCACAAAATAAATCGCCACTACTAGAAAATTATATAATTACAATAGAACCAGGAATTTATTTAGAAGGTTGGGGTGGTGTTAGGATTGAGGACGACTGTTTAATTAAAAAAAATAGTTGTTTGCCTATGAACAAATCTACTAAAGAAATGCTAGTTTTGAATTAATGATTCAATATTATATTATCAATCCCCAAACTTATGATGATCAGTTTTGGTGGAAAAAAGATGATATACAGTTTTGGCATAATATAATAAGTCTTTATCATTCCAAAAATTTTGAAATTCTCGAATTGGCTGCGGGCACTGGTCGTTTAGCTCAACCTTTAATTTTATCAGGATTGAATTATACAGGTCTAGAGCTTTCTAATAAATATACAGAATATGCAACACAAAAATTATCCACAAATAAAATTATTCAAGGAGATATGCGTTCATTTAATTTTGAAAAAAAATTTGATATGATTTTCATTGGCTTTAATTCTTTTTTACATTTGTTAAATTATAATGATATTAAAAAATGCTTTCATTGTATAAAAAAACACATGACTTCTAATACTAAATTATATATTGATATATTTGTACCAAAGGAATCGTTTTTATCTAGAAATCCAAATAGTTTTGAAGAAGTTTTAGAGTTTTATGATAATGAAATTAAAGATAATGTAGTTGTTAAAGAGCGTTTAAGGTATATTGATTTGCAGCAGGTGGTCAATGTTCTGTGGAAATATTACGATAGTTCAGGTAAATGCATCAGAGAATTTAAGTTTAAAATGAAAATAATGTATCCTGATACTTTTCATAGGCTTGTTGAAGATTTTAATTTAACTATTCAAGATTGTTGGGGTTCATATGATATGGAACCGTTTAATGAGCACAGCTCCCAGCAAATTTATCAAATTACTTTATAGGTGTATTATACAAATTCTTTGCTTGGTTGTAAAATTTATTGTATTATGCAACTATGAATTTAGCAGAGATACTCATAAGTTTGTATTCCAACATAGCTGTTCTTATAAAAAAATCAACCATTAGTCAAAAGATTACCTTATCACAACTCCTTTGTATTAATGCTATACCATTCGATGGAATTAGTCAGTCTGATTTATCTAATTCTTTAAATATAGAATTTAGTACTTTATCGAGAAACTTAGACAAATTATTAGACAAAGGACTAATCAAGAAAAAAAAGTCATCTAATGATTTAAGATTAAAAAAAATTTATTTAACCGATAAGGGTATATCTCTAAATAAAAATATAATTATATTGTTGCAAAAAGAGCTAAGCCAGTTTAATGATCAAATTCATGTTGAAGAAGAATTACTTAGTGTTATTTCAAAATTTAACTGGATTTTATTCAAAGATAAACATAGTTATGAGTGAAGCACAGAAACTAATTTCTTGGTATAATCAACAAAGCTATGATTTTCCTTGGAGGCAGAATATTAACCCATATAATATTTGGATTTCAGAGATTATGTTACAGCAAACACAGGTTAAAACAGTCATACCTTACTATATGAATTGGATGAAACATTATCCTGATATTGAAACGCTTCAAAAAGCTGATATAAATAAATTACTATATTTATGGCAAGGGCTAGGTTATTATAGTCGTGCTAAAAACATACATAATGCAGCAAATATAATATTTAAAAAATTCAATAATAAATTTCCTGATAATTATAAAGAATTAATAACCTTACCAGGTATTGGTGATTATACAGCTTCAATGATTCTATCTATCTGCTTTAAAAAATATGATCATGTACCAGTAGATGGAAATATAAAAAGAATTATGTCACGAGTGAATGTTTTATCTCTGAAGCAGGAAACATTACAGAACTATAAAACGTATACAAGAAATTATATTGATAAAGAAAAGCCAGGGGATAGTATACAAGCTTTAATGGACATAGGTAGAGAAATTTGTACACCAAAGCTCCCAAAATGTGACTGTTGTCCTATTTATAAAAATTGCAAAGCACATATGCAGGGAACTATGGAAAATTATCCGGTTAGGAAGAAGAAAAAACACATACCTCACTATGATATTGCTGTCGCTTTAATTTGGAAAGAAAACAAATTTTTAATTAGCAAAAGACCTCAAGATAAGCTATTAGGAAATTTATGGGAATTACCAGGGGGAAAGCTAGAAAATAGAGAAAGCTTGAAACAATGTTTAAAAAGAGAAATTAAGGAAGAACTAGATATCAAAATAAAAAAAATCAAAAAAATAGGTCTTATCAAACACCAATATTCTCATATGAAATTAACCATTACACTTTTTACATGTATACACCATTTAGGCAAAGCTAAGCCATTAGCATCACAAGAAGTTAGATGGATTACTATGAAAGAAAAAAAAAGTTTTGCATTTCCTAGAGCTACTCATAAATTATTTGAATTATTATAAAAGAAAATGACATATATATACAGTATTTATCTATATTTAAAAGCTTCAATATTTTTTTTAATTTTTTCACCATTAATGATTTTGTCAGCAATATTTATGCCATCATATTTATATCCTTTTGCTCGATTTATATCTAAAGGAATTTTTTGGACATTTAATATTGAGAGAATAATTAAAGGTCAATTCCCAAAAGATGGACCTTACATTTTAATGCATAATCACAGTAGTTTTTTAGATCTTTTTTTACTACCAACAATAATTGAGGGTAAGTATACAGGTATTGTAGCTCAAAAAAATTTTAAAATTCCTATTGTTGGGAGCTTACTTAAAAAATTAAATGCCATCCCAATACAACGTTCTAATTTAAATGCGGCCAAGCATTCAATCCAATTGGCGGAAGACTTAATAAAAAAAGGATTTCATATTGCAATTTTTCCAGAAGGCACCAGAACAATAACAGGAAAAATTAGTAAGTTTAAAAAAGGTGGATTCCATATGGCTGTTAATACAAAAACAAAAATTTTACCAATTATAGTTGAAGGACTATTTAGCATTAAACCAAAAAATCGATGGACTATTATACCTCAGCCAGTTAAATTAATTATAAAAGATCCAATAGATGTATTAAATAAATCTGTTGATGATGTATTGGAAGAAGTTGAATCTATTTATTTAAATCACGAATTAAAGTAAATGATTTTAAATGTCTGTAATAAATTAAGATTATTAAATAAGTGCTCGTTAACCCAACAATTAGAAAAACAAATCCAAATAACATAAAAAATAAATTTAAAATCATTAGAATAAATCCAATTGCCAGTAATTCAAAAACATTCTTAGTTAATTTGTAACTTGTAAATAAGCTTTCTCTTATAGTTACATTTTGATCAATTATTAGAAATTCGGCACACCAAAATCTTAAAGAAAACCAAATAGGAAGCAAGCTTAAAAAAATAAATAATAAAATTTCACTTGATGAAATATAATTTGAAAAAATTTCCCAGGCAACTGTATCTGAATATGTTTCTATTATATTGTTTGAAGTATCAGATATAAACAATTCAATATTTGTTCCATATATCTGTAAATCGTAAGGAAATTTATAAAATATATAACTAAAAAGAGGTAATGTTGTAAAATATGAAATTAATTTTAATACTAAAATTTTTGGCAATAAATCAAAGTTAGATGTTAGATTTAATATATTAATTTTATTACCATCTAGATAATTTAAAGTTATTTTAAAAAAGCCAATCCATATTCCTATAAACAAAGACGATAAAGCTAACCTTAGAGAAATCATAGGTATTGAAAAATTAAAAATATTCATATTACTATTAATCCATTCAGTAATAAGAATTATTAGTATCATGATAGTAAAGTTTAAAGCAGCAAGATTAATAAAAGAAAATATACCATTATTTTTTATTAAATCTTTTAAAGAATTATATAATTTATTTATAATGTCTCTAATATTATTGTATTCAGGCATAATTAATAATAATTTCTTGCTTAAATTTAGTTATCAAATAAAACATTTATTATAAAAATTATTTATGAAAATAGTATCAATTATTTTAGCAAGAGGAGGAAGCAAGGGTATCCCTAATAAAAATATTATAGATATTTGTGGTAAACCAATGATATATTATTCAATTTATGCGTCCCAAAGCGCTAATATTGATTCTACATATGTATCAACAGATAGTAAACAGATAGCTATGATAAGCGAAAAGTACGGTGCAAAAATAATAAAAAGACCTACAGACATATCAACCGATACCTCATCAAGTGAAGAAGCGCTATCACATTTTTGTAAAAATGTAAATTTTGATATTATGATTTTTATACAACCAACATCTCCTTTATTATTAGCAGAAGATTTAATAAAAGGAATCAATATAATTAAATCAGGTCAAGCGAATTCTGTTTTTAGTGTTTACAAAGAACATTGGATACCTAGATGGAACTTGGATATAAAACCAATTAATTGGAACCCGCAATCTAGACCTAGGAGGCAAGATATGCCTGAACAATATGTAGAAAATGGAGCATTTTATATAACTACAAGGGAACAATTTCTTGATTCAGGCATACGATATGGTGAAAAAAACTTAGACATAGTTGAAATGCCTTTGTCAAGAAGCATACAAGTAGATACTCTTAGTGACTTAGAATTAGTAAATAAATTATTAAAAAAAAATGACCAGCAAACAAAATATTGATAAAGCAAAGTTAGTTAAGTTAGTTGTTACAGATATAGATGGTGTTTGGACTGATAGTAAAATGTATTATTCTAATAAAGGTCTTCATATGAAAGCTTTTTCTACTTACGATGGAATGGCTGCAACATTACTTAAAAAATATAATTTTATTTTGGCTATGGTAACGAGTGAATATGAAAATATAGAAATTCTTAAAAATCGTGCTGATAAGCTACAAATTAAAGAATTATATTTTAATGAGCATAATAAATTAGATAGAGTAAAAAAAATAGCTGATAAATATAAATTAGAGAAAAATAATATTGCATATATAGGTGATGATTTAAATGATTTAAATGCATTGAAGTATGTTGGCTTATCTTCATCACCACAAAATGCTCCTATCTTAAATTATTTTAAACCTGACTTTATCACTCCTAGAGAAGGCGGTAGTGGAGCGTTTAGAGATTTAGTTGATTTATTATTTAAGGCTCAAAATATTAGTCCTAAATATTAATGATTCCTTATATAATATATTTTATTGTTTCCATTTTTTTGGAATTTATAATTATTATTTTATCTATTTTTAATGTAAAAATTCGAAAAAATTATTATAATTCCTACAAGCAATTTTTTGATTTATTTAATAATTTAAAAAATGTTCGAGGTAAAAAAATTATTTTGTTACATGCTGCTTCCGCAGGAGAATTTGAGCAACTTCAACCTATTTTAAGACAAATTGATAGAAAAAAATATTTCATAGTTCAAAGCTTTACTTCTCCAACGATTTACGAAATTAATCATAGTGAAAGTTTATTTGATTATAAATGCTATCATCCGTTTGATATTTTTTGGATATCATATATGTTTTTTAAAATTTTAAAGCCCGAAAAATATATTATTACGAGACATGATTTGTGGCCAGGACATATTTTGAATGCTAGAAAATTTAAAATACCTATCTATTACATTAATGCTAATGTCCATAAAAATTCCATTTGGTATAATAAAAAATTTAATTTTTTTAGTAAATATTTTTTAGAAAAAATTAATTATGTCATTGTTCCATCGCAATATTTATACAATTGTATTAAAGAAATTTCACAAAATATTAATGTTATGATTATTCAGGATACGAGATATATTCAGGTATTTGATAAATCTAAGAAAATTCCTAAAAATACTTTTAATATTTTATCTCAAATTTATAATGAAAATATACAAGATTCTATTATGGTATGTGGAAGTATAGACAACTCAGATTCATTGATTTTAAGAAATCTCAATCAGATTTTAAAATATAAAAAACTAATTTTTGTTCCCCATGAAGTGAATAAAACTTATATTAAAAAAATTGAAAGTGTATTGAATAATCAAAATATTAATTATTTGAAATATTCTCAATTAATTTCTGATTCAGATAAAAAAAATAAATCTCTCAAAAAAATTCCTTCATTGTTATTGGTAGATATCATTGGTGTGTTGCCTTATTTGTATTCTTTTGGTACAACAGCATATATAGGTGGTGGTTTTGGAAGAGGCGTACATTCTGTTTTAGAGCCTGCAGTATTTGGTTCTAAAATAATTTGTGGACCAAATATTGAAATGCTTGATGAGGCTAAAGAATTTAAAAATAAAGGATTTTTACATGTTGTAAATCAAATAGGGGAATTAATAAATTTAATTAATCATAAAAATCAGTTTAAATTTTTCTTTGATAGCTATTTAACCAACAAGAATGCTATGAACAAATTTATTTTTGAGATTTCAAGTTGAAAATTTATTTAATATATTATTTGTTTTTGATATCAACTTTATTAATTGCTGATAATCAAAAAAAATATATTTACAAAACGAAGTTTAAATCTTTAAATGTTGGTACTACAGAAATTAATATTCAAGATCATATTGAGGATACTGAGAAGTTAATTATTACTATTGAATCATTTAGTAATAAGTGGATTGATTTAATATATAAACTTCGTCACCATTCTAGCCTTATAGTAAATCGCCAAGATTATGCACTATTGAATCTATCACAAAAAGTTCAGCAGGCGGACTATTTAGATTCATATAATGCAATAGTAGATTATGATAAAAGCGTGGTCTATTATGAAAATTTAAAAAATTTAAAGAATGAACCCAAACAAGAATCATATATTGTACCTATTGAAGGCAAAGTTTATGATCCTTTTGCTATAATATTTTATTTAAAAAATATTCCTTTAAATTTAAATCAAAATCATTTATTTAATTATTATAGCAAGAAAAATATTAAGACGTTAAAGTTAGATGTCATCAAGAAAGAATTTGTTAAAACACCCCATTCTAATCAACAATGTTTTTTGGTTGTTCCTCATGCTGCGAATAATGAATATCTGTTAAAAAATAAAGGTGAAATGAAAATTTGGTATACTGCTGACAGCTTACAGATACCTATTAAAATACAACAGAAAATGAGGCACGGTGTAATGGAATTATTGCTATTAGATTATTATGAAAAATAAAAAAATTTTAGTTATAATAAATCCAACCAGTGGAAAGAAAAAACATAAACAAGATATTATTTTTGTAGAAAATTTTTTTAATAAACATTCTGTAAAAATTGTCAAATTTTATACTGAGTATAAAGGTCATGCAAATGAATATTTAAAAAAAGTTAATGATAAGAAGTTTACAGATATTTTAGTTTATGGTGGAGATGGTACTTTTAATGAAGTTATTAATGGTGTTTTAGGCAGAAAAGATAAATATAATCCAAATATTGGCTTTTTACCAGGAGGATCGGGGAATGCAGTTATACATCATCTTAATTTATTAGATCTAGAAAAAGCGTGTGATAATATCATGCGTTCTAATTTAAGAAAAATAGATGTGATGGAATTATCGTTTAATGATAATATTGAATATTCCATTAATATTGTAGGTTGGGGAATGGTTACAGATATTGGTATTTTATCAGAAAAGTTAAGGTGGTTAGGTCCTGCAAGATATACTATAGCTAGTCTTATTTATATATTTAATATTAAAAATAGAGTTGCAACCATTACAGTTAATGATACAGAATATCAGGATGATTATCTATTTATTTTAATTGCTAATACCAAATACACAGGGAAAGGTATGAAAATTGCACCTAATGCTGAGTTAGATGACCAAAAGTTAGATTTAGTATGTGTAAAGAATAATATTACTAAATTTAATTTAATTAAGTTGCTACCTATGCTCTTTACAGGTGAACATATTCAATCTAAATATGTTGATTACATTCAAATTACAAGTTTAGAAATAGTACCCAAAAATAATGATGCATTAAACATTGATGGAGAAATACATGGCTTCACACCAATAAAAATTAGAATTAGTGATAAAACCCTATCTATTTATTCTGATTAAATTTCTTACTTATTGTAATTCTATTTTTTGCTCTATTAATAGCAGCTTGAGCTCGATCTAAATCAGCCTTTGGATTTTTAAGATGATTTTTAGCGCGCTCAGCAGCATCATTAGCTCTATTGACATCTATAGTTTCTGCTTTTTCAGCAGTTTCTAAAAGTAGCTGAACACCTTCTCCCGCTATATCGGCAAATCCTCCTGAAGTAGAATAAAATAAATGTTTTTTGTTTAATGTGATTCTTACTTCGCCTGTATCAAGACCTATCATAGCTTTGGCATGTTTCGCCTGTACTCCAATCAGCCCATCAATTGATGGAATGCGTATGTAATCAACTTGTTCAAAAGATTCGATACTTGTAGGAGTGATAATATCTAAGTGAAATTGTTTTTTCATTATTTTTTCGCTTTTTCAAACGCTTCATCAATTGTACCTACATACATAAATGCACTTTCAGGAAGCTCGTCACAATCACCATTAAGTATTGCTTCAAAACCTGAAATTGTATCTTCTTTGGATACATATCTTCCTGGTGTACCTGTAAACTGCTCTGCAACAAAGAATGGTTGGGAGAAAAATCTTTGAATTCTTCTAGCTCTGTTTACAGTTACCTTATCCTCATCTGATAATTCATCCATACCCAAAATAGCAATTATACCTTGAAGTTCATTATAATTTTGAAGAATTGTTTGTACAGATCTCGCTACATTATAGTGCCTATCACCAATAACTCTAGGATCAAGGATTCTTGAGCTAGACGCTAAGGGATCAACAGCTGGATAAATACCTAATTCTGATATTTTTCTCTCTAAAACGGATGTAGCATCTAAGTGAGCAAATGCTGTTGCAGGAGCAGGATCAGTTAAGTCATCAGCTGGTACATAAACAGCTTGTACGGATGTAACCGAACCTTTTTTTGTAGAAGTAATTCGTTCCTGTAAATCACCCATCTCGGTTCCTAAGGTAGGCTGATATCCAACAGCTGAAGGCATTCTGCCAAGTAGAGCAGAAACTTCAGAACCTGCTTGAGTAAATCTAAAAATATTATCTACAAACAATAGAACATCTTTTCCTTCTTCATCTCTAAAATATTCTGCCATTGATAATGCGCTCAATGCCACTCTTAATCTCGCGCCAGGTGGTTCATTCATTTGACCAAATACCATTGCAGTTTTATCAATTACACCTGATTCTTCCATTTCTCTATATAAATCATTACCTTCTCTAGTTCTTTCACCTACCCCAGCAAAAACAGAGTATCCACCATGCTCTGTTGCGATATTTCTGATAAGTTCTTGAATAAGAACTGTTTTACCAACTCCAGCTCCTCCAAATAATCCGGTTTTTCCACCACGAGTATAGGGTTCCATTAAATCTACAACTTTAATTCCTGTCACTAGCATTTCTGCTTCAGTAGTTAAATTATCTAGCTTGGGTGCTGGACGATGTATTGGATATTCTTTTACATCTGTTATCGGATCTTTACCATCAATTGTATTACCAATTACATCAAACAATCTACCAAGAACTTTTTCTCCAACAGGTACAGAAATAGGCTTTCCTAAGTCTTCAACTGGATAGCCTCTAACTAAACCATCTGTAGAATCCATAGCAACAGTTCTAACAGTGGAATCTCCCAAATGCTGTGCAACTTCTAAGATAAGTTCGTTTTTATCCTCTTTTGTAATTTTTAATGCATTCATAATTTCAGGTAAATTTCCTTGTGAAAATTCAACATCAACTACTGCACCCATTATTTGCGATATTTTACCTTGCATATTTAATTCATCCTTTCGTTAATTTGAGAGAGCCTCTGCACCTCCAACTATTTCAAGCATTTCAGTTGTAATAGCTGTTTGTCGGGCTTTATTAAATTGTAATTTTAAGTCACTAATCATTTCTTTAGCATTCTCAGTAGCATTATCCATTGCAAGCATTCTAGCTGCTTGTTCACTTGCAAAGGATTCAAGTAAGCATTGCCATATTTGAGTATTAAAATATTTTGGTACTAATGTTGTAACAATTTCTTCTTTCGATGGTTCAAAAATAATATCTTCTAATGAATTTTTTGATTTATCTTGAAACTTTATAGGTAGGATTTGATTGTTAAGCACTTCTTGTGAAGCAGCATTTTTAAAAAAATTAAAAACTACATTTAAAGAATCAATTTCTTTATTTAAAAATAGTTTAACTAAATAATTGCCAATATTAATAGCTTGAGTGTATGTTAAATTATCCCATGTTTCTTGAAATGGAGATTCTACATTATAACTTCTATTTTCAAAATACTCAAAACATTTTTTACCAATACAAATTAATTTAACTTTATCTTTGCCTAAAACATTAACTTGCTCTTCTACCGCTTTGATAACATTTGAATTGAATGAACCTGCTAAACCCCTATCTGATGTAATTACAAGAATTGCATGCTGATGAATATTTTGTCTTTCTTGTAAAAGAGGGGATATGCTAGAATCTAAATCTGAAGCTAATAAATCTTGAATTACTGTCTCTAATCTTTTAGAATATGGTCTAGCTTGTTCCATTCTTTCTTGAGCACGCTTTAATTTTGCTGCAGCAACCATTTTCATAGCTTTTGTAACCTTTTGTATACTTGAAACAGATTTAATTTGAGATTGTATGTGCTTTAAATTTGCCATTAATTACTTGAATATGTTGCGTTAAAGTCCTCTATTGCAGATTTTAACTCACTTTCCGTATCGTCATCTATTTTTCCTGTATCAATGATAGTTTCTACAGTTTTGGATTTATTAGATGATAAAAATTCGATTAATTCTTTTTCGTAATCTTCTACCTGAGAAATTTCAACATCATCCATAAGCCCATTAACACCAGCAAAAATAATAATTACTTGATTAGCAACCGACATAGGCACATATTGCTTTTGTTTAAGTATCTCAACCATAATTCTTCCACGATTTAGTTGTTTTTGAGTAGCTTCATCCACTGATCCAAATTTAGCAAATGCTTCTAACTCTCTAAATTGTGCCAAATCTAATTTGAGGGTTCCTGCAACTTTTTTCATAGCTTTGATTTGTGCAGAACCACCAACTCTAGAGACTGAAATTCCTACATCAACAGCAGGCCTGATACCTGAATTAAAGAGATTCGTATCTAAGAAAATTTGTCCATCTGTAATTGATATTACGTTTGTTGGTATATATGCAGAAACATCACCTTCTTGGGTTTCTATTACTGGTAATGCGGTTAGTGAACCTCCTCCTAAATCTTCACTAAGCTTACTAGATCTTTCTAGAAGCCTACTATGTATATAAAATACATCACCAGGATATGCTTCACGACCAGGAGGCCTTCTAAGAAGTAAGGACATTTGTCGATATGCACTAGCTTGTTTTGATAAATCATCATAAACTATTAAAGCATGTTTACCATTATCTCTGAAAAACTCTCCCATTGAAGATCCTGCATATGGAGCAATATATTGCATTGGAGCTGGATCAGAGGCATTTGCAGTAACTACAATTGTATAATCCATTGCACCTGCTTTTTCTAATTCAGCAACTACTCTCGCAACAGTTGACGCCTTTTGACCAATAGCAACATAAATACAAAATACATCAGAATCTTTTTGATTGATAATTGCATCAATTGCAATTGCTGTTTTACCTGTTTGACGGTCTCCAATTATTAATTCTCTTTGGCCTCGTCCTATAGGAGTCATACTATCTATACTTTTTAAACCAGTTTGTAATGGTTCGACAACTGGCTGTCTTTGCATTACACCAAGAGCCTTTCTTTCAATTGGATAAGATTTTGATGAGTTTATGCTACCTTTGCCATCCAATGGTTGTCCTAGAGGATTAACAACTCTACCTATAAGCTCTTCTCCAATTGGAACTTCTACAATTTTTCCGGTTCTTTTAGCAGTATCACCTTCTTTCACTAAACTACTGTCACCGAATAAAACTATCCCTACTGAATCCTCTTCAAGATTCAATGCCATTCCAAAAACTCCATTTGGTAGTTCAACTAGCTCAGAACTCATTATATTTTCTAGACCACTTACCCTAGCAACTCCATCACCAATATAAATAACCTCACCAACTTCTGATACATCAATATTGGCATCATGAGAATCTAATTGTTTTTTTAACGTTGCTATTATTTCATCTGTTTTAAAATCCATGCTGACTCCTAATCGTTACAAATTATGTAATGTTTTTTTTAATTGATTTAATTGATATTGAATTGAATTATCAAAAATTTTATTTTCGTGTTTAATTTTGATACCGCCAATTAAAGATTTATCAATTTTTGTTTTAATTTCAAAGTTTAAACTTTGAAATAATTTTTCTAAATCTTTTGTTGGTACTTCATCAGCAGTATAAATTTCTATTTTTTTCTTGCCTAATTCTTTATCAGCAAGGTTTAAAAATTTATTGATTATTTCCAACAATGACTTAGTTTTCTTATTAATAATTATTATACCAAGAAACTCTTTTACTATTTCGTGAAATTCATTTAATGTATTTTTAATGATTAAACATTTATTTTCATCAGTGAGTTTTTTTGAGTCAAACAATAGTCTAAAAGAACTCTCTTTTCTAATTAGATGTTTAATAAATTTTAACTCATTAGAAATTAGTTCTAAATTATCGTGCTTAACACAAAGGTTAAAAAGAGTGTTATAGTATTTATTAATTTGACTTTGCATAATTAATTATTTTGCTGGAATTCTTTCACCGTATTTTCAATGATAGTCTTATTATCTTCATTATTTAGATTTCTTTTAATCACTTTTTCCGAAGCTTCAAGTGCGATTGACACAACCATTGTTTTAATCTCATTAAGAGCTTGATCTTTGGCATTATTAATATCTTTTTTTGCCTTATCAAGCAAAGAATCATATTTAGATTGACCATCAGATTCTAGCTTTTGTTTGAGTTTTTCTCCAGCATCTTTAGCCTCTAAAATAATATTATTAGCTTCTTTTTTTGCTTCTTTTAATATTTTTTCATTTTCTTGCGCGCTAAGTTCTTGATCTGCAATAATTTTTTCTGCTTTGTTTAAAGATTCTTCTATTTTTTGCTCTCTGGCATCTAGGGCTTCCATTAATGGGCCCCATGCCTTCCATCTTAAAACAATTAAAACAAGCAAGAAAGTAATTACCGCCCACCAAAATAGACCTGTAGCCGGAAAAAGCCAACTTGTAATCCATGAGCCACCATCATTTGCGGATGCGCTGAATGCTTGGCTAATGAGAAATGAAAATAAAATAATATTTTTTTTCATTTAAAGTCCCCTATTAATTAAAATGATGCTAATAAGCATACAACAAGAGCTATAATCGCAACACCTTCAAGTAGAAATAAAGGTAGATTAATCGCACTTCTGATATCATTTGCAGCTTCAGGTTGTCGCGCAGTTGCTTCTGCTGCTGCTGCTGCAAATTTACCGATTCCATAAGCAGCACCAATTACCACTAATCCTGCACCAAATGGAGCAGCTAATTTACCTACTGCCATTGCAGTTTCTGCTGCCATTAAACCAGATAATGGAATAAGACTAATTGCTATTTTTTGTAATTTATTCATTTTTTTCTCCTTTTTATATTTAGTTAGTGTTCAGCATGAATTGCCATACCAATGAATACTGTTGATAATAATGTGAATACATAAGCTTGTACCAATGAAACAATAATTTCTAAGAAATATACTCCAAAATTTAACACTACAGCCACTATAGCAAAACCCCATGATGGCTGAGGAAGAGAACCTGAGAGTGCATCATATGGAGTCCCAATTAAATAAGGAAGCCCAAAAATTGCTAACATTCCAATATGACCTGCAGTCATATTGGCTCCTAGACGCAGGGTTAATGCCATTGGCTTCACAAACATTCCTATAATTTCAATTGGTATTAGTATTAGTAATACAGGAGCGGGCACTCCATGTGGAACCATATTTTTCCAGTGCCCTATAAAACCATGCTTTAAAGTTCCTGCAATGATTATAGCAATAAATGTTACAAATGATAGACCTAGAGTGACACCGAAGTTACCAGTGGCTGTTGTACCACCACCGCCACCTAGTTTTTCAAAAAATGGTATTAAACCAATGAAGTTACACATTAATATGAATATGAAAAAAGTTGCAGCAAGAGGGGTCCATCTGTTAGCATCTTTTTTCCCAATGTTAGGGATTATCATATCGTTTTTGATAAACTCAACTAGTAATTCGTATAAATGCGCAATTCCTTTTGGTTTCGTATGTTTGTTTTTTCTATAACCTCGTGTTGCCCATAAGGATACAATAATAGTGACAAATGCAGCTACCCAAAGCATTGCTACATGTTTTGTAAATGGAATTGATATAGAATTAAAAAAGTCAGCAATAGGATATAAAATACTATCTTTTGAAATTGGAGCATCTGTTACATGGGAGCGAATCATTTCTCCGCTCATTGGATCGTATTTACCTGCCATTTTTATTTAAAATTGTTTGTAGAACAAATCCCTCTATAAAGTGAAAAATTACACTAATACAACAACCAACAATAATGAATAACTTATCATTCAGACCACTTAAGTTAGAAATAAAAATATATATAACCATTGAAATAATTATCAATTTTATTAAAAAAATTAGAATATGATTGTATAGAATATTCTTAACAAACCAATTTTGGTATTTAAAAATAAAAAAAATAGGAAGAAAGGATAAAAAAGATATTAAAAAAATAAAATATAATAAAGTCATTTAATTTGTTTGTAAAGTTCGTACATGCCAACAATTATACCCAAAAACAACATTAATAAAAACCATATTATATTATCATTTTTTTTAAATAAGTAATAACCTAGTCCTCCTAATGAGAGAATCGAACCAAGAAGTGTATAGCTAGCAGAAATAGATTTTTGTAAATTAAAATCAGGTTTTTGCACTACTGGCTATTTGCTGAAGTATTAATTTTTTCAACGTGAGTTTCTTTGGTTTTCAGCATGCTACATAAACCATCAAATTTAGCTCCTTCTTCAATAGTGATAATAGCAGCTTCTATATTACCATTTAATGTACATGTGGTACCCAATACGACTTTTTTTTCTACTTCAATATTCCCAGTTACCTTTCCACTAATATTAGTAGATTTAGCTTTTATATTACCTGTAACCTGAGAACCTTTTGCAGTATTAACAATACCAGTTGATACAATATCACCCGTGACTTTACCAAATACTATTATATTTCCTGATACATTAATATCACCCGTAATGTCAATTTCCGGAGCTAAAATCGTACCTAAGGAAGAACTTTGAGATTTATTCGATTGAAACATCTTTTTCCTTATATTCTTCAATTAAATTTCTTGGGTCAATAATAACATTATTATGCCAAATTTCAAAATGTAAATGTGGCCCCTCATTATTATTAGCCTTGCCAACAGTCCCAATATTTTGTTTTTTTTCAACCACTTGACGCTTGTTTACATTAATTTTATCTAAATGAGCATATAGAGAAAAGAAATTTTCATGATGAGAAATGATTACAGTATTTCCTAATTCGTTAATTTTATCAGCGAGTACAACAATACCTTTCTGAATAGCCTGAACATCTGATTTATAAATTGCTGCTATATCAATACCATTATGAGAATTATTACTATTAATACCCTTAGTTATTATACCTTCAGCTGGTTTACTAATTGGTAAAAATCTATTTATTTGATCGTAATCTTCTAATATGCTAAATTCTTGTAAAGTTGAATCATTTATTACTCCACTTTCTTTTATCGTATTAATTAAAGATATAATTTTATTTTCTTTCTTATAAATCTTATTCAATTGACTTTGTCGAGTTTCTAAATTATACCAATCTAAAATAGTTATGATAGATAAAACTATTGTAGTTAAAAGAAAAAACAGAATAATTTTAAATTTTAAAAAAGATATACTTAGGCTTTTATGTAATTTATTTTTTTCGTTAATGATTGTAATTGAAAATTGTTTATCATTCATTTCTTAGTTTTTTTATTAGTTTTTTAAAACTAGTGATTGATTTAAATGTTATTTTAACTAAACCAGTATTACTTTGATTAATTTTTATATCAGTATTTAAAAGAGAGTTTAATTCATCTCTATAATTTATTAACTCTTTGTTAGAATTTTTGGAGACCTTTGTTTTAGACTGATTAATATAACTTTTAATAATTGATTCAGTTTGCCTAACACTTAAATTTGAATTTAGTATTTTATTGTAAATAGAAATCATTGGAATAGATTTTTTTAATGTTAACAATGCTCTTGCATGACCATAAGTTATTTCATTTTTTCGCAAGCCATCCTTGATTTGCTTAGGTAATTTGAGTAATCTAAGTTTATTTGATATTTCAGATCTGCTTTTTGAAACTTTTTTAGCAATTTCTTCTTGAGTAAAATTATATTTTCCCTTTAGTAGTGCATACCCTTCAGCTTCTTCAAGTGTATTGAGATTAACCCTTTGTATATTTTCTATCAAAGCATATTCCATTAACTTTGATTCATCTTTGATTTGAACAGTATAAGCTGGAATCCATTTCAAGTTTAAATACGATGCAGCCCTGTATCTTCTTTCTCCAGCAATGATTTGATATGTATCATTTTGTAATTCTCTAACTGTTATAGGTTGAAGAACTCCATTTTCTTTTATTGAAGCTATTAGCTCATCCATTTGTTTATTATTGAAGTATTCTCGGGGTTGATTTTCATTAGGAATAATTTTTGAAATACTAATCTGCCCGGCAAGATACCTTTCATTTTCTTCTGAATTATTAGTTTTAATAATGGCCTTAAGACCTTTTCCTAGAACTTTATCCATTTAGATTTAAAATTTCTGATACTAAATTCATATAATTTTGTGAACCAGTTGATGATGCATCATAAAGCATAATTGGTTTACCAAAACTAGGAGATTCACTTAATTTTACGTTTCTATGAATAAGTGTTTTATAAACCTTTTCTCCAAAATACTGCTTTACTTCGTTTACAACTTGATTAGATAAGTTTAATCTAGAATCGTACATAGTAATTAAAACGCCTTCAATCTCTAGTTTTTTGTTTAAATTATTTTGAATTAGCCTTACTGTGTTTAAAAGCTGAGACAAGCCTTCTAAAGCATAGTATTCACACTGTATGGGTATAATAAGAGAATCTACAGCAGTAAAAATATTGACTGTTAACAATCCTAAAGAAGGAGGGCTATCTATAATTATATACTTATATTTTCCGTAAACATTTTTAAGAGCTTCCTTTAAAATTGATTCCCTTGTAAACATACTAACTAGTTCAATTTCTGCACCAGCTAAATTAGAAGAAGAAGGAATGATATCTAAGTATTCTATTTCAGTTTTTCTAATACAATCATTAATATTTTTTTTATTGATTAAAACATCATAAATAGATTTATTTTTTGATTGTGAATCTACACCAACACCAATTGAAGCATTGGCCTGAGGATCCATATCAATTAAAAGCGTTGGTGTTTCGGTAATTGCAAGAAATGCTGCAATATTCACAGCAGAAGTTGTTTTACCAACACCACCCTTTTGATTTGATAATGCTATGGTTTTTGTATTAAATGATTTCATTTACGTGAATATTTTAATATTACAATTTAAGTTTAGTAGATATTATAAAATAAATAAAAATCGCTTATTTGTAAATTTAATTTCAATTAAATTTATAAAACAATTAATCACACAATTATATTGTACATATAAAAATTAATGTTTCAAAGATTACATATTAGATGGGTAATTATTCTAGGATTCTTATCACTTGCTATATATTTTATAAACCCTACTTACCAATACTATTCTATAGCGAGCGATCCAGAATTAAGTGATATTAATATAGATTATTTAAAAGATGATGCTTTAAAGTTAGGTTTAGATTTGCAAGGTGGCTTATATATTGTACTTGAGCTAGATTATAAATCTTATTTACTAGCCCAAGCTAATAAATCTTTAACTCAATCATTAAAGCAAGAACTAGATAATAATATTGATAGAGCAATAAAAGAATCTTTATTAAATCAAACAGATGTATTAGATGAGTTATCTAATTTATCATCAAATGCCAAGTTAACTAAATTTTATTCTTCTTTATTGAAAGCAAGTCCTAATTCCGATCCAAATAACACACTTAAAGTGTTGAAAAATAAAAGAAAAGAATCTATGACAGCCATCTTAGATATTATGCGTAATAGAATTGAAAATCATAATCAGTATGGCGTTGGAGAGCCTTCAATTCAAAGGTTTGGATCAGATCGTTTGGTGATTGAATTAGCAGGTGTTTCAGATGTATCTAAGGCTAAAGAATATATACAGCGAACAGCTGAGTTTGAGCTAACCTTGGTGCATAGTATTCAGAAGTTTAATGAAATTATTTTTAAAATTGATAACAATGGTGAAAATCAATTTAAATTAAAGAATTTGTTATCTGCATCTCGTGGCAGTATGCTTGCTATACAAAAAGACTATGATACCATTAATAAGATTTTAAAAAAGTCAGAATCATTTTTTAGTGATAAATATCAAATCTTATGGAATCATAATACTAACAATATAGCTAATGATCAAGTTTTAAGACGATTATATTTGGTAAATCAAAAATCAGCAATTTCTGGAGGAGAAATTAAAGAACCTAAGGCATTAATTTCAGAGTTTGGAAATGATGATGCAGGTAAGTGGATTGTGAATTTAGATATGACTAAAACAGGAAAAGTTAAGTGGAGCAGGTTTACAGGTAATAATATTGGTAACCAAGTTGCTATAGTCTTGGATAAAAAAGTCTTTATGGCTCCAACAATTCAAAATAAAATATCATCTGGAGGAACAAGAATTACAGGTTTTGCTAATAAGCAAGAGGCTCAAGATATTGCCGCTGTTTTAAAAGCTGGTGAATTACCAGCTCCAATTAAAATTGCACAAATCAATTACATAGGGCCTTCATTAGGTCAGGATTCTATAGATTCAGGCTGGAAATCAATGATTTTTGGAATTCTAATTATATTTATTTTTATGATTATATACTATAATGTTTCAGGAGTGTTAGCAAATCTTGCTTTATTTATAAATATGATATTAGTTTTAGGAATATTGATATCTATGGATGCAGTATTAACTTTACCAGGTATTGCCGGTTTATTATTGACAGTAGGTATGTCAGTTGATGCAAACATAATAATTTTTGAGCGAATAAGGGAAGAAATCCGCATTGGTTCTAAAGTAAAAGCCGCTATCAACAATGGATACAATAGAGCATTTATTACTATTTTAGATGCTAATGTTACAACATTATTAACAGCATTTGTATTGTCGTTTATTGGTTCTGGCCCTATTAAAGGTTTTGCAACAACCTTGAGTATAGGAATACTATGTTCAATGTTTTCAGCTATTTTTATAACAAGAACAATTTTTTTGACTTTATCTAACTATATATCGATAAAAAAATTGAGTATATAATGCAAATATTTAAAAATACATTACAAATTAATTTTTCATCTTATAATTTTTTTACGGGAATTTTATCATGTTTATTAATTTTAATATCACTATTTATTTTATTTTGGAAAGGTTTAAATCTAACAGTAGAGTTTACTGGAGGTACTAATATTAATATTTCTATTGTTAAAACTCAGATAAAAGATTTTAGAGAAATATTAGAAACTCATATTAATCAAAAAATTGAAGTTGTTGAAGTTAACTCTTCTTCTGAAAATTCTAATTTTTTATTGAGGACAAAATTTATAGAAGATGAATCATTTATTATTAACCAATTATCTGTATATTATCCAACCATAAAAGTAAATAGCATAGATTCTTTTGGACCCAAGCTAGGTTCTGAGCTAAAATCTAGTGCAAGAAATGCAATTTTATTAGCATTACTTTTAATTTCTTTTTATATAGCTATAAGATTTGATAGGTATTATGCACTTGGAAGTTTAGCAGCATTAACTCATGATGTTGTTATTACCATTGGATTATTATCATTTTTTAATATAGAAATTGGGATTACTATCATTGCTGCTTTACTAACTATAGTAGGATATTCATTAAATGATACAATTGTAGTTTATGATAGAATTCGAGAAAATATTAATAAATTATTAGATCAAGAAAGAATTAATATTATTAATAGATCTATTAATGAAACATTAAATAGAACATTTGTAACATCTATTACAACACTAGCAGTTGTTTTAGTTTTATTTTTTTATGGAGGAGTTGTTTTGAAGCCATTTGCGTTTACTTTAATCATAGGAATAATTATTGGAACTTATTCTTCAATATTTATTGCAAGTCCAGTGATGTTATTTTTTGAAGAAAAATATCCTATACCAGAATTTAAAGAAGAGGAGGATTAAATAATTATGTCTTTTGATGCAATTGTAGGAGGTCAATGGGGTGATGAGGGAAAAGGAAAAATAGTAGACTTATTAAGTAAAAATGTCGATGTTGTAGCACGATATCAAGGAGGTGCAAATGCTGGACATACTGTTTATCTTGAAGACAAAAAAATAGTTTTACATCAAATTCCAACTGGTGCACTTCGTGAAGATTGTGTTTGTGTTTTGGGTAATGGAATGGTAATTGACCCAATAGGTATTTTGGAAGAAATTAATAAACTCAAAGAACTAAATATTAGAGTTAATAATCGTATATATATTGACTATTTTTCTCATATTGTTACTCCTATCCACAAATTTATAGATCGCTCTAATGAAGCAAAAACTAATAATGAGATTGGAACAACATGTAAAGGTATTGGCCCAACTTATGTAGATAAATATAAGAGGATTGGTTTGAGAGCGGTAGATTTATTATCAAGTTCAGATTTACAAGATAAAATCGATAAAAGATTAAAATTTGCATTGGATAATAATGAAATCTCAAACGAGGTAGTTAAAGACTTAAAAGAAGAGTTTAAATTATTTTATCATGCTTGTGATAAAATTTCAATTTATATTAAAGATACATTTGAATTTTTACATAATGCTTTGAAAAAAAATGTTTTAATCGAAGGTGCACAAGGGACTTTACTTGATGTTGATTATGGTACTTATCCATATGTAACATCATCTAATTGTTCATCTGGTGGTATTGGTACGGGTTTAGGTCTTCCAGGTTCTAAATTAAATGAGATTACAGGAATTTTTAAGGCATATACAACTAGAGTTGGTGGAGGACCGTTTCCAACCGAATTATTTGATGAAGACGGTCAAACTCTTGGTCACGTTGGAAAAGAATTTGGAGCAACTACTGGTAGACCCAGGCGCTGTGGTTGGTTTGATTTAGTAGCTGCAAAATATAGCGCTAAAGTTAATGGTTTAACGAGTATAGCTATTACAAAACTAGATATTTTAAATTCATTTAAAACCATTAGAGTGTGTACTCACTATGATGTCAATGGTAAAAAAATAAAAAATATGACTGAAGCTCTTAATAATTTAGATATTGTAAAGCCAATTTATAAGGAGTTCCCAGGATGGAATACTGAAATTGAAAATATTGATAATTTTGAAAGTCTACCTGAAAGTGCTCAAGAATATATAAAATATTTGGAGTTAGAGATAGGTGTTAAAATATCAATAATTTCTATTGGGCCTAAACGACATCAAATAATTTTAAGAAATAAATAAATTATGTAAAATCAAATTGACTTTGTTAACTTTTTATAATGAATAAATCAAATTTAATATTATTATATTTCTTTTTTACTATTTTAGTTTCTAACTCTTTTGAACCATTAGATGTAGATTTTCTTAAACAAAAGAAAGAAAAAAAAATAGTTAAGCCAGATGAGCCACCTAAGCCATCTCAGGCACCTAAGAAATCAGAGTTTCCATCTTTTGACAAAGTTATTAAAAATTTTGAACTTATACCTGGTTTGTTCGATTTATATTGGGATAAGGATAAAAATAAATTTTTAATTTCAATTGAGCCAGAACAATTTGATAAAGTTTATTTGGCAAATTTAACAAGAAAATCAGGTGATGGGCAGTATTATGATTCAGGTTCTCAGCTTTGGGAGTTTCCTTATATTTTTGAAAAATTATCCAATACAGTACAAATGGTCCATGTTAATACCTCTTTTAGGGCTGATAAATCTTCTGCTATTTATCGTTCTTTAGAAAATTTTTCCAATTCAATTGTTTCTACAGGAAAAGTTGTATCTATGCCTCATTTAGAAACTGGTGCCATTTTAATAGATGCTACAGAAATGTTTCTTACAGATGTTTCATATGTTTCGCAAAACAGAAAAGGACAGTATAGATTTGATAAAAAAAATAGTTTCATTAGTGATTTACAATCATTTCCGACAAATACAGAAATCCAGATGAAATTACATTTTAAAAGTGCCAAATGGACAAATTCTATTACTTTGCCAAATTCACACAGCATGATGCATACTTATCATATTAGCTTATTAGATATTCCCAATACAGATTTTAAACCTAGGGTTGCTGATGATAGGCTAGGCTATTTTACTACAATTTATCAAGATTATACATCTACATTAAAAGAGACGCCCTATGTTAGATATATAAACAGATGGAATTTGAAAAAAAAATATCCTGATAGAGAAATGTCTGAACCAGTTGAACCTATAGTTTATTGGTTAGAAAATACAATACCAGAAGAATTTAGACAGGCTGTAAAAGATGGAGTTTTAGCTTGGAATAAAGCATTTGAGAAAATTGGATTTAAAAATGCAATTGTAGCAAAGCAAATGCCAGATGATGCAACTTGGCATCCTGGGGATGCTAGATATAATACAATAAGATGGATAGTACAGCCTCAAAGAGCATATGCTGTTGGTCCATCCAGAGCTAATCCTTACACAGGTGAGATATATGATGCTGATATTAGAATAGCTGCAGATTTTACTAGAGCTTTTTATAGAGAATATGATGAATTTGCTGTTCCAGTTACATCTGATGATCCAATTTCAATGTGGGAGTCTGAAGAATTGAATCAACATGAACATAAATGTAATTATGCAGAAAATTTACAACAGCAGATGATTTTATCCTGGCATTCTTTGACTAGTCAAGGTTATTTAAATAATTCAGATTCTGATTTGCAAGATTATATTTACCAAGGGCTTGTTGATTTAGTTTTACATGAAGTGGGACACACATTAGGTCTTAGGCATAATTTTAAAGCTAGCTCTATTTATACAGTTGAGCAATTGAGCGACCCAAAATTTACAAATCAAATGGGTATTAGTGGTTCCGTGATGGATTATCATCCAGTATCATTATTAGACAATGGCAATAGTTTATTTCAAATTGAACCTGGTCCATATGATGATTGGGCAATTGAATATGGTTACAGTCAATGTTCTCATACCAAAGGTATTTTACCCGCAGTTTATCAAGATAATCAAATACCAATCAACAACGATAACACATGCTTAGAGTCAATCGCCAATAGATCTAATGAACCTTATTTAGCATATGGTACAGATGAAGATGCGTTCGGTTTATCTTCTCGAGGAATTGACCCATTGTGTAATGTTTGGGATATTGGAAAAGATCCAGTAGAATTTTATGATAAACAGTTAGATTTAGTTCAAAAATTGTGGAAAAATTTGATTGACGATTTTGAAAAAAAAGGAAGCAGATTTCAAAAATTAAGAAGCGTATTCTCTCAAGGTATCGGTGAGTATTATTCTGCATATAGAACAGCAGCAAAGTTTATCGGAGGAATTCATTTTTCCAGAAATCATATTGGAGATCCTAATCAAAAAAACCCTTTAGTTGTTGTTTCTGGTGATCAGCAGCGAAAAGCTTTACAGTTCATAAATAATAGAATATTGCATAAAAATGCATTTAACTTTGATCAAAACTTATTAAACAAACTATCTCCAGAAAGATATGATGATTTTAATGGTTATGTTTGGAGTATGGATAGATTAGATTATCCACTCCATACTATAATAAAAAGAATTCAATCTAATGCTTTATTTTCTGTTTTTCATCCAAGAAGAATTTTAAGAATACAAGATAATGAATTACGAACTTTAGATTCTAATCCATTTACAATGGTTGAATTATTTGAAACTGTCAATACAATGATTTGGGAAGAGCTTGATTCTGGAGAAAATATAAATAGTTACAGAAGAGAGCTTCAAGAGTCGTATATTGATTTAATGAGAGTCATTGTTTTAGATATTTATAATACTACAACCTTTCCTAATGATGCAAAAATATTAGCACGATCAAATTTAAAGAAAACCCTCAAAAACATATATTTCAATCTTGGTCATAATATTTTTGATGATTATACTAAGGCTCACTTAGAAAATGTTGCAGAAAATATTGAATCTATTTTAGAAGCTAAAATAGATTTAAATTAATGATTACTATTTTAGGACCTACTGCATCAGGGAAAACATCTCTTGCTGTACGATTGGCGAATCAATTCAATGGAGAAATTATTTCTGCAGACTCACGTCAAATATATAAAGGTATGGATATAGGTACTGGTAAAGACATTTCAGAATACATAATTAATAAAAATAAAATAAAATATCATTTAATAGATATTATTAATCCTAATCAAAACTACAGTGTATTTCAATTTAAAATCGACTTTAATAAATCTTATAATAAAATTCAATCAAATGGTAAAAATATTTTTTTGTGTGGTGGAACAGGATTATATATAGAATCCATTTTACTTAATTATGAAATTTCTAATGCACCCCCTGATATCAATTTAAGAGCAGAAAAATTTAGCTTATCATTAAATCAACTCACTCTAGATTTTAGAAGACAATATCCAAAAAAATATAATTCATCATATCATACTAC
>Ga0066378_10000188_pt1 | contig 26867 bp, 21 predicted proteins | sample Knorr_S23_td_DCM_FD_70947 | JGI IMG/M metagenome (GOLD analysis project Ga0066378, IMG submission 70947) | Marine microbial communities from Southern Atlantic Ocean transect - Knorr_S23_td_DCM_ad_71m_LV_A | ecosystem: Environmental > Aquatic > Marine > Oceanic | place: Southern Atlantic ocean...
AGGACGAGTTGCGAAAAGGTTTGAAACAATTGGGTTTCCTGAGCGGAGGGATGATTGTTCGCATACTCAGAGACCACTTGGCGTTTGGTGTGACGTTCCATGTTGAACTGGCACCCCTGCACATCAAAGAAGGCGTTGGAAATCTCGAATCCCACTTCCGCATCGTAATAAGGAAGCACAAAATCCTGAAGAGTCAGTTGCCCCTTACTTCCACTAAAGCTCACATATTGTTGATTCTCAGTGAGGAAGGAATTGTAAAAACTGGCAGTAACTCCACTCTCGAAAAAAAGTTCACCGGAGAATTCAATCGGCACCTGATCGTCGCTGTCCGATCTCGAGGCACCCTGGAGCATGCGCCCTGTGACGTGCGTAGGCATCGCATCATCCATGGCCCAAAGACTGATGCGAATGGTATACCACCCCAGATCTCCCAGGCATCCGGCAGGCTCCAATCCACTGTGCATACGAATATTTCCCGATAGGAATGCCTCGGGTGCGGCAAAGCTGAACATGCTGGTGATGCGCTTGAGTGAGCCCACACTTTCTCCATCACCCAAGATCTCCTTCATCCTGGGAAGCCTTTGGCTATGCATGAACATGACTCCATCCATGAATTGCACACCATGCTCCTCGCAGGCTTGGATCATTTCCTCAAGATCCCGCGCGGCAACACCACATGGCTTTTCGCAGAGTACGTGCTTTCCGGCGCGGGCAGCCTTAAGGACCCATTCCTTCCGCAAACCCGTCGGCAAGGGAATGTAGACCGCATCGATCTCTGGATCATCGATCAGAGCCTGGTAGCCTTCCACAGCCTTGGGAGGCACTTCAAAAGGACTTTGCTTCTGACAGGATTCAATGAAGTCCTCTGCCTGGGCGCGTTCACGGCTGGCCACAGCAATGAGCCTGGCGTTACCAGCGTGGTAGATGGCCTGGTAGTTTTTTCGTGCGATTTGGGCACTGCTCATGATGCCCCAGCGACATTCCGAAGAACTCATTCAGTCTTTCTAGGCGGAAAACGCATGACGGGCAATCATCGAAACCATTCCCTCCCGTTCAAACAACCTTATTGGGTCTGGTTCATCCATGGTAAAGTCTCCTTCATAAGAACGGACCGCCTCGAGGTTCAAATCAACTCAATGAAAGCATTCCTCTCATGGGTGAAGGATTGCATTCGGTTCGGTTTGTGAGCTAAAGATGGAGGCATGAGCACGTCCACCCACTATGTCATTTACGACGGTGATTGTCCTCTGTGCACTTTTCAGATGAAATTGCTGACATGGATGGACTGGTTGAATCAAACCACTCTGGTCCCCTTGGCAAATGAAAAAGTTCAAACCCTCGTGCCGGATCTGAGTCGTGAGGCACTTCTGTCAGCGATTCACTGCTTGGATACCAGCGGGCGCATCCATCGCGGAGCACGTTGCATTCGCTTTCTTTCCATGCGCATGCCTCTTCTCATTCCTCTCGGTCTGGTGCTGTGGTTTCCGGGTGTGATTTGGATTGCCGAAAAAGTCTACCAATGGATCAGTCGAAATCGTCTCATCCTGAGTCGTGTCTTCGGCTGCAAGGGCGCATGCAGTTTCGTCCCCGAACGCAAAAGAGACCAAGAGGATATTTTTCATGACTCCCATTGAAAAGTATCCCGTGGACCTATGACAGAAGGTGACCTTTCCATCCGACTGGTCAAATGTCGGCAACGGGTGATTCAGGATTTGCTCCATGAGCGCTGCCAGGAAGGCTATTGGGAAGGCCATTTGTCCAGCAGCGCCCTTTCCACTGCCACCGCCATCACCGCTCTGGCGACGATGGATCGAGTGGGGCACGAAACCCACTCGGGGCATCTTCAACAGGCTGGACTCCGTTGGCTAGCTTCCCAGGTCAATGACGATGGAGGATGGGGAGACACCACATGCAGTTTGAGTAATATCAGCACCACGACCCTGGTCTGGTCTGCTTTTGCTGCTTGCGATGGCCTCGACGTTTACCCGGAGGTGATGGCTGCGGCTGAGCAATGGTTGAGTCGGAGAGCTGGCGGATTGGATTCCAAGCAATTATCACAGGCGATTACTCAGCGCTACGGAAAGGACAAGACCTTCTCCGTTCCCATCTTGACCATGTGTGCGATCGCTGGTCGCTTCGGCGAAGGCCGCAAGGCCTGGGAAAGCATCACGGACCTTCCCTTCGAACTGGCGGCGCTTCCTCCGCAATGGTTTGCCGCTCTGCGTCTCCCAGTCGTCAGCTACGCACTGCCAGCCTTGATCGCCATTGGACAAGTCAAGCACCACCACGCTCCTTCCAAAAATCCACTGATCCGAGGTTTGAGGAAAGCGTGTCGTAGTATCACTCTTCGTCGACTGAGCAGCATTCAGCCATCCAGCGGCGGGTTTCTGGAGGCCACTCCCCTGACAAGTTTTGTGGTCATGAGCCTGGCTGCCTCAGGTGAGGCAGCGAACACAGTTGCGCAGAAGGGTATACAATTTCTGAAGGAATCCTTTCGAGAGGACGGAAGCTGGCCCATTGACACACATCTGGCGACCTGGGTCACCAGCCTGGCGGTTCATGGACTGGGTCGGAAAGGCTGTCAGCAACTCGAGGCACAGGGTAGAAAGGCCATACACCGCTGGCTATTGGATCAGCAATACCTACAAAAACATCCCTACACACAAGCACCACCGGGAGGTTGGGCGTGGACGCCACTTCCGGGTGGGGTCCCTGATGCAGATGATACGCCGGGAGCACTGATTGCCTTACACCAATTATCCGAAAACCCGGCCAGTGAGATCGATCGAGCCATGCTTGGGATTCGTTGGCTGCTGGGCCTTCAAAACCGGGATGGAGGAATGCCCACTTTTTGTCGAGGTTGGGGTCATTTGCCCTTCGATCGAAGCAGTGCCGACATCACCGCGCACACCATCCGTGCATGGCATCTGTGGAAGCCATATGTCACTCCACCTCTTCAGCGCTCCATCCAGGTAGCCACACGTCGAGCCCTGGACTATTTAAAACGAATACAGAAGGAGGATGGGAGTTGGGATCCCCTCTGGTTTGGCAATCAACATCTAGAAGGCGAAAACAACCCACTGTATGGGACCGCGAAAGTCGTGGAGGGATGGCTTTGCCTGGCATCTGAACCAGCGGAGGAGCCTAGCTTGTCACACGCCATCCAGTGGCTGATCCATCAGCAAAGTGACGATGGAGGTTGGGGGGCAACCAAAGGTCTCCCCAACACCATTGAAGAGACGGCATTGGCCGTATCTGCGCTGGCGTTGGCAGCATCCCGGTGGCCCAGGAAGGGCCATCCACAAGGGCTTAGGCTCCATCAAAGTCTGAGGAAAGGCGCTGGCTGGCTTTGCCAGCGAGTGGAGGATCAGTCTTACCGCAATCATGCCCCCATCGGATTCTACTTTGCCAAACTCTGGTATTTCGAGCGACTCTATCCCATGGTCTACACAGCAGCGGCTTTCAAGGCTCTGGGGGATGGGTGCCATGAAGAACCGACCCACGCGAAACTTCCCAATCCTTGATCGGCCATCCAAAAACCATCCACGGCGTTGATTGGCATCGATTACGCCAAACAGATCCAAGTCACCAAAAAGGCCAGCATTCCAACGAAACCACCCAAAAGAGTCACCCATAAAGGCTCATCCGGAGCCTCCACCGACGAAGCCGAGGAAGCCCGAGACTCCTGCTGACTATGCACCATTACTTTGAAGTGATTTTGTGGTGTTTTAGCATACCTCGGAAAATCTGGAGGGAGACTGCTTGTGGGTTCATTAGGGGACAGGAACCGGGACCATGAATCTGAACCAATGGCTGGAGTGGTTTCTTGAACATTCATAAACATGAGACCATGTTCCCACATGCCATGGGACATTTACTGTCTTATGGGGGTTCATATGAGAATTTTTGTGCTTTCTTCTGGCGGGAAGCCTGACTCCTGCGGGAGGATGTGGGAGATGTTTTCCTCACCCAATCAGTGCAGCCAGCAGGCCAACCCCCGCAAAGGTTTCAACAGAATGGCTTCAAGCCCCTTCCTCTTTTTGTTTCATGGTTTGATTCTATGGATCGGTCATCTGATGACCGGCCCTGCTCATGCCAACATGCCCGCTGCGTATCAACTCGAAACCGACTGGATGCTGGATGCGAAACCCTATACTGCTTCATGGCATGAGGATCCCGTCACTGGCATTTGCACCCTGCAAAATGGATTGGTTGCAAGACGCTGGGTCCTCGCACCCAACGCAGCCACTATCGGTGTCGACAATCTGATGACAAGTGCCCCCATCTTGCGGTCCATTCGACCCGAGGCATCTCTGATCATCGATGGCATGCCATTTCCAGTTGGAGGCCTGCAGGGCCAGCCCAACCACGCTTTTATTCGGGAGGAATGGATCCAAAACATGCGCGAAATGAATGGAAGCCTTCGTTACACACATTATCAGGTTTCCCAGCCGCTGGAGCGATTCCCCTGGAAAAGAGTGCGGCATCATGCGCCGGATGCTGTCTGGCCTCCCAAAGGCATCCAGGTGGATTTTCACTACAGCGGTCTTGTTTCAGGGAAGGAAACAAGTGAAACAAAGACGATGCCTCAACCACTGGAAGTCGTGGTTCATTATATCCTGTATGATGGAATCCCTGCATTCAGCAAATGGATGACCGTAACCAACCAAGGCGATCAATCGGTCAACCTGGACCATTTCGAGTCTGAAATCCTTGCAGTCATTCCAAGAGAGGATCCGGTAGAAACCCGCGAGGGAGTGTCGATTCACGAACCCAATCTTCATGTCGAAACCGATTATGCCTTTGGGGGATTTTCGGTCCGCAACAGCCGTCGCCATTCGGTGCACTGGCAGCCGGATCCTGCCTTTCATACTCAAGTGAATTATCTGAAGCAAAACCCTTGTCTTCTAAAAGTAGCTCCAGAGAGAGGGCCTGATCAGACCTTGTTTCCCGGAAAACCATTCGAGTCTTTTCGCACCTTCATGCTCATTTATGATTCGGAGGACCGCATGCGGCAGGGCTTAGCCTTGCGTCGGATGTATCGAACCATTGCGCCATGGGTCACAGAAAACCCTCTGATTCTCCACCTCACCACCACCGAGGAAGCATCTGTTCTTCAAGCCATCGACCAAGCAGCAATTTGCGGATTCGAAATCGTCAATTTCAGCTTTGGCAGTGGTCTGAACATGGAAAACCGAGGGATTGAAAACCATGATTATTTCAAAAAACTTGTGACTTATGCAGCATCCAAAGGGATTGAGCTTGGAGGCTATTCCCTGTTGTCCAGTCGAAGAATTTCACCCGATTCGGACAATTGCATTCATCCGGAAACTGGAAAACCGGGGGGCCAAACCCATGGATTTGCCCCAGCATTGGCCTCTGACTGGGGGCAACAATACCTTGAATCGATTCAATCCTTTTTTGAAAGCACCGGCTTTTCCAAATTTGTTCATGACGGATCTTATCCAGGAGATTGGGATGCCGCGTCCAGGCCTCCGCTTCAAAAGGGACTCAACGATAGTCAATGGGTACAATGGAAACTGATTACCCGGCTTTACCAGTGGATGCGTTCGGAAGGCATCTATCTAAGGGTTCCTGACTACTATTACCTGAATGGTGCCAATGAAGCCGGAATGGGTTACCGCGAAGTCAATTGGTCCCTCCCAAGGTTGGAACAGCAAATTCATACACGGCAAAATATTTTTGATGGTACATGGGAAAAAACACCCAGTATGGGATGGATGTTCGTCCCGTTGACCGAATACCATGGTGGAGGTGAACAGGCGACCATCGAACCCCTGAGTCGTCATTGGGAGCATTACCAAACGATGCTTTTGTCGAACCTCGGAGCGGGTGTACAGGCGGTCTATCGAGGCCATCGCCTGTTTGATTCCGATCACGTCAGAGAAGGAGTGACCCGCACAGTTCAATGGTTCAAGTCAAATCGCGATATTCTGGAAAGCGACCTTATTCATACGTCCTCTCGACGGGCTGACGGCACCCATCCTGATTGGTATTTTCATGCCAATCCCAAATTGAAGAGTAAAGGCCTTTGGGTCGGGTTCAATCCATCCAATAAGGCTGTTGAGATGGACCTTCTACTCAATGTTTACTTCACGGGACTGACCGATCAAATTCGCATCCTACCAGGGGGAGATCAGGATAACAGTGCCGTTTGTACTTTGGACAGACATCATCGAGTCAAAATCCCAGTCGATTTACCCGCCCATGGAACGGAATGGTTTTTGATAGAAGAGGTTCCTAGGCAGCCGATGCCTTAGTTAAGGTTGAATTTGGCTTTTGTTCAGGCATATTTTTATTATGAGCCTCCTTCGTATCCTTCCTGATTGGCACATCAGTGACAAATGCATCACCCCTGAAGCAAGCTACCAGAAGAGGCGGGCGTTTATCCGCAAGTTAGGGTTGGGCACCGCAGGGATAAGCATGGGAGCAGGCCCGCTTTCCATGTTGGGTGCGGAAGCCAACGCCAAGGATACCAAGGTCAGTTCCCTGGGCTATCCTTTTGAAAGAAACAAAGATTTCAATCCAAGCTGGAAGCTCACGCAGCAGACCGTTGCTGAATCGTATAATAATTTCTACGAATTCACGACCAACAAATCGAGAGTGCGCTACATGGTCGGTGGCTTCAATGTCAGTCCATGGGATGTCCAGATCGGGGGTTTAGTCGAAAACCCTGTCACCCTTCCGCTGGAAGATTGTTACAAACGCTTTCAAATGGAAGAGCGTGTGTACCGCTTTCGTTGTGTCGAGGCATGGTCCATGGTCGTGCCTTGGACAGGATTCCCATTGGCAGCCCTCCTCAAATGGGTGCAGCCAAAGCCAGAGGCACGTTTTGTCAAATTCACGACGTTCAACCGACCGAATGAAGCTCCAGGCATGCGTCTGGGCTCTTATCCCTGGCCTTATGTGGAAGGTCTTACGATTGAGGAAGCGGAACATCCCCTCACATTCGTTGCTACGGGGATTTATGGCAAACCACTGCCCAAACAGAATGGTGCACCCGTTCGTTTGGTAGTCCCTTGGAAATACGGATACAAAAGCATCAAATCCATCGATCGTATTGAATTCACGGCGCAGCAACCCAAGACCTTTTGGGAGAGCCTTTCTCCGGTGGAGTATCCCTTTGAATCCAACGTCAACCCGAATGTTCCACACCCAAGATGGTCGCAGGCTACCGAGAGAGTCGTGGACACAGGTTTAAGACGTCGCACCGAGCTCTACAATGGATATGGTGCTCAAGTGGGTCGGCTCTACTAGATCTACCTAAGAACAAGGCACCCTTTTTTCCTCCCAACTTATCCGTGGTTCTACATTCAATTGGTTTTCGGATTTGGATAACATTCCGTTCATCTCGCGCTCAGGCAGGGTCCCATTGAATGGCCTGATTAGCAGTGGGTAGCATAAAAAAAAGCGCCTGCGAGGCAGGCGCTTTTGAGATGTTGATTGGGATAGGAATTATTGGTTGTATTTGTTTTCGATAAATTCTTCTTTGGCTTCTTCCAGGATCTGTTTGATCACAGGATCTTCACGAGCTTCAGTGTCAGCCGCTACGTCGCCTTCGACGAAAATCTCGACCTCAGCAACGGAGGCGAAGCCTTCTTCCTCGTCAACCTCGACATCTTGCTGAATTTCGACCACCGCTTTGAGGATGGTCAGGTTGATAACCTCAACAAAGGATACCGCTTCCACAGTCGTATCGCCGGCAGCAGCTTTGGCGTTGACTTCCTCGACCTGCTGGATGACTTGATCGAGCCCAGAAGGTGTGAGATTCTCAGTTTTTTTGGTGATCGGATTGACAATCGTGGTCACAGGAGCAACCTGAGCAATCGATTTTTTCAGGGTGCCAATACTCAAGGCGATACCACCTCCGGCGTTGTGGCCGCCAACAGGAGACGCAGCGAAGCGCTGAGGGAGAGATTCCACCATAGCCGCGATGCTTTCAGTCTGGGCGGGCACTGCCGAACTGACAGCCTTGACCACCAAGTCTTGACTGTCTGGGAAGAAAATTCCGGAAGTAGCTGCGATCACTTCAGCTTTATCGGGTGCTGAAGCAGCAGCGGCGCGCAGAATGACATCACCATATTGTGGAACAATAGATGCGGCAATGACGGCAAGCACGGGGGCAGAGTCCGGTGCCACTTTAGAGAGGGTGGCTACCATTTGGACTGCCATTTGTGGGCGCTCCTTTAGAACGGTGACCAAAATGGAGCGTGACAAATCAAGTTGCTTTTCCGCAGGAGCGGAGCGAACGAGCTCGGCTGCCTTAGCCGGTATTTCAATGGCTGGAAGCTCATTGATGGTCGACAATGCCTCAGTGGAGGCAAAAGCAGATGAAGCGAGTAGCAGCGCCGCTACGAATACTGAAAATCTTTTAAATCTCAACATAACTATTCCTTAATTTCCCATTCAACTGAACCAAATTACTAATTAGTCGATTGACTTGTCAACCTTTAATATCTCATCCAAGCATTATTTTTAGAGCGCATCATCATGCACCCATACCATCTTCAAAGGATCCTCCAGCCACTGGAAATACCAAATTTTCTTTCACATAGCGGATGCCGTTCGCACTGGTTGCATCCAGGTCTCGGTAAGCACTTTCGGCTTCCACCACAAGGGGAGCGCTGGGGCGGCCCATTTTTTGGCAATAGCGACTGGGGTAGCCAACATGAATCATGAGTTCCGTGTAGCGCACCATGTTCAAATCTCCGCTTGGAAGGTCTGTGAACTGCATCGCTCGCCCACCCCAATTGGGCTCCATCATGCGAAGTGGAATGTTTTTACGAATGGTGAAATTTTTGACATGGCATCCGTAAACACGAGGTCCCACCTTGAGAAATCGCGTTTCAAAATCTTCACCTTCCCAGCAGTGGGATGGGTCTGCGTTGACCCCCAAACAAGGATCTCCATCGCAGATATCCACCAGCATGTTGAAATCGTCCGCACACATGGCAGCCGTTCCGGGGTGAATCTCATGTGCCAGCACGATTCCCAGTTTGTTGGCATGCTCTCGAATTCGAGCTGTTTTGTTCACAAAGCGCTCTTGGCCCTCCTTAATAAGATCGAAATCGCCCCCTGCCCAAAAACCCCAAGGGTAACCCGTGGCGAGTTCCCAACCAAAAGCTACGCCCCAAAACATAGGCAGTATCTTAATCCCCAGCTCGACCGACAGATCCATAAGACCAAGCAAGTAATCTTCAGACCATTGCTCAATGTGTTCAGGACTTTGTTTGGCAACATCCTCCGGAATGAAGGGGCGGATCGACGGTGTGCCTGTCCATGCACTCGTGTGGACCCAAGCAGGACAGTGACAGGAGATCCCGTCCAAGCTCATGCCACGCTGCTCAAAAGCCGCAAGAATCTCGCTAGCTGACCGGAAACCACTGGCGCTCTGGAGCATGTAGTTGGACGGTTGGACGCCATCCGCACCCGCATCTTTGGCGTAGTCGAGAAAAGCCTCCAACGATTTGGCCCCGTGTTGAGCACCCTCAACGCTTGCATGAAAACAGGATTGTGCCATAATTTGAACCTTTATTGGTAGGATTTGTGGGCTTCGTTGTAAAGATCCAATTACCGCCGGTGATGCCTCAACCACAAAGGAGCCTGAGGCTCACGTGCTCTTCCTCACAAATATTTTGGCGAAAAGTCGCCTCAACTCTTGGATTGAAACACCATTGAAAGAGAATATGCCTAAAAATGTCGTCCTCATGGAAATTGAAAAGGTCACTTGGGAGCTTGAAGACACCAAAACCCTGAGACTCAAATGGCCCGAAAATTACGACCCCGTCTATAAAACAGGACAATTCATCACCCTTTATTGGCCTGACTGCCCCAAATACAAACGTGCTTATTCCCTTTCCTCCTCCGCTCTCGATCGCGGGTTCTATGAAGTCACCATCAAGCGAGATGGAAAAATGGGCACACGCATGGTGGACTGGGCAGAAGAGGGACAAAAGCTTCATGTGATACCTCCGGTTGGGCGATTCCTCCCTGTTTTCGAACCCGATAAGCACCTGGTCTGCATCGCTGGAGGCTCCGGAGTCACTCCTTTCAGAGGGTTCGCAAGAGAAGCGACGCAGAGCAAATTGACTACCCGGATGACCCTGCTGTATAGCGTTCGCACCCCGAAGGACATCATTTTCCGGGATGAATTCACCGCCCTCGAGGCTGAAAACCCCCATTTCCAATTCCAGGTTACTTGCACCCGAGCCGACGAAGCTGATGCTTGGCAAGGAAGAAGGGGAAGGATCGACGCCGATTGGATCACCGAAAGAGCCGGAAATCTTTCGACAGCCATTTTTTACGCCTGCGGCCCTACGACCCTTGTCGAGGCAACCGAGTCTTTGATCCGAGACACGCTCAAGCTCCCCAAAGAACAGATCAAACTCGAAAAATGGGGTTAGAAATCAAGGATACCATGAAACACACGAGTCTCTATCAAGCCCACTTGGATCACCAAGCGCGTATGGTACCTTTTGGCGGTTGGGAGATGCCTTTGCAGTATGCCGGCATCCGGCAGGAGCACCTTGCGGTGAGAAAAACAGGCGGGCTTTTTGATATTTCGCATATGGGAGAATTCCTGATCGAAGGACCCGATTCATGCTCATTTCTCAACCAATGCCTGACAAACAACGTCACCGGCCTCGACATCGGGTCGGGGCAGTACACCTTGATGTGCAATGAGCAAGGAGGCACGGTCGATGATCTTTACCTCTATCGTCTGGAGGAACAGTCCTTCATGATGGTGGTCAATGCCTCCCGAATTCAGGCGGACTGGGAGTGGCTGATGCACCAGAAGGACCAACACATTGGATCACCTAATGCAGTCCAATGTCACAATTTGTCAGATCAGCTTGGCGCACTGGCTTTTCAGGGGCCGCTCGTCAGAACTGTGCTGGACAGGATAGCGGAAAATACACCCAACCCGATTGCCACCATGAAGAAAAACCAGATCCAGTGGGGCATGATCGTAGGATCTCGAGTGCGCATCGCAACAACAGGCTATACAGGCGAAGATGGGTTTGAGTTGATTGCTGATCAAGGTGAAATGCCGCATCTCTGGGAGCGCATCCTATCGGAGGGAAAAAAGGAGGGAATTTGCCCTGCTGGCCTTGGGGCACGGGACACATTGCGCACCGAGATGGGATACCCCCTCTACGGGCACGAACTGAGCGAAGAAATCGACCCACTGCAAGCGGGACTCGGATTCTTCGTGGACTTGCAAAAACCAGATTTCGTTGGAAAGAGTGCCTTGGTTCAAAAGAAAAACAAGGGATTGGATCCATGCAGTGTTGCTTTTCTCATGCAGGGAAAATCGGCCCCACCACGACCCGAATACCGTGTAGCTGATGCTCAAGGAAACAAGATGGGGGTTGTGACAAGTGGCACCATGAGCCCATCCCTGGAAACCGGTCTGGGGATGGCGTTGATCCAGACCTCCATGGCACACCCCGGAACCACCCTTCAAATTGAAATCCGAAATCGATGGTTTCCGGCTCAGGTGTGCAAGAAACCGCTGTATCGAAAGACTTGACCCAGAGTTAAAGCCTCAGCATCTTGCCGATAAATAACTTTCATGAGCGCCAATATTCCAGAGCAGCTAAAATACGCGAAAACCCATGAATGGGTCAGGGTGGAAGGGGACACAGCCTGGGTGGGTATCACGGACCACGCCCAGGCAGAACTGACGGAATTGGTTTTCGTCGAACTTCCAGAAGTCGGCAGAACAGTATCTGCCGGACAGCCTTGTGCCGTAGTCGAATCCGTCAAGACCGCAAGTGACATCTACGCTCCCCTAAGCGGCGAGGTCATCGAAGTCAACCAAGCACTGACCGACGATCCGGGCAAAGTGAACGCTGATGCTTTCGGAGAAGGCTGGTTTTTTAAAGTACGCATGAGTGCTCCTTCTGAATTGGATGGCCTCATGGATGCCACTAGCTATCAGTCCCAAATTGGTGCTTAGCCGCCAGCTGGAGATGGGCATCAGGAACGCCTGTTGGGCTTCCTGAAAAGCACAATCCGCTGCGAATTGGTTCCCTGACTGTTGTTGCGTACTCCCCAGCATTGTGCGGTTTTAGTGAACACCTGTTCTTGGCACAAGACCATCAGAACCTCAAATCCGCTTTCCACACCGCATCGAATCACAGACTTCTCCAAGTCCACCGTCCCTTTCCTGACTTCACCTACCTCCATCGCCACCATACCGCCAGGCTTGAGCACGCGTCGCAACTCGTCCAGCACGCAAGTCATCTGCTCCTCCCATTGATCCAGCCGCCCAGGTACGGTCATTTCCAACTGCTTGGAATCAATCCCAAGAAACCAGCATCGCAGCCAATTATCGCTGGCGTAGTCCACCACATCGAGAAAGGGAGGCGATGTCACCACCAAACTTACGGACTCACTTTTAATTCGGTCGAGTTGTTTGGACTGGCCCGTCAATAGACAAGCTTTCTTGGAACGCTGTCGCAAGCGTTGGAGCACCTTTTCATTGCAGTGACGCAACAAGGATCGGGTTTTTTTAAGAATGATGGATCTGACATCACGGATCGGAGGGGATTGACGACGTCGAGTATTGATGCGCTTCTGAGAAGCGACCGATACAGCCTGGTTGGGGGGCATGGAGTATACGGAAAAAAAGCCCGAGGAGTGACCAGTGAGCCGGTTGAGCGCCACCATGCGAATCCAGTCATCTATTGAATCGGACAGATGGTTTTGATCTTGAAGTAGGAGATAATGCCTTAGAGCACATATCTCACGCAATGTCTGAGGATGGTAGAAAACCAACAGATCATCCGGGAGCTCCCGTTCCATACTCCATGGAATCTCATCCAGTCGCTGCTCGACTTTTTGCATCGAGGGTGGATTGAGGCGAGGCCGAACCAGATATTGACTGAGGGGATTGACATCACAACCCATGGGGATGCGATCCATGAGCGCAGCTTCTATCAAGGTGGTCCCCCTCCCCATGAATGGATCGAAAACGACCTCTCCCGGACGTGTGAGCCGCTCAATAAAAAAAGCGGGCAGTTGCGGCTTGAAACAAGCTCGATAGGATATCTCATGAAGGCCATTGCCCTGACGCTGTAACGAAGTCCAAAATTCATTGGTATGATAAAGGACCTGAAGGGAGCGATTGCCTTGTAGGGAGCACTCATGAAGGGCGCTACGGGTCAAAGGACCAAACGCTTCGAACTGTCGAACACAATGATCGAATTGTGGAAAAAGATCTGCTGTAGCCGGTGAACCATCCATAAGTGTCATTGCTGCCCAAAGCAGCCCTCACCCTGCTTGGTCATCCAGCGGGGATGACCATCGTTCCCCGGTTTGAAGCACCTTGAAGGGTTGATTCAAGGCACGACAATGATCCGTAAAAAGTTTGGGAGATTCCGTGTTGAAGGTAAACATGTCATAGTGACAAGGAATCACGCAGCCCACCCCCAATTTTTTTGCTAGAGAGGCAGCTTCATCCCCCCACATGTTGCCAGAAACTTTTCGCTCGGGCCTCCTGCCATTGATGGGCAACAAGGCGAGATCCAGAGACCACCGACTCAACAAGCGATCGAGCCCGTCATACACCAAGGTATCTCCACTATGATAGACCGCCCATGGCCCGAACTCGACAACATATCCGAGATAACAATGACGCCCGAGGTCATCCACGTCCAAATCCTCATGCGCCGCCGGAACAGCATGAATGTGAAAAGGACCCAGGCGGGTGGAAAATCCGGCATCAAGACCATGAAACCAATCTGTCGGTTGCCCCAGGCGATCGGCAGCAAAAGTCTCCATGGAAGCAGGTATCACCATTTGAAGATCAGGATTGGCCTGAATCATGGGCTTGAGAGTATCGGCATCAAGATGGTCCGTGTGTTGATGGCTGGAGGTCACCACCTGCACAAAACCCAAGGTCGAAGGATCCATGGCAAGAGCCGTCATTCGAACATGGGGCTTATCGGTCGAAGCGTACTTTCGGGTAAGAGAATCGGATAGGTAGGGATCGAATAAGAAATAATGCTGATCCCAAGCCAATAGAAAACCACTCTGCCCAAGCCACCAGATATGGAATCGAGAAGACTCTTTGGCATAGTTGAGCATTTCCTGTTTCAGAGTTTCACCTCTGCACACAGGCTGAATGAGCGGAGAGTCCATGATCCTACTCTAGAGGGATTGTCTTACTTTCTCAACTCCGGCGACCATGTTGTGGAGCTTTGCCTTGGCAGCCCATCGCGCTGTTTGACTCAACCCACAGTCGGGGGCAATGGACAAACGATCGGCAGGAGCATATTTCAGACATGCACGCACTCGATCCGCAATCAACTCAGGCGACTCAATGAAGTAGCTTTTGACGTCTACAAGACCTACGGCAACATGAAACCGCTCGGATAAGGAGGCGATGATATCCAGCTCTGCCATTTCCCTGCTTGCCATTTCAAGATGCATTTCGTCTACCTTCATCTCCATAAAGGCCGGAAACATGGGCGCATACCGGCGCAGCCCGACGGCGTGTCCCTTGAAATTACCAAAGCAAAGGTGAGTGGAGAGGCGACAATGACCCACCACCGGCTCCACCGTTCGATTGAAAATATCCACCAGACGATGCGCATCTTCGCGGTGGGCGTAACAGCTCATCGAAGGCTCATCCACCGTCAGCTCACTGCAACCCGCTCGGACAAGATCCTCCAGTTCTTTGCGAACCAAAGGAAGCAGTGCCTCAGTAACCGCAAAACGATCCGTGTAGGAACCACCAGGAATCAGGCGACCGCTCAAAGTGTAAGGCCCTGGAACACTGGCCTTGAGAGTCACCTCTTGCGAAGGATTCAATCGTTTCAACCGCTCAAAGTCCTCAACCGTGCCAAGTCCCCTTGGCGCTGCAAGTGGACCCACGATTGCATGCCGACCACGTTGGTCGTGAGCCGGTGGCCCCCAACGCCTGGGACTGGCACTTTCCAGTGAAATGCCTTCCAGAAACCCGTAAAAGGAAAGGTTGAAATCCAACCGCGTTTGTTCTCCATCGGTGATGACATCCAGTCCAGCTCCGATTTGATCCATGATCGCAACGGTCACCGCGTCCTCAATGATCTCTTGCTGGTCGGCACTTCCGAAGACATTCCAGTGGTCCACGGCATGATGCAACCAGGATGGAAAGGGGTAACTTCCAACGACTGTCGTTCGTAACAAGGATGGTTCCATAAAACTCATGGCATGCTGGACTCACCGCCGTAGAGCTTGGAAACCCTCTGCGCATGCTCATCGTAGGCGGATTCAAACAATTCTTTGGCTTTTTCAACTCCAACGATTACCGAGGCGCTGAGCACTTTAGGAGGCGCACCCGCTCGGGTCAATTTTTCAGCAACGGACGCTTTGATGGCATTGACCAGCAGGCAACCGCCAATCGTACTCCCAGGTGAAACAGGCGTTGCAAGGCCTTCCACCGAAACCATGGCGTCCCCGACAGGTGCACCGGTATCCAGCACGCGATCAGAAAAATCCTGAAGCTTGTGTCCTGATGGGTGCCGGCTCTGACTGGATCGAGCATGCTCCTGGCTAACTATCGAGACCACCTTGATCCCCCTTTCCCGAAAAATTTGTGCGATCTCAATAGGCACCACATTGCAGCCAGAGGAGGACACCAGCAAAGCACAATCTCTGGGATCTGTTTGAAAGTTTCTCAGGATGCGTTCGGCAAGACCAGGCACATTTTCAAGAAACATGGCCTGGCGCTGCCCGTTGGCACCCACCACCTGATGATGGTTGGTCAACGAAAGCTCCACAATGGGATGAAAACCGGGAAAAGAGCCATAACGGGGCCACATTTCCTCAACCATGATCCTGCTGTGCCCCGAGCCAAACAGATGCACCACTCGGCCAGAGAGTATGGTTTGAGCGAACCACTCGGCCACTTCTTCAATAAGAAGCTCTTGAGAAGCGATTTTATCGATCAAGCCACGAGCCCGATCCAGATAAGCCATGGAAGTGGAAAGAGACATCAGAGATAGGATTAACAAGAAAGGCACTGATTCAGTGCGATCCACGCGACTGCTTCAGTATCCATTGGTAAAGCTCAGGGTTATTGTAGGTTTTTGTCCACGAATCATGTCCAGCCTCAGGATAAAGGGTCAGACGTATGTTACCCTTCAAACGCGATTGAAAGAAAGACACCAAACGTTTGCTTTCCTCCGGTAAGACAACCGTATCCTTTTCGCCATGGAAAACCCAGATGGGCAAAGTCGCCAGTGCCTGCGATGAAACGGGTAGAATAAAATCGCGCGTGCTACCACCACCGCATATGGGAACGGCCGCGGCAAAACGCCCGGGATCTTTCGCAATCAAGCTCCAAGTACCAAACCCTCCCATGCTGAGTCCGGTCACGCAGATGCGATCGCTGTCAATTCTGAGACGATGAGTCACATCGTCCAAAAGTCCCAGCAAGGCATCCGCCTCCCATACTTTTCCCTCAGCACACTGGGGAGAAATAAGCACGAAAGGAAAATCTGGATCCGATTCAACCAGCTTTGGAGGACCATGCACTTTGACTTTCTCCAAATCATTTCCGCGCTCGCCTGCCCCGTGAAGGAAAAGGAGAAGAGGCCATTCGCGGTCGCTAGACTTTTCGTAACCCGAGGGTAGGAACTGGAGATAATCATAAGCGACCTTTTTTGCAACCACGCCCTCATATCGATGAATGGTCTGTGAGGTTTTTTCAGCTAAAGCCCCTAGGGAACAAAACAAGGAAGCACCTAATAGGCCTTTAAACAGCGTGATGGAGGAGTGGTGACTCATACCCATGTCTTGAGTGATCCCATCCTTCAAGTCAAGCCTCTGGGCTGAACGGGATGGTCAGCGACTAAAAAAGTTGACTTTTATGCTCCGGATTACAATAAGACGATTTCCCAAGGAATCTGTTTTCATGAAAAACAAGATCTCTGATCAAAGCAACGCTTGGGCGATAAAGTGCCCTTACAAGGCCTTTACACTCATCGAATTGCTAGTCGTCATTGCCATCATCGCCATCCTTGTGGCAATGATGTTGCCAGCCCTCTCCAAAGCCAAAGAGGCAGCTAGAGGAGTCCTATGCCTGAACAACACGCGACAAATAGGAATGGCCTCTCAAATTTATGCAGATGACCACCAGGGGCATTACCCCACCTTTCGCACGTGGCTCTACAAGAGAGTCGGAGACCTGACCACCGGAATTCTTTATCCCTACATCCAGGCGGAAGGCAGTTATCTCTGCCCCACGGACAAGATAGAATTGGCAACCAAACGGAAGCCCAGGACGACCCGTCAAATTTCAGGTAACACCAGACGGAGTGCCAATCATGGCCGCAATTATTCCTATGGAATGAACTGCGCCATTTGCCATGACACCAAAATCTCGTCTTTTTTTGAGCCCAGTAAAACCATGTTTTTCATGGAAGGCAACCTGGGGCCCAACGATTACAGTGGCCAGGTAGGCCCGCAAGCAGCCACACGCGCACTGGCCATCCGCCACAATGCCAACGGCCATCTTATCATGGCCGACCTTCATACGGAAAAAATGAATGAGTCCACCTTTGATGATGTTTCTGGCACCAAAAGATTCTGGTTGCCAAACGACGATTTGAAGGATTTTCGGGGGCGTTTTTTTGAAAACTTGCGCTGATCGCAATTGCTTGCCCTCTCCCCCCAACTCAAGGCCCTCTGCCTCTTGCTGCCACCGGGGGCCACAGCACCTTTCAAGGGTCCATCTCCAATAGGCTGAATAAGGGGGCCGCGATTCGCAACCGACCTGCTCCTTCAGTCTTTTACCTTACAAAACCAAATGGGTGGCACCTGGTCTCCCATCATGGAAGCCAATAGCCGAAAAAGCCCTCAAGGGATATCTTTAACCTCTTTTTGGTAACCAAGATCAATCTTGTGAGGTCTGTATTATGGAATGAACTTGGAGTCCTTCAAAAAGGAATTTGAGAACGATGGAGAGATTTACAGAAAGGAGCTTCAGCCCGGACAAATCAGCTTTTATCCAGCTTTGACTCATTGCCGGCACCGCTCGCTGCAGCCTACGGAATTTGCGCTGATTTCCCTAAGTCCGGAGTTCGTGTCCATCGCATGCTGCGACATATTTGCTCTGGATTCCATTAAATGGGCCCGTCAGACAGGGATTAGCGATTCTTACGCTGAAAGTGTCTGTCGCGCTTTGCTCAAGGAAACCCTTGGTGGCAGCCCCACAGGGTCCATGTATGCCCAATCACTGGCGACCAGCCTGGCAGGGCACCTTGCCAGCCAATATGGCGGGACGGAGGTGTGCTCCCAGCAGACCAACGGTGGCTTATCAGCCAGTCAGCTCAAGCGGTCCATCGAATTTGTTCACCTCAATCTGGGTGAGGATGTTTCTCTCAAAAAAATGGCTGGAGCCGCCGGATTAAGCCCCTTCCACTTCGCAAGACAATTTAAAAAGAGCATGGGGTTTTCTCCCTATCAGTTCGTGTTGAAGCAGAGAGTGAACAAAGCCAAGCAACTGCTCTTGAAAGGAGAGAAGAACCTGGCAGAAATCGCTGTCGATGTGGGCTTCTATGATCAAAGTCATTTTGCTCAACAATTTCGACGGCATTGCGGCATCACCCCCAAAAAATACGCCGCTCAGTGTGGCCTTACAAAAGCTCGTAGAGAACGACTGTCGTGAAGTCAGAAGTTGCCACCCTCAAATAACATCAGGAGGTGACTGCGTGGGCTTCAGCAGCTCATTCAGCAAGCACTACAAAGCATGGCCTTTTCAGTCATGCATGGGTTGAGGGGAAAATGCACGAATGGAAGAGGTTCTTCGCGAGAAAGTCGGCGAAGGGTTTTCTCAAGGCGCTTACGAATCCGAAACATGCGAACTTTCATGGCCGATAGGTTCCAGCCGGTAAGATCGCGAACCTGGTTGTAGGTGTAACCCTCCAGAGCAATCAATCTTACAAGTTTCCGGTCATCCGCAGCCAACGTTGAGAGAAGCTTTTCCACCAGTTCCCTGGCTGCCCATGACTGAGATGGCTCCAATTCATCGTCATTGCATGCCAGAGATTCGATCACCTTTGCTTCTTCTTCTCCAAGATCCGATAGCCGAATCTCCTGACACGCCTTGGCCTTGTGGTAGGCGTTAGTGCACATGTTCACTGCGACTCGACTCACCCAGTGTTTGATCGGGACCTTGCCTGAATAGTGGGAGAGTTTTTGGAAGATACGAATGAAGACGTCCTGAACAAGATCTTCAACCAAAACCCGTCTCGGCACCCTTGCGCGCACGATGGAAACCACCAGCGGATACAGGAATTCCATCAGGTTTTTGGAAGATGCCTCATCCCCCATCATGGATCCACGGATCCACTGGGTCACTTCAGTAGGATTGACCTTGGTTGCGGGTGGGAAAGACTGATCACTTGATGGTTTCATGAGGTTTTTTCTGTTGAGTGTTTTTTGGATAATTCTTCATCGATGGTCCTTAAGCTTGGAACACGCAAGGTCCAGGTTTGCTCACGGCCAAAAATGAGTAGTAATTGATTGTCTCTGGAAAAACGGAGTTTATCCGCACCCACACCCTCAGGCGTGAAATGAACCATTTCCCTGCCGGTATCGAGGTGCCAAAGACGAATCGTTCCATCGGGGCTGGAGGTGCAAATGGATTTTCCGTCATAGGAAAAAGCTGCAGAGGCGACACCCTGTTTATGTCCAGTAAGAACATGCGAAATGGTACCGGTTTGTGACTCCCATACCTGAACCCGCTTGTCCCAGCCGATGGAAGTCACCAAGGAACCATCCGGGGAAAACACCATTCCCCTGGGATTATGGTCCATCCCCGAGAGCACGGAGATTTCCTTTCCAGCATCAAAGTCATAGATCCACACCTCAGGACTCTCTGCATTCTTCGAAAGAGCCAAATAACGGCCATCATCGCTGGCCCCCTTGAATGTCGTGAATACCTCGGGAATGGGACGAGGTTCGAGCCGATCGTCCATCACGTTCCATATGAGCCATTTCTCGCCATTGTGGTAGAGGAATCGTTGATTGGAGATAAAGTGACCCTGATAGCGACCTGAGCGCCAGCCTCTGTTTGCTCGGGAAATAGCCAAGGATGCCTCATACAAGCCTGTCTGTAGATTGAAAACCTCCAGATGGCCATCCTCACCCGGAGCGACTCGATGCTTCCCATCTGGTGAAACCCGCAGGCCTTGCCTTTCGAGTTGAGGCGGAGAGAACACATCCAAATTTCCTCGATCACATTCGGCCCATATGGCTTGTGGAAAAAGATCTATGAGATCCTGAAGCTGTTGAATCGATGATGCCTGCTCCTGGGCCACACGGTAATCCACCGTTTCCATCTCCTGTTTTTCCTTCATGGATCTCAGATCCCACAGGTAAACTCGACCATCCTTGCTGCCCGATGCCAGAGTTTGTGAATTTGGAGAGAATGCGAGACTGAAAATTTCATCCAGATGCCCTTTGAAAGAACCAACTTTTTTTCCTGAAGCAGCATTCCAGACATGCAGAAGGTAATCCCAGCCACCGGCCACCAGCCATTGCGTATCGGGGGAGAATTCAGCAGCCATCAACATTCCGGGCTGGGATTGGTCGAGAATGATTTCTCGTTCCTCAAAGGGAGCAAAAAGACGGAATCTCATGTCCTCTGCGTCTCGATTCATTGGATCGGATATCCATGCGACATATTTCATGCCATTAGCTATGGAGATCAGGCCACCGGAACCCGAAAAAAGCTCGGGCCAATCCGCCAGCTTGCGAGCTGTCGATACTTCATAAATCGCCGCTGCCTCCTGACCACGATCATGCATCGCTATGAGTTGGGCATCGGCTGAAAAGGCATAACTCCTCAATACCTTTTCGGAGAAAGGATGCTGCTGTTGGACTTCAGCATCCTTTTCAGGAGATGTCAGATCGAATTGGTGAATCCCCTCAGGACCATGCGCTGAAAAAACACCAGACGCTGATGTCTCATAAAGGGGAAAGGAAAGACCTCGGTAAGAGTGGATCTGAGACCAATTATCTGTCTTCCAAACCGCAAGTGAACCGCTTCTTCGCCAACGGTTGAGGTCGCGACCGACAAAGAGATACCGATCATCAGCCGAGAAACGCACGCGCATGCCAAAAGGCCATCCGTTGGAGGATCCTGCATCCAGAAGTGCCACCCTCGAACGCGAGACAACACTCCATACGGCCACACCTTCATCGCTAAGGCCAGCCAGCCAGCGCCCATCATGAGAAAAAGTGACAGCCCCGACAGGACGCTGCAAATCCTTAAAAACATACAACTCATTACCCTCACTGCGATCCCACAAATACTGCCATTCAAACCCTCTTAAATCAGGATCGTCGTCACTCTGAGGCAAGTATTTGATCAGCAGCTCACGACTTTTGGCAATGTTGTCTTCTCTGAGAAAATTCTGGGCCTGATACATGTCCGAGGCATAAAGGTTTTCCCGAAGGGCCTTGGCCGATTGCACCGCCAGATTTTTTTGATCCGTAACATCCTTTTCCCTATCTTCAGCAAGAGCTCTTGCTTCGATGGCCTTTTGGGCAGCGTCATCCGCTTCGCGCTGAGCCATGGTTGCCTTCACCGCAAGATACGTACTCAAAACCGAGCCTACCACCAGCAAGGTCAGTATCATGGCCGCGGCCGTCAGCACTCCTTTGTTCCGTCTGGCAAACTTTCGGAATCGATAGAGAGAGCTGGGCGCTGCCGCCTTAACCGGCTCGAACTGGAGATAGCGCTGGATGTCGAGCGAGAACTCAGCAGCCGTTTCATACCGACGATTGCGGTCTTTTTCCAACGCCTTCATGACGATCCAGTCCAGCTCTCCCCGCATCAAGCGGTTGAGTCTAGAAGGTTCGGTATTCCTCCTCCGGGCCACTGCGCTCAGGTCCGACTCCTGCATGCCACTGACCTGAGTCGAGGGATAGATGGGCTCCTCTTCTCGAATGCGGCGTCGCATTTCATCATAATCTGCGCGAGTTAACTCCTGAGCGTCCAAAGGCGTACGACCGGTCATGAGCTCATAGAGCAACACACCCAGAGAATAAATATCCGAGCGTGTATCCACATCGAGTCCGCTGATATTGGCCTGCTCCGGGCTCATGTAAGCAGGTGTTCCAATAAAATGATGAAATTGCGTGAAAAGGGTTTTATCGGTGAGCTTTTGCTGAGTGGCCTTGGCAATGCCGAAATCAATGATTTTGGGAACCGCACGGTGATCATGCATCGAGACCATGATATTGGAGGGCTTGATATCTCGGTGGATGACTCCCTTCTGATGTGCGTGCTGAATCGCACTGCAGACATCCATAAACAATTCCAGCCGAGACCTCATATCCAGCTGGTGCTGATCGCAAAATTCAGTGATAGGGATACCCCTTACCAGCTCCATCACGAAAAAGGGTCGGCCCGTGTCGGTTGCGCCGGCATCCAAAACCTTCGCAATATTGGGGTGCTCCATCATCGCAAGGGCCTGTCTCTCGGCCTCAAATCGAGCCACGACCTGTTTGGTATCCATGCCCAACTTGATGATTTTCAATGCCACACGTCGTGTGACAGGCTGCTGCTGCTCTGCCATGTAGACCACCCCACAACCTCCTTCGCCGATATTTTGAAGAAGTTTGTATCGCCCGATGACGGAGCCCTCGGCTTCAGTAAGCGCTGTTTCCTTGGCTTTGGATGGATTCGAAGCAGGATTCAGAGGAATAAAGTCCGTGGCTGCCTCATGAGCCTCAAGCAAGTCATCCAGTTGCTTTCTGAGAGCTGGTTCATTCTCGCAGGCCTGGGCAAGAAAGTTGCCACGTTTGGCTGGGTCATCGATGGATGCAGCCTTGGCAAACAGTTCTTTGAGATGCTGGGTATGCTCGCTCATGATTCGGGCATGTTAGCCGTTTCATAGATACATGCGACTTTCGCGGGTGAATTGGGCCAAAAAAAATGGAAGGGACCCTACGTTGAGGCAGCTGGGAGGAAGTTTACAGCCAGAAACAATACCGCAAACGACTGCACATGAACGATCTAACTCGCAATCGAATCATGGAAACCACTTTCAGGATTTTGCCAATTCTTGAGTGATGCAGCGATAAAGCCATGCGCGAGCATAGGACCAATTCCTCTTGGCCGTACGCTCGGAAATATTAAGGACTCGTGCAGCTTGAGTATTGGTCAGGCCAACAAAAAAGCGTAACTTGATCAATTCTGCACTCTGGTCATCTTCCTTTTCCAGACGGGAGAGGGCTTCATGAACCAGCAACAACTGGTCGTCGTCAGCATCCACGGCGACATCCACACCCCCGAGGTCCACCTGCTGCAGGTGGCCGCCATGCCGGAGCCGTTGTTTTTTACGGGCCCGTTCGACAAGAATCCGTCGCATGGATTCAGCTGCTGCAGCGAAGAAGTGCTTGCGATTGGCCCATCCTTGATCACCTCCGCCCACCAGGCGGAGATAGGCTTCATGCACCAAGGCCGTTGGTTGCAAAGTATGGTTGGAAACCTCCTTGGCCATCTGAAAGCTAGCCAACCTTCTAAGCTCCTCATAGACGAGAGGCAATAACTGGTCCGCAGCCTCAGAATGGCCACGATCCATTTCTTGAAGAATCTGAGTAACGTTAATGGCAGGTGAAGGGGTCACGAGCGATGTGCCGCCACCATACGCTCAAACACATTGCGCTGAGCCAGCATGGCTTTGACCTTATCCTTTGGGTTGGTTCTTGCTTCCAGAAGAACCCAACCATCATAGTGGGAGTGCACCAAAAGGCCCATGAGCTGTTGGTAAGGATAGGAACCTTGATCCAATTCTCTCACGTGAAGGGTATGACCGAATCGGGCACGCACCTTGTTGAAATTAGCTTCGAGACCATCGCCCTGGGTATCCACATCGTTGGAATTCCAACAAACACCCACGTTGGGATGGTCAGCCGTGTCAAATATCGCCTTCATGACCCCTAATTCGCTGGTGCCATTGCCGTGAGCTTCCACACGAATCTGCTGACCCCAGTCATCTGCAAAAGCAGCCAGTTCATTCAGGGCATGACCAATCTGGGCAATGGTCTTTTCCCGAGGGATACCTTGGACAAACCCATTGGGCTTGACCTTGACACCACGACCCCCGCAATCGTGCATCAGCCTTACATAGCTTTTGGCCAGATCCAGCTGCTGGCGCAAACGGTTCGGGTCGTCTTCATGAAATTGCGCATTGGAGCCATAACCCACCAAATCCACCGGGCTGTCGGCAAACCGCTTCTTGACCTCCTCACGCTCCATTTTGGACAGGCTGGGTTCGACACCATGGGCATGCTGAGTTCGGGTTTCGACCCCCAATAGCCCGGAGGATTCACAAGCTTTCAGGAGCTCTGGCAGGGCCATGTCTTTTCCCCAGAGATAGGTGACCAGTCCAAAAGACATCTGGCGAGGTTTCAAAGCCGCCTGAGATTTCATAAGCGTTGACCCCATCGGGTCAGACAGAAGGCCCATGGAACCCAGTAACCCACTTTGCTTTAAAAAAGAACGACGACAGAGAGAACCTTGGGAGATCATGTCAAAAGCATAGGGAGCAGGCGTTCGTTGACAAGCTCATTGAAGATTCCACTTCCATTCAAGTTTTCATGGCAATGGATGACGCCATTTTGATCGTCAAATATTTCCCAACCGTACAATCTGAGCTCATGGCTCGCTCTTCCTTGTTCTTACGATGCTCAGCGTGTGCGCTACTCCTGACCTTTGGCACTTCAGCACAAGAAACCCAAGTCACGAGTGAATCGTCCATCTGGGATGTCAATCATCCTGAAGGCCCCACGTTTGACCAGATCATCGATACACGGGAAGGCACCTGGATGAATGTGGATGTCAGCCCGGATGGAAAATCGATCGCTTTTGACCTCCTTGGAGATCTTTACATGATGCCCATTGAAGGGGCTTCAACCGAAGCCAAGCCAAACCCTGTGATTCAACTCACCTCCGGCATGGCCTGGGACATGCAACCACGTTTCAGCCCGGATGGAAAATCGATCGCATTTACCAGTGATCGCACAGGAGATCAGAAAAAAGGTGGAGACAATATCTGGACCCTGAACCTTGATACAGGTGACCTCACCCAGATCACTCAGGAATCCTTTCGCCTGCTCAACAATCCAGCATGGTCTCCAGACGGCAACTATCTGGTCGCGCGCAAACACTTCACGAGCCGGCGATCACTCGGGACCGGTGAGATATGGATGTATCACAAGTCGGGTATCAAAGGGGGTGCTACTTCAGGTGTTGCACTGACTCGGAAAACAAATGAGCAAAAAGATATCAACGAGCCGGTTTTCTCGCCGGATGGTCGCTACCTTTACTTTTCGGAAGATGCCAGCCCGGGAAACACCTTCGAGTATGACAAGGATTCCAACGGGCAAATCTATGTCATCCATCGCCTCGATTTGGAAAAAGGGGAGAGGGAGACATTGATTCAGGGGCCTGGCGGAGCCTGCCGCCCCACACCCTCACCCGATGGCCAAACCCTCGCCTTCATCCGCCGACTGGACGGACGCTCGGCTCTTCATCTCTATGACCTGAATTCCGGTGCCATTTCCATTCTGGACCGTGACATGGAACGAGACATGCAAGAGACCTGGGCCATTCATGGAGTCTACCCTGCCATGGCCTGGACACCCGATAGTCGATCCCTGGTTTATTGGGCACGCGGTAAGCTGTGGCAATGGCAGGTAAACAGCTCTGAAAGGCAGCTCATCCCATTCCACATCAAAGGCACTCGCGAAATGATGCATCCAGTCAGACGAAAGGTTGACGTGGCACCCGAGACCTTCCCCGCAAAAATGCTGCGGTGGGCGCAACGCTCGCCCGATGGCCATAGCATTGTCTTTCAGGCTCTGGGTCACCTCTACATCAAGGCACTTCCATCTGGAGAACCTCAACGGTTAACCACTCAAACGCGCGATTTTGAATTTTATCCACGGTTTTCTCCGGATGGCTCGCACCTAGTCTACACAACCTGGAATGATGCTTCTCTTGGAACGGTTCGCATCCTTGCGCTCGATGAGGGCCCCAAGGAAGAGGGGCGTGTTCTCTCAACGGCCCCTGGACACTACATTGACCCGGTCATTTCTCCTGATGGCACCAAAGTGGTCTTCGAACGCATTGGAGGAGGCTGGCTCACAAGCCCTCTGTGGTCCAGAGATCAAGGCATCTTCTTGGTGTCTACCGACGGAAGCGAGGCACCTCGAAGGGTAACCCGCCGTGGACACCGTCCACAGTTTGGAAAAAATTCGGATCGGGTATTTTTGCAAAGAACGCGCACTGAGCCCGAGGCAGACCATCGGGAGCTTTTTTCTGTCGATCTGGAAGGCAACGATGAACGATTGCATGTCACCAGTGACTGGGCCACCGAATACTCTATCTCGGGCAATGGCCGCTGGCTGGCTTTTATCGAGCGATTTCATGTTTACGTGCTTCCGCTGGTTTCAACAGGAGATGTCGTGCATTTGAGCCCTGATCAAAAAGCTTTGCCCATGCTGCGAGCCACCGAAGAAGCAGGCCAATGGATTCACTTTGGAAGCAAAAGCGACACACTTCACTGGACTCTGGGCGACCGCTTTTATTCCCTCCCCATTTCCATGGAGGCACTTTCTGACCCAAAGGACACGGCAAGACCACAAGCATCCGCCACGCATATTGGTATGGAGATCCCTCATGACCAACCTACGGGCATGATTGCGTTGCGCAATGCAAGGGTTCTCTCCATGACCTCCCCTTTGGTTCAGGAACATCAAACCATCTTGATCGAAGGGAACCGCATCATCGCCATGGGGGAGACTGGTTCGCTGGAAATTCCCGAGGAGACTCACAC
>Ga0066378_10000189_pt1 | contig 26851 bp, 18 predicted proteins | sample Knorr_S23_td_DCM_FD_70947 | JGI IMG/M metagenome (GOLD analysis project Ga0066378, IMG submission 70947) | Marine microbial communities from Southern Atlantic Ocean transect - Knorr_S23_td_DCM_ad_71m_LV_A | ecosystem: Environmental > Aquatic > Marine > Oceanic | place: Southern Atlantic ocean...
AAATATGACACAAGTCAATCGCAGCTGGTATTCATTCCCTGATCTGGAAGTTTCAACGTTTCCCTGGAGTGGATTGTTGAGTTTGGGTTCAAGCGCGTCCAATGGACTACGCCAAACAGCCCATCAACCCTGGGTCCCCGCCATGGACATCAAAGAAACGGATCAGGATTATCTTTTGGAGGCGGAACTTCCTGGCCTGTCCAGAGAGGATTTTACGCTCAAGGTGGATCAGGGAGTGTTAACCCTCGAGGGCGAAAGGAAACGACCTACGACTGAGGGTTCTGAAAAAGACCTTCGCTTGGAGCGTTCCTACGGAAGTTTTACCCGTAAGTTCTCCCTACCCGCAGAAGTTGAATCCGGTGCTATCAAGGCAGAATTCAAACAAGGGCTTTTAAGGATGCGAGTTCCAAAGAAATCAAAGCCTCAGCCTCAGGAAATTGATGTGGATGTGATGTCCTAAAGCCCTTTTGATGACTTAAAAACGGCTAGCACAGCAACCGAGTGTCGCAGAACGCTCGGTTGCTTTTTAATCACAAGCCCCGGTCTTGTGTGGGGGGCTGGGTTGGATCGATCTGGAGTTCTCCCATGATCCATCGTTCAGCGAGCTTGGATGTTTTCCAGTGATTTTAGATTATCCTGCATCACTTCCAAGAAATCCTTATGTTGGGTGGGGCCTCCCTGAGGTCTGAAAACAACGACTTGAACTCCGCGTTCCTCAAGCTGTTGAGTGATGGACTGTATCGGGGTATCCTCCCAGAGCATCACATGGCTTGGATGTTGTTTCAGTAAGGCATCCAATGCTTCCCATTGGTCGGGTGGGGGAAGTTCCTCTGGTTCCCAGTGCATCGCACGAAGGTCCAGGCGGTAAGCTTTCGCCAAATATTCATAGACAGGATGGGAAGCCAGAAGAGGAATTCCATCGAGTTTTGTGGCAATAAGCAACATGGAATGGTGCAGTTGCAGCAAGTCAGCTCTTAGCGAAACTAGTTGAGCCTGAATTTTGGCGGCATGATCCGGCCATCTATCCGATAGGATCTTGGCGATCGATGTGGCCTGATCTGCGGCTAATTGAAAATCCAGCCATGTCATGGGAGCATAGATACCATGCTCATGTTCTCCTTCAGGGCCGTGTTGATGAGTGGTGACACTCGAACGTTGGATCCAACGCTCCTTGTAAGCTTCCGTGGTGTTGAAAAGTCTCGTGATTGGCAGAGCCGCTTGTTCGATCCACTGGGCATAATGGGCACCATTGAGCAGGATCATATCCGCTTTTTGATAGCGCTGAATGGTAGGTCCATCTGGCGTCCACGTGGAAGGATCCACTGTTTCCGGTGGGGCGGGAAAGGTTACTTTGGCCCAAGATGAATCTGTGAGCCTGGAACCCATGTAGCGCAAGGGCTCATTCACCGTGAGGATATCCAGCAAATCTTCCTCCGAGTTCTCTCGGGCTTGGGGTGGTGACTCTCTGCACCCGATGAGTAAACAAAACGACCCAATGGCAAACCATTGGAGTGCCGGACATTTTATGGAATACCTATTGTGGAACATGGTGTGATCGGGACTTGTCAACTTGCCTCGTATTTTTTATCAACCCAAGCCTTAGATCGTTCATCATGGCTTTTTCAGGGACAAAATCACCCATCGATCGAGCCACAGCCTATGATTCGCCATCTTGAGGAGTCAAAAACAAGCCAAAGATTTTGTTGAGCGTAGCACGTTTCGAGGCTGCTTGGCCCTCTGTCGGGATTGGGTTTTCATTGTTTTCACCGCGTGGCTCTCGTTATGGATCGACCAATGGTGGATGACCCTGCTGTCCATTTGGGTGATAGGCTACCTTCAATTTTGCCTTGGAGAAGCGCTGCTTCATGAGGCTTCCCATTACAACTTGTTTGCGTCCAGAAGGCTGCACTACCTCCTTCAAGGTGTCTATGCGTATCCGTTTTTTCAGACCTTGAACGGATTTCAACACGAACATCTCCTGCATCACAGCAACCTTATGGGAGCGAAAGACGTAACCATGCATGACTACCATCGATATGGGCTGACGGCAACCAAGCCCAACATGTTTTACATCTGGTTTCTAAAACCATTTTTAGGAGGCCCCACCTGGTATTACCTTAAAAGTGGCCCAGATTTCGATTCCTGGTCGAGTCGTCTGCAACTTGTCGCCTTTTGGGTTCCAGTTCTGGCGTTATTCATTGCAACCGGGACATGGGAATTCTTAGTGGTTTATTGGATGATTCCTCTGGTTTGGTCCTTTCCCATTTTTCAGTATTGGTCAGAAATTGAAGAGCATTACAATACTCTTTCAGGGGCTCGATCCAACGTCTCGTTTTGGGATAATTTCTTCAAACATAATGAGGGGTATCATTGGATTCATCACCGATATCCAACCATTCCTTTCTACCGCCTGCCTGAGGCGCATGCTTTCTTGACTCCTTCGGGAACGGATATCAGTCAGGGGTTTTTCGACTCTTATCGTCAAATGTCACGTCCTCAAGCTCCTGCATGGCCCGGGCATCCGGCCCTCAGGCATGGCCCGTTGAAAGATCCCGTTTCCACTTTGAGCCCCTTGCCATCGCAGGGGGCAGAAAAAGCTGAGATGGCTCAAAGCTGACCCAAAATCGCTCGTTTTAACGATTGCTAAGTTGGGGGCCGCAGACCCTCCTCCACAGAAAAGGACTGGAAACTTGCTGTATCATCCCTTTGAATCCTACTTAGTGAACATTATCATTGTGGGTGCAGGAGAGGTGGGAAAGCACCTGGCAGAAAGCCTCTCTACCCAATTGCATAACATCACCGTCATTGAGCGTGAAGAACCCTCTGCAGAGGATCTTGACGAAAGCCTCGACGCCAGCGTCATTTGTGGCAACGGAGCTTCTGCCACCGTGCTGGCTGAAGCCAATGCGAGTGAGTGTGACCTTTTTCTCGCCCTTACCAGCCGCGACTACACCAATCTGGTGGCAGCCTCCATTGCCAAATCCATGGGTGCCTCAAAAACCGTAGCTCGCGTCCACGCCGGGGTTCAGCGTGAGGAGTGGTTATTTGACTTCAGGGCACAATTCGGCATCGATTACTTGTTCAGCACCGAGCGATTGGCTGCCGTGGAACTGGTTAAATTTGTGAGGAATCCTGAAGGCCTTTTAGTCGAAGAAATTGCTCGAGGAAGGATTGAACTGCATCAATACAAAGTCTCCCCGGAAAGCACTGCAATCGGTGTGCCTATTTATAAACTCAAGCTTCCAGATCGGGTTCGGGTAGCCTGCATTTATCGCGATGGCGATAATCACATCCCTGGGGGGGAGGATTACCTGATGGCTGGGGATCTGGTGACACTATCCGGGGAACCTGCCTTGCTAGACCAAATGGTGACCACGTTGGATCCCCGAGCAAGGAGAAAAAAAGATCTTAAGGCAGTGATTTTTGGGGGAGGGGAGTATGCTTTTGCGGTGGCTCAAATGCTGGAGGCTTATGGTGTCCAAGTGCGTATCATGGAAAAGCGCGAACAGGAATGCCGCAGACTTTCTGCACTCCTACAGGATTCGGTCATCATCCATGGGGATGCCACCTCTTTGCAGCAGCTCAAGGAAGAGCAGGTCAATGAAGCGGATTTTTTCATCGCAGTCAGTCCGGACGATGAGGATAACGTGATGGCCTGTTTGCAGGCTAAAAGCATTGGCAGCGAATATTGCCTCACATTGATCCACCGAGCAGATTACGCGGACGCCATTTATCGTAATCGTCAACGATTGGGGCTATTGGCTGCGGTCAGCCCTCGCCTTGCTGCCAACCGAGATCTTCTTCGTTTCATGGATACGGGGAAGTATCACAAAGTTTCCGAACTTCAAGGGGGCGTTGAAGTGATCCAATGTAGCGTTAAATTGAGAACAAAATTGGTGGATCAAAAGGTGGCAGACATCAAGTGGCCCAAAGGATCGGCATTGGTGGCACTGTTGCGCGATCAAATTGCTTTTGTGCCCAACGGAGAGGATCTGTTGCAGGCCGAGGATACGGTCTATGCCATCGTGACCCATGAAGGCCGCAAGCCATTGGTGAAAATGTTTTCTCGCTGATGAACTTCCGTCTTCTCAGCAAAATCATTGGTCTTCTTCTTTTGTTTCTTGGGCTTACTCAAGCCATCTGTTTGGGTTATGCGTATCGATTTGACGCTCGGCATGATCAACTCGATTCGGTAGATGGTTTAAGTATTTCGGTCGGAATCAATCTCGGCGCCTGTCTGCTTTTCCTTTGGATGGGGCGAGGCTCTGGTCGGGAGGTGCTCAGGAAAGAAGCCATCGCCATCGTAGGTTCCAGTTGGCTTATTTGTGCCTTGTTTGGATCGCTTCCCTATATGTTCAGCGAACCCAAGATGGGATTTTGCGATGCGTTTTTTGAATCCATGTCCGGATTCACAACAACGGGGGCATCGATCATTGATGATTTGAAGGTTTTTCCCCAAGGCATTCTTTTATGGAGATGCCTGACACAGTGGCTAGGAGGCATGGGGATTCTGGTGCTTTTTGTAGCGGTTCTGTCCTATTTGGGAGCTGGCAGCAAAGCCCTTTTTCGGCATGAGTCTTCGGCGAAAGAGGGAGGTGGCCTTCAAGCTCGTATTCACAATGTCGCGATACGGTTGTGGCAAATTTATCTTTTTTTCAGCCTATTGCTTTTTTTGGGGTTCCTAGCTTTTGGTATGCCCGTTTTCGATGCAGTATGTCATACCTTTACAACCATTTCCACGGGGGGGTTCAGTCCTCACAATAGCGGTTTAGGGTATTACAATAATGCCTTCATTGAAATCTGGGCGATGGTCTTTATGGTGATAGGCGGTGTGAGCTTCATGCTGTATGCATGGTTGTTGCGTGGTCGGTTTGATCGATGGAAAAAAGAGGAGGAAACAAAATATTTTATTGGACTGCTGGTCCTTTCGATCCTGCTGCTTTCCTTCTATAACGCGAGTGTTTCAGGGGACCTTTCTCTCAAGCAGTCCTTTCGCCACACTTCTTTTCAGGTGGTATCCTTGATGACAAGCTCAGGCTTTGTGATTGATGATTACGATCAATGGCCACCTTTCACCATAATGTTTTTAGTGGGGCTGATGCTTTTTGGCGGCTGTGCCGGGTCGACCACAGGGGGGATCAAGGTAAGCCGCTGGATCGTTTTTTTTAGAACAGTTCGTCGCGAATTAAATGAGAGTTTCAGGCCCAAGGTGATTCGCTATGTAGGCCTGAACGGCAACAATATTGATGAAGAGGTTCAGCAGCAAACCATGTTCTTTATCGCGATTTCGGCCGTGCTTATCGGTATTTGTGCGCTGATTTTGAGTGCTCTTGAGCCAGGATTGGATGTGTTTACCTGTTTGTCTGGCTCGATCGCGATGCTCATGAACATCGGCCCAGCTCTTGGAGATTTGGGACCCACCGAGACCTATGCCTCACTGCATCCATGGACAAAGGTGTTCCTGGCTATTTTGATGGCGGTAGGGAGGCTGGAAATTTTTGCCATACTGGTTCTCTTTTTCCCTTCGCTCTGGCGAACCTACTGACGCCTTCTACGGCTCTCCCACCTACAATGTTTTTCGGGGCTGAGGAAAAGCGTCAGGTCACAAATTTCCCGGGGTTCAAAATACCCTTTGGATCCAGAGCCTTTTTGAGGGTCCGATGCAGCTGGTAGGCCTCGCCTCCGACTGCTTGGTCAAACCAAGGTTTTTTCGCAAGGCCGATTCCGTGCTCTCCGGTGATGGAGCCTTGCCATTGTATGATTTTGGAAAACAGGGCATCGAGCATCGCTTCACCTCGTACCTCTTGATCACGACATGTCCGATCGATCATGACATTGACGTGAATATTCCCATCGCCTGCATGGCCGAAACATGCCACGGGAATGTGATATTTCTTCTGAAGCTTTTCAGCAAATTGAAACAGTGCCACTAATCTGCCTCTGGGAACCACGATGTCTTCATTGAGTTTGGTGAGCCCCGTATCCCGTAGTGCGTAGGAAAATTCCCGTCGAATGCGCCAGATGGCCTCACATCCTTCGTTTCCAAGGCCTTGATGAATGAATTTTGGGCGAAACTCTCCGATGAGTTTTTTCAAGGCGCGTAGGTCCGAGCGGACCGATGCGGGTTGACCATCGAGTTCGAGAATGAGATGAGCCTGGCAGCCGTGAAACATTTTTGAGCCGGTGCGTTTCGTGGCAGCCTCCAGGGTGAATCGATCGGCTATTTCAAGCGCACTGGGCAAAAAACCTGCTTTGAACACCCGTCCTAGAATGGACGCAGCCGTGGTCGTGCTGTCGATGCCAACCGACAGGGCGGCTCTGTAAGGAGGAAGAGGCAGGCATTTGAGTGTTGCTTGCGTGACGATTCCCAGTAGACCCTCGGAGCCCACAAAGATTCTGTGGAGATCGAACCCTGTTTTGTTCTTGTGGGTGCGTCCCCCCAGCTGAAGCAGCTTGCCGTCAGCCAGGACCACTTCCAGGCCCAGCACATAATCACGCGTGACACCGTATTTCAGGCATCGAGGTCCCCCCGCGTTGGTTGCGATGTTGCCTCCCAAACTGCAATCCATTCTGCTGGCTGGATCGGGGGGATAAAAAAGCCCGTGAGCTTCGGTTTCATCCTGAAAAGCCGCTGTTTTGACTCCGGGTTGCACCACAGCTACGAAGTCCGCACTTGAGATCTCGAGGATTCGGTTCATTTTGTCCAAGGACAAGGCGATTCCCCCTTGGATGGGAACACACCCTCCCACGTAGCCATGGCCTGCTCCTCTGGCGGTGACCGGAATTTGGTGTCGATGTGCGAATTGGAGAATTTTAACGACTGAGGCCGTGGTTCTTGGAAGGGCCACTACTTCGGGCAAGGAGCTGGCAAACCATTTATCTCCTGCATGGGCCTCCAGAGTGGCTCCATCCCATTTGAGTTCTCCTCGTTTGAGGATGGCTGCCAGGGCTTGAACCTTCTTTTGACTTATTCCCATGAGCGATCCGTTGAATCCTCTTCGGGCGGGTGGTTGAGCAAGCCATCCACGAGTGCGCGGGCCTCCTTTTCCTCGGCAGCTGGCACCTGAATCCGGATACCGCCCGTCGCCAAGGAGCCGCCTTCTGTGCTGAGGGCTGCCAGTTCACCCAGGACGGTTGCTTGGAAACCCGCAGTTCGAAGTCTTGCTGTGATCATTTGTGCCTCCATGGCGTGGAAGGACTTGAAAATCGTTTTTAACTGCACCATGCCATTATCAACGCGGTAAACGGAGGCCGCCACCCAGTCGATTTGCCATTTTACCGGCCATTTTGCCACCCATCTTACCCATCATCTTCTGCATCTTGCCCATTTTGCGCATCATTTTCTGCATCTGACCAAATCGCTGAAGCAAGTTGTTGAGTTCAGCCACACGTACACCGCTGCCATTTGCAATGCGCTGCCTGCGCCGGCCATTGAGGATTTGTGGACGCTGCCGCTCTTGAGGCGTCATGGCACAAATCATGGCTTCCATTCTGCGGAACTCCTTCTCTTGCTTGGACAAATCGGCACCTCCGATCATGTCGCTGCCTCCCGGTAACATTTTGACGATCGATTCCAAAGGGCCCATGCGTTTCATCTGCCTGAGCTGATCGAGAAAATCGTCTAGGGTGAATACCCCTTTCCGCATCTTCTCCTCAAGCTTCTTGGCTTCGTCGACATCGACGTTTTCTGCCGCTTTTTCGACCAGACTGACGACGTCGCCCATTCCCAGAATGCGGGTCGCCATGCGCTCGGGGTGAAAGGGCTCGAAGTCCTCGAGTTTTTCCCCGGCCCCGGCAAATTTAATCGGTTTTTGAGTGACCGACTTCATGCTCAGGGCCGCACCTCCGCGTGCATCACCATCTAGCTTGGTTAAAATCGAACCGCTGATGGAGAGGGCCTCATCAAAGTGAGAGGCCACATTGACTGCCTCTTGGCCGGTTGCCGCATCCAACACCAAAAGGATCTCCTGAGGGCTGATTTTGTTTTTCAGCTGAACCAGTTCCTCGACCAGAACTTCGTCGATTTGAAGTCTTCCCGCAGTATCGTAAATAAGGACGTCGCAGCCCTGCTCGGCGGCATGGGATTGTGCCTTTTGCGCAATGACCAGCACGTCCTTTTCCGCTCGACAAACCAAGGTGGGTATCTCGAGTTGTTTGCCAAGGGTTTCGAGTTGATCCATGGCCGCAGGACGATACACATCAGCAGCCACCAGCATGGGCTTCCTACCTTGCTTGGTCAGCCATTTGGCCAACTTGCCACTGGAAGTGGTTTTTCCGGCACCGTGGAGACCCACCATCATGATACTCGATGGCTTGGGGTCAATTTCCAGGGAAGCATGCGTGGATCCGAGCAACTCAACCAATGCATCGTTGATGATCTTGATGACCTGTTGACCCGGGTGGATGCTTTGGATGACCTTCTGTCCGATCGCCTTCTCCTTGACATCTTCAATGAACTGTTTGGCCACCTTGAAGTTCACGTCGGCATCCAATAAAGCCATGCGAACTTCTCTCAGGGAGTCCGATACATTGGATTCACTGATTTTCCCCAAACCTCTGAGGTTCTTGAAAACACCCTGTAATTTTCCCGACAACGACTCGAACATGCTCTCAAACTAAGGGATCGTTGTCGGGGTGACAAGCTGACAACCCACGATCCCATGCAAATTTTGGACTTTTCTCTCGGTGGGCAATCCTTAGGTTGAAATAATCTTCGCGCATGGCTCGATACCTTATTTCATACCGGCAGATCCTTGGTGCAGGGATGATGCTTTGGACTTCGGTGGGGAATCTCCTCAGCGACCCAGGCGAAGTGAGCTTTTCCCGCCATATTTTACCGATCCTTTCCGATCATTGTTTTCAATGTCATGGTCCAGACCCGGCTCATCGCAAGGGAGGTTTGCGCCTGGATCTGCGTGAGGAAGTCTTGGGTGATGGTGCCAGCGATCCGGTTGTCATTCCCGGTGATCCTCAGAACAGTCTGCTCTTGCAGCGTATCCGGTCCGTCGATCCTGATGAGGTTATGCCTCCTGAAAAGGCGCACAAACCATTGAGTGAGGATCAAAAACAATTGTTGGAACGGTGGGTTGCTCAAGGGGTAGCCTGGGAAAAACATTGGGCCTTCATGGTTCCCAGGCGTCCGGATATCCCAAAATCTGCATCGCATCCTGTGGACTTTTTTATTCGGAAAAGGTTGGGTCAAGAGGGGTTGACCCTGTCGCCTCAAGCTTCGATCCGAACGCTTCTGAGACGGGTGAGTTTTGACCTCATTGGCTTACCTCATTTGGAAAGGGCTAACCAAGAACCACCCAAGGAGCTCCGTTCTGATTTTTGGGAGAGACACGTCGACCGCTTGTTGGAGTCACCACATTTTGGTGAAAGGATGGCCATGTGGTGGCTGGATGCCTCGCGCTATGCGGACACCGACGGGTTTCAGTTGGATGCCATCCGAAGCAATTGGGCATGGCGAGATTGGGTGATCCAAGCCTTCAATCAGAACATGCCGTTTGATGAATTCACTCGCTTGCAGTTTGCAGGTGATTTGATGCCCGGGGCGACGCCAGAGACGATTTTGGCCACCTGTTTTCATCGCAATCACATGACCAATGGGGAAGGGGGGCGAGATCCGGAAGAATCGCGGGTAGATTACGTTATTGATCGGGTCAACACCATGGGAACCCTCTGGATGGGACTCACCCTAGGGTGTGCCCAGTGCCATTCTCACAAGTTTGACCCCGTCAGCCACGCTGAGTACTACCAACTCTCAGCGTATTTCAACAACATTGACGAATCAGGTGCAGCTGGTAACAAGGCACACCCTTACCTTGATTTTGAATCACCGCTGGCAAAGGCACACTGGCGGGCTTCCGCCTATTCCCTGCAAAAGGCCCAAGAACGTTTGGAACGTCGCGAAAAGCTTGCCAAAGATCGATTTGGTCCCTGGCTGGATGCGATCATCCAGCAACCAAAGGAAAGATTTCAGCCATGGATCAAGGTGATACCCACAGGCCTTGAGAGCCAGCATGGGACCACATTGGAGAGTGACGTGTCCGGGGAAATCACAGCCAAAGGGATCAATCCGTACCACGAAGATTACCGGGTGATCTGGCAACCGACGCAGGCCCGAATCACAGGGGTCCGTCTGAAAGTCTTCAAGGACGCTCACCATGGAAATGGGCGCTATGGTCGAGGTGTCAGCGGTGAGTTCATTCTCACCAATGCCAAGTTGTTCCGTCGTGAAAGAGGAAGGCAGTTGTTACACGAAATACCGCTTTCCGAAGCCATTGCGGATTTTGAAGCTAAACCAAAGGCTGGTGAACGTTACGGGAAAGTTCGGGATACGCTGGATGACGATCCAAGGAATGGTTGGACCACTCACGATGATCCAGAGAGCTCTTTTCGCGAGGCCATATTCGTTTTGAGGGATCCTCTCACCCTGAAGTCGAATGAAGAGCTGGTATGGGTGATGATGCATCGCTCCACTCTGGGGGATGCCAATGTTGGTAAATTTGCCCTTTTAACGACGACTCAGGCAGGTCAGGCGCTTCGTTCTCTTGAGCCCAGCCCGGTGGAACAATTCATCGAGCTCGCACCCGCTCAAAGTGAGGCGATTCCTACAAGCCTCAGAAAAGATCTTTATCAACAATTTCTTGCGGGAGACTCCCTATATCAGCAGGAGAAACGTGTTTATGACCAATTCGCCTCCCACCACCGGGAAATGGAAGCGGGGCACAAGATTCAAAAAGTCATGGTGTTGGGTGAGAGGAGTGAACCTCGTCAAGCCCATGTGCTCTTGCGAGGCGTGTGGGATCAGAAAGGGCAGCCAGTGGAACCCGATGTGCCTTCGGTTCTCCAAAGGGAAGGATCCATGATCCCCCAAAACCGGCTGGAGCTGGCAGATTGGCTTGTCTCGGGCCACCATCCCCTCACGGCAAGGGTGCTGGTAAATCATTTGTGGCAGTTGATATTTGGCGCAGGGTTGGTGCGCACTCCAGAAGACTTCGGGCTTCAGGGGGAGCCTCCAACACATCCCGATCTGCTGGATTGGTTGGCCGTCGAGTTGATGGAAAGTGGTTGGAATATCAAGCACATCCTTCGCGTGATGGTCACCAGCGAAACCTATCGCCAGAAAAGCCATCTCACGCAAACGATGCTGGAGATGGATCCGAGTAACCGCTGGTGGTCTCACGCCACCCGACGTCGCCTGCCCAGTTGGATGATTCATGATGCCATTCTTCACAGCTCTGGTTTGATGCATGCATCCCTTGGCGGACCTCCGGTTAGACCGTATCAACCCGAGGGGGTTTGGCAGGACATTTTTATGGGACGCCTGACCTATGAGCCAAGTCCGGGTGCATCCCGCTATCGAAGGATGATTTACGCCTTTTGGAGAAGGTCCAGTTCGCCCGCTTTTCTCTTTGATCAGGCCCAACGCCGCATATGCGAAGTCCGGCAGCGATTGACCAACACACCTCTTCAAGCACTCACACTGCTCAATGATGAGAGTGTTCTGGAGGCTTCCCAATTCTTATCGGCTCAGTGTCTGAGAAATTACGCGACCAGGGAGGGGATTGAGTGGATGGCTGTGCGCATTCTGGGCCGCCCCCTTGCAGATGGGGAGTGGACCCTGATTCACCAGCAATATCAGGATGTGCACGATGCATTCAGCCAGCGTCCCTACGATGCCAAGGCCTATATCACAATCGGTCAACAGCTCCCTGACCGTTCACTGGATCCTGCTGACCACGCAGCGCTCATGTGGGTTGCCAACATGTTGTATAATCTTGATGAGGCCATGACTCATGAATGATACGAACTCTTTGACTGAAACGCTCGGGCTGGATGTCACTCGCCGATACTTTCTGGGGAAAGGTGCCGGGTTGGGGCTTGGTGCCATTGCCTTGTCCATGATGCGACAGCAGATAAAGGCTCAGGATCATGGCGGGACTCATTCACATCCGGCGGTGGGAGTCATACCCGCACGTGCCAAGCGTATCATCTTTCTGACCCAGTCGGGTGGTCCTTCTCAAATCGAACTCTATGACCACAAGCCCGGCTTGAGTCGCTGGGCCGGAAAGGAGCTCCCCCCGAGCGTGCGGCAGGGACAACGGTTGACCACCATGACCGCCAATCAAAAGCAATTGATCATGCCTGCCCGAACGACTTTTGAACGATGTGGGCAGAGCGGAGCGACCATTGGTGAGTGGATGCCTCATCTGAAAAAGGTGGCTGATGAGCTGTGCTTTATCAAATCCATGACTACTCAGGAGATCAATCATGCGCCTGCCATGACACACTTTCTAACCGGGCACCAAATTCCCGGAAGACCCAGTTTTGGAGGGTGGGTCAGTTATGGGCTAGGTAGTGAACAAAAGGACTTGCCGTCGTTCATGGTCTTGCTTTCCAAAATGAGACGACCCACTGATCAGCCCCTTTACGATTACTATTGGGGCAGCGGGTTCCTACCCTCCAGGCATCAAGGCGTCAAGTTGCGCAATGCTGGGGATCCCGTCCTCTACCTTAAGGATCCTGATGGTTTGGATCGCTCATCTCGCCGAAAAATGTTGGATGCCTTGATGGCTTTGAACCAAAGGCGGCAAATGGAAACAGGGGATCCTGAGATAGCAACCCGCATTCGCCAGTACGAAATGGCCTATCGCATGCAAAGCAGTATTCCCGATTTGACCGATCTGAGCGATGAACCGGAGTCGGTCTTTGATCTCTATGGGCCGGATGCCAGGAGGCCAGGGAGTTATGCCGCAAATTGCATTCTGGCTCGCCGATTGGCCGAAAGAGGGGTTCGTTTCATACAACTTTTTCATCCCGACTGGGATCATCACAGCCGTTTGAGTTCATGGTGTGTTGCCCGTTGTCATGATACGGATCAAGCCAGTGCTGCCTTGATTACGGACCTGAAGCAACGGGGTATGCTGGACGACACGCTGGTCGTCTGGGGTGGAGAATTTGGCCGAGGTGTCGCGGGTCAGGGTGATTGGAATAGCCCGGAAGGAGGTCGAGACCATCACCCTAGATGCTTCACCATGTGGCTTGCCGGTGGAGGGGTCCAGCCGGGTATGACCTGGGGAGCCACCGATGATTTCAGCTACAACGTGGCTCAGGATCCGGTCCACGTGAAGGACTTACACGCGACCTTGCTCCATTTGCTGGGAGTGGATCACGAACGGTTTACCTACCGCTACCAAGGGCTCGATTTCAGGCTGACTGGGGTGGAAAGCTCGAAAATCATTCATCCCATCCTTGCATGATCCAAGGTGATGGTTGGCCGCGATGCATCCTGCAGTGGATAGTAAAGGCGATCATGATAGGCTCTTGCACATCGTTCAAATCTCATCGTGTGTATTGCTCTGTTGGAAGCTACTGTAGTATTTGTTCGCTCATTCCATGAAATCTTCACTCGTCACCATCCATCGAATCATTCAGCAGGTCACTTTTATGGCAGCCTTGAGCAGTCTTGTTCTGCCGAGTGTGGAGGGCTCTCCCATCAAGGTATTTGTCTTGGTAGGACAGTCCAACATGCAGGGGCATGCTCATGAGCGCACGCTTGGTGCTCTTTTGGAAGACCCGTTGACGGCACCTATTCTCGGAAAGGTTCGGAATGCTCAGGGAGCCGCCATCAGCTTGGATCGTGTTTGGGTGTCCTCGCTTTCCTCGGGCGGTCTCCTCAAGGGCTCACTTCGCATTGGATTTGGGGCTTCAGATGAAAAAATAGGTCCAGAACTTGGCTTTGGAGTGCGCATGTCCGAGGCTCTCAACCAACCCATTGTTTTGATCAAGGCAGCTTGGGGGGGGAAGAGCCTTCATACCGATTTTCGCCCCCCGGGATCAGGCCCTTATCGCTTTAATGAGACCCAAATCCAACAATTGAAAAAACAAGGAAAGGATGTGGAGGAAGCGCAAAGCATACGATCTGAGGCGAGTGGCGTTTTTTACCGTCAATTCATGGATCATGTGCATCAAAGCATGAACCTTCTCAAAGAAGAGTCTCCATTTGGGGCTGGCAAGGAATACACTCTTTCAGGTCTCATATGGTTCCAGGGATGGAATGACATGGTCGATCGTGGTGTTTATCCTCAGCGGGGACAGCCAGGAGGCTATGATGATTATTCAAGACTCCTTGAGCAGTGGATTCGAGATGTTCGACAGGATTTGAATGCCCCTCTCCTTCCCATTGTGATCGGGGTCATGGGCGCCGGCGGGCCCGTTGCCTCGTATCGAGAAGATCAACAGCGCTACTCAGCCATTCATCAATCTTTCAGGGATGCGATGGCAGCCCCTGCCCAGCTTGCTTCTTTCAAACCCACGGTGAAGGCTGTTTTGACTGAAAATTGCTGGGACATGGAGCTCACAGAACTGAGGTATCGGGAACGCTTCATGAACCAGGAAATTCAGACACGGCTTAAAAGTGTTGATGCTCCCCAGCTGGGAAAGGACGAAAAGGACGCCCTTAGGCTTGAAATCCGACAAAAGAACTTTTCGCAGGAGCAATGGGATACCCTTCAGTCGGGCGTTTCCAATGCTGAGTATCACTATCTGGGGTCGGCCAAAATCATGGTACGAATCGGGGTTTCTTTTGCGCAGGCCATGCTGTCCATGCTCTAAAAAAAGGTTACCGATGGAGCTCTCTCCATAGAGTGGAATCCAAAAGAAGTTCGACAACCTTCAGCGCTTACAGCCGCTCTCGCTTGGAAGCGTATTTGCCGTTCCTTCTTTGTCGAGTGCGCTGCATCTCAACAGAAAGGGCACTGTTGTGATTGGTGCGAGACAAGTACATCCCCACCAGCTTGGAACGATTCAGCCCTTCGGATGACTGCGCAGAAGCCCTCGTATCCATCAGAAACTGGAGTAATTTTCTTATCATGTCCTGAAGCTATCATGGTGGGGCAAGCAGATCGATCCTTATTTGTGACTCAAACCCTACCCAAACATGTGAAAACAAATCGCCTCTTGATGTTTTTGCCAAGGAATTATCACGACCATAACTCACCGTGGCATTGATTGTGCTAGGGTAAGGCAGGTCTTTGCGACCTCTTACCTCATACGCATGAACCTTTTCGGTCTGTATCTCTTTGCGGCGTTTACGACAGTTGTTTTGTTCGTCGGTTGGGAAATTCGTCGCCATGCTTTACGTCAGCGATGGAGGCAACCAAGGACTGTGGAATCGACGGTGACATTCGAAAATGAGGAACCTTCCCCTGAGCCTTCCTTTCTAAAGGCGGGGACCAGCTCTCTCTCCTGGTTTCATATTGCCCCACAACGCAAGAAAGGCCAGTGGGTTCAGGTCAAGGGTTGGTTGGAGGTGGATACGCCTTTTTCCTTGCAAATGGAGGCCTGCGATCACCAAAGCCTTAAGGTATGCATGCTTCAGTGTGGCAGCCAGGCAGCTCAAATCGACGCAAGCCCAAATGGTCTGATGAAGCTTCTTCCGGGCATGTTCGCCCTTATCCAACGCGATGAGAAGGGGCATTACATGTTGGTTGCAGGGGCCAGCCACACTCCATTGGAAAGAGACTTTTTCGAACAGCAAGATGCCATCTGTGCCATCGAGAACCACTTTCCTAAACGGCATTCCCCAGAACTAAGATTATTTTATCGCTTTGAGCCCCCAACCTTTGAGTTTTGTGATCCTCATTGCGAACGCTTGCCCGAAGTTGCTCCGCTGGAAGGGGACACTTTAGTGTCTCCTGTCTGAGCGGTGAGCATTCAGATAAGCTGAGTGAACATGCCGTCTTTGAGCTTTGGCTCAAACCAAGTACTCTTAGGGGGCATGATGCCGTCTGCGTCTGCGATGGCCATCAAATCGACGATACTGGTGGGGTGCATGGAAAACGCAATGGCGTAATCTTCGCTATCCACCATCTTTTCCAAAGCACTCAGTCCTCGGATACCTCCGACAAAACTGATACGCTGGCTTTTGCGTGGATCCTCGATACCGAGCAAAGGGTCCAGGACATGGTCTTGGAGAAGCGATACGTCCAGAGCTGCAACGGGATCTTTCTCAGGGATGGAAGGAGCGCCAAATTCAAAGCGATACCACTGATGGGCCATGTAAATGCCGATTTCATGTTTATGGCTGGGGTTCACCGGCTGATCGGCATTCTCCAGAGTTCCGAGGCCCTGGAGTGCTGAGAGGATTTCCTCGGGCCGCTTGCTGTTGAGATCTTTTACAGCCCGATTGTAAGCCAAAATCTGCATCTGATTATGAGGGAAGAGGACCGTTAAAAACCCGCTGCTCTCTCCTTCCCCTTGGCGCGTTTCAAAAATTCTTCCGGCAGCAGCACTCCGATGGTGACCATCCGCGATGTAGAGGCGGTCGATGAGCTGAAAGGAAGATTCGACCTTGGCGATCAGATCAGGCTCTCGAAGGGTCCATGCAGTGTGTCTGACGCCGTCCTTTCCAGTGAAATCGACATCTGGCTCTCCAGCGGATTGTTCCCTGAAGAGCTCGTCCAATTCGGGTGTGCAGCGGTAAGTGAGAAAAACGGGGCCCGTTTGGGCATTCAAGCTCTCGATATGCCGAACCCGATCATTTTCTTTATCGGGTCGGGTAAATTCATGTTTTTTTATCGTGCCATCCAGATATTCCTGGCAGGAGGAGGATGCCACCAAACCCATTTGCGAATGTCCCCCCATGATTTGTCGATAAAGATAATAACAGGGAGCAGATTCTTGAAAAAGGGCTTCCTGTTCCCTGAGGGCTTGAAAACGTTGGGCACCCTTTTCATACACCTGATTTGAATAGGGATTGGTATCCTCCGGTAAATCAATTTCCGGTTTGCTGATGTAAAAGAAACTAAGAGGATTGTCTGCCGCCTGAGATCGGGCTTCCGAAGAGGATAAAACATCGTAGGGCAGCTCACAAATCTGCTCTGCCAAGGATGCTTGAGGTCGAATTGCTCTGAATGGTTTTACCGTTGCCATGTCATCTCATCCTAATGCCACTTCCAATGATGAGGTCAATCATGGAGTCAGAAAAAACGCTCTCTGCTGTGGGGCTTTCCCATGAGACCCATCCTCGCCTGATATTCTGGGGCCTGCCTGCAGTCATCATGGAGTGTCTTGATGAGTGGCGTTTTTGATTTTCCTTGTTTCATCGGTTCATGGGATGGCTTGCTCAGCGCAGCGAACAAAAACTAAAACAGCGTCCGGAGTTCTGTATTCGTGGGCCTACTGCTCAGACTTTTCTATTCTCCTACAATTTGATAGGAGTCATTCCCTCATGACGAATGTGGAATCTTGCCCTGAAAACGATCTGATGCATGGGGTTATCGAAGGCTTTTATGGACCCCCATGGAGCCATGAAGAGCGCCTCACGGTTTTGGATTGGATGGCTGCCTTTGGATTGAATACTTATTTTTATGCGCCTAAGGATGACCTCAAACAGCGCTTGCTATGGCGTGAGGCATACGTAGAAAGCGAACTTCATTTACTTAGGGATCTTATCGAGGCCTGTCGCCAAAGAGGTATCCAGTTTGTTTTTGCGCTAAGCCCAGGGTTGGATATGAAGTATCACAGCGAGGCTGAACTCTCCTTGCTCAAGGCGAAATGCCATCAGATTCGACAATTGGGTGGAGAGCACTTTGCCATCCTCTTTGATGATATACCTGATGTCATGGGGGAAGAAGATCAGGCAAGCTTCAGTGATTTTGCTGCCGCACACTGTCACGTCGCAAACCAACTTTACTTATGGCTGAAGGAAAGTATGCCGACTCTCCGTTTTTTGTTCTGCCCAACCCCGTATTGTGCTCGCATGCGCCAAGCTCAGTTGGGGGGATCCCAATACCTCGAAAGAGTTGGTCAACTTTTGAATCAGGGAATCGATGTCTTCTGGACGGGGCCGGAAATCATTTCGTCTGAGATTCCCATCACAGACGTCCAGGAAATCGGCCGTGTACTCCAAAGGCCACCTTTGATATGGGACAACCTCCATGCCAATGATTATGATGGCAGGCGTTTTTACTGTGGTCCTTACTCGGGAAGACCTCTGGCACTGCGCAAGGAGGTTCGAGGCATTCTTCACAACCCGAACAATGAAGCCCTTCTCAATTATGTGCCCTGGAAGACCTTCGCCGATTACGTGCATGCGACCTCAGATGGTTGGGATGCAAGGGATGCCTACCTTCGAGCCATGCAACAATGGCATGATTCCTTTGGGTCTCAGGGGCGTCCGATTTCCCTGGAAGCGTTTTTGCTTTTTGGTGATTGTTTTTATTTACCCCAGGAACATGGGGAGAAAGCACAATTGCTCTTGGCACGTGCTCAAAAGCTGTTCTCTGCGCCCGTAGCCAGGAACCCAGAGGAGGCCAACCTGTTCAAGGACCTTGCCATTCCATTGAGAGATACTTGCCGCGAAATGGTTCACCTTAAGAATCGATCGCTTTTTACCGCCCTTTATCGGCGCAATTGGGACTTACGGGAAGAAATGGATTTGCTCCTTCACTGCCTGGATCAAATGGAGCAGGGCAAGGAACAGGGCTTTTATTCGGATTATCATCTTCCGGGAACCTACCGTGGTGGGCTGTTGGCGGATCTGCAATCGTTATTGAAGCAGCAACCGGATGCTTCTTTTCGAACGGGTAGTCATGAATCATGAGAGTCAGATCGGTGCTTGCTCCATTGGGGGAATACGCCTCAAACTCTAGCAAAAGTCATGAGTTCATTTCATACGCGTCAAGGCGGGGCAGGGGACGTGGAGGCGACCTATTTGATCTGTCTCAAAACAGGCGATCATGGTGCCGATGGTACCGACTTGTATGTGGAAGACCCTGACGCTTTGGGGCGTATCTTTGTCGGTCCCTATCTTTTTTTTGAGCCGGAACTCAGCCTGATTTTGGAGGATGATCAAGGTGTTTGCGGTTACGCCCTTGCTGCTCTGGACTCTAAAAGCTTCTATCAGCGTTATGAAGAGAGTTGGCGACCCAGGCTCTGCGAGGAGCACCCTATGCCGGAAGGAGACCCCGCTACTTGGAGCCCATCTCAAACCGTGCATTCCTGGTATCATGAGCCGGACTACCATTGTCCAGAACCCTATGCGCACTACCCTTCCCACATGCACATTGATTTTCTGGCGCGAGCCCGCGGGCACGGCTATGGGCGTCGCATGATGGAGGTGCTGATGGAACGCCTCAAGTCGCTTGGGTCCCCCGGTGTGCATCTCGGGGTGAGTATCAGAAATGTCACTGCCATGGGCTTCTATCGTCGATTGGGCTTCGAGGAGTTGGAGCGTGTCGGTGGCCCTGTTGATGGCTGCGTTTATTTTGGGAAAAGTTTAGCCTCATGACTGAATTATTGAATCGATACCTCGTTCCTGTCCTAAGAAGACTCAGCGAAAACACCTACTTGTCGGCCATTCGTGCCGGAATGATAGCCATTGTACCACTGACGATCATAGGCGGTCTTTTCCTGGTGGTTTCAGAGATGCCTGCTGCTTCATGGCAGGCCTGGGTGACCCCCTACAAACCACTTCTTGAAATACCGGTTTCGGCGACCTTTGGCCTCCTCGCCGTCTTTGTCTGCTTTGCCATTGCCTACGATCTGGCCAAACAGTTCCGATTGGAAGCCTCGGTCAGCGCGGCCATGGCAACGCTTGTTTTCCTCATGGTGCAATTGCAGCGAGGAGAGGCAATGGGAGATGAGGTAGGTGACCTCTTTCTCAACATGGGAGGTCTCGGGTCGGAGGGGCTTTTTACGGCCATCCTCATTGCCTTGGTTTCCGTCCGTTTTCAGGCCCTACTCAGGGACGCAAACCTGGTGATCCGTCTTCCCAAAAGTGTACCTTCTGTCGTTTATGAATCCTTTCTGAGTCTAGTGCCCATGCTGGGTTTGGTGATCGGGTTCTGGATCCTTCGATTCGTGTTGGATGTGGATATTAATCGTTCTCTTCAGATCCTTTTTTCGCCCCTCATGACGGGCTTGAACACCCTGCCTGGTATCCTGACGTTTACCTTTTTCTGCACCCTTTTCTGGTCCATTGGCATCAATGGAGACAACACTCTGGATGCTGTCGTGGGGCCGATCTTTCTCGCCTACCTTGCTGGCAATGTCGAGGCGGCTCAAGCAAACGAGCCGCTGCCCTACATTACCGCATTAGGCTTCATTACTAGCTTTGTCAACGTGGGAGGGACGGGAGCCACGATTGCGCTGGCCTTGGTGATGTTTTTTTCTCGCGAGCCTGGTTACCGGCAAATCAGTCGTATTTCCATGCCCACCCAGATCTTCCAGATCAACGAACCCATCATGTTCGGTTTTCCCATCGTGCTCAACCCGGTGTTCATGGTTCCTTTTGTCATCAGTGCCATGTCACTGACTGCCGGTACCTTTATTCTCATGGACCTGGGTTGGATTCATCGGCCGGTGATTCATGTTCCATGGACAACGCCGCCGATCATTGGTCATTTTTTGGTTTCCGGTGGCGATTGGCGTGCGGCACTTTGGGGTTTGGTTTCCATCGTCCTGGCGATGGGGATCTATTATCCTTTCGCAAAGGCTGCGGAAAGACAGCGAATGTCATCCGAGGTCCCCCAGTCGCCTTCGAAGCCTACCCCTGAACAGCACTGAGCTGCGGGTAACTTTCTCTTTAGCCCAGTAAAGAAAGGATGGGTTCCATTTTTGGTAAGGCTTCTCGATTTCCCCATTGCTGGCACTTGAGCGCACTACACGCCGAGGCAAATTTGAGGCGGTGCTCTGGTGGCCAGCCCTGATAGCGGGCATGCATGCTGGCTCCTGCAAAGACATCGCCAGCTCCATTGGTATCGACTGCCTCAATCGGGAGAGCCTTTTGGTGCCGTTGCTCGTTGCGGTTGAGCCATAGAGCTCCTTCGCTCCCCATGGTGACGGTGATTTCCCTAGGCCCAAGATCCAGCAAACACCTGGCTGCTTCGATGTCGGATTGGTCAGGGTAAAGTTGGGTCAGTAGCCCAGCTGGACACTGCAGGGCATCGACGTGTTCTAGCAGTTTGGGCAGGTTCGGTTTGGGGGATCCTAAATCCATGGTGACGATGCCACCGTGCTTTTTCATTTCTCGGGCGGCCAAAGTGGCGACTTCTCCATGCGATCCATCCAGGTGGAGGGCCTTCCATTCTGACCACGAAAGATGCTCCAGTTCTGCCCAATCAAGTGAGCCTCGACCTCGAAAGGCCGCAATGGATCGTCTTCCCGTGGAGGCTTCCACCCAGACATGGGCATGACCTGACTGATGGGATGGATGAACTGAGGCAAAGCCGCTTTGAATCTGCGATTTCATCAAGTCCTCTTCGATTCTTTTACCCAGTTCGTCTGTGGACCAGCAGCCTATGAAACTGGTGGGGTAACCCCATTTGGAAAGCAAGGCCAGGGCTGTGACCACAGGCCCACCGACCTGGTAGTGAGAGGAGAGAATGTCGGTTTTGGTATCGGGTTCGGGAAGGGATCGCACTTCTGCCACGTGATCGACCACAATCGTTCCCAATCCGAGTATCTTATAATCCGAAGGAGCTTGATGCGCGGCGGGAACGAGATCTGATTTCATGAAGGCTCCATCCTTGCAAAAAAACAAAAAGCTGACGACCCTGTTCTGATCAAATCCAGCACTCACAGATACGTGTCTTCTTCTTTGCCTTGTCTGCTTCTACGGCTTTGGCTCGGGTGTTTCTGGAGTGTGAGCCATCAGGCCGCCCCATCGAGTCAAGACGTTGGCGTGCGGGTTGGGACAGCCGCTGTTGAGCTGGTGGCTGACGATGCCATGGTCATCGCGGGTGGCATTCATGCCGGACAGGCCAAAGGGCAGGAAGGTTTGCTCAGGGCTGTGGCCGTGGTGCTGGAAAAAGATCAGACCAAGGTGGTGATGGTGTCTCTGGACGTGCTGATGATGACTCGTCATGTGCTCGACCCCATCCTGGCGGATATTCAAAAGGAATGTGGGATTTCGCCCGAGCAGGTCATGATTCACTGCACCCATACTCATCATGCTCCCAGCACGCTTCGTTTGCATGATTATCAGGCGGATCCTCGCTTTATTGCCAGGGTGCATCGGGCGACTGTTCAGGCGGTCCAGCAAGCCAATGCGGCGCTTTCCGAAGATTCGCTTGAGGCTTTTTTTAGTCTGGGAAGGGAAGAAACGGTGGGAAGGAATAGCCGTCAAATGCTCACCGATGGTTCCATTTACTGGATTGGACGACGCGAGTTTGTCCGACCTACGGGGCCATTTGACTCCCAGTTGCCTGTGATGGGTTTTCGATCCAAGGGATCTGCGAAGGATCCTGCTCCATGGAAAGCACTCTGGTTCAATCACTCCACCCATACGATTGGAACGTTCCGCTCGGGGGTGCGCTCCCCATCTTTCTATGGTTTGGCAGCACAGCAACTGGAGGCGGATTTGGGGGCACACGTGTTGTTTTTGGAAGGGGCATCGGGTTCCACGCACAATCTGGATCTATCTTGTCAGGAGGCAACCCATCGAATGGTCCATGCCGTGCAGGACGCCCTGAATGCCATGCAGCCTGCGCCCATGCAGCGTCTGGCAGCCATCAGGCGTCCATTCACCTATCGTGTGCGACATTTTGATGAGGCCGCCGAGCATCAGGCAGTGAGCGATTACTGCACCCAATGGGTGGGGCCCTATGGTCGGCAAGTGATTCCAGTTTTCAAGGCGATGCGAGATGAATTGGCACCTCACCAGGGGGAAGAGCGCGAAACGTGGATCCAGGTCATGCTCCTGGGTGATGTTGCCATGGTAGCCGTGCCAGCAGAATTTTTTACCCAGCTGGGTCTGGATATCAAAGAGCGATCCCCGTTCAAGAAAACTTTTGTAGCCGAATTATCGAATGATTGGATTGGTTATCTGCCAGATCTGGAAGCCCATCGCCTGGGTGGGTATCAAGTGTGGACGGGTTATCATAGCTATTGTGAACCAGGCACAGGTGAACGCATGGTCGATGAGGTGTTGCAACTTCTTGAGATGCTGAAACAATCAGAACTGCCATGAACAGGTATGCTTCAAAACCACTTAGGAACAGCTATGGTGCAGGCTGCTTGGAGTTGCGTGCAGGTGTCTTCTGGCTGGTGTTTTTGCTGACGACCTACTTGCCCGGGGTTTCCAATGGCCTGCTACACGCGGGAGAACTGCCTCCGCAGTATGCCTTTGAGGAGATCCTCATTGATGCGGCAACCGCAGAGGAACCTTTTGCGACCCAATATTCGTCGGAAGCGGCTTTGGACTATCTCGAAGCAGGAGCGAGAGCTTGGAGCCAGGACAAGCAATGCATCAGCTGTCATACCAATGGATCTTATGCCCTGGTTCGCCCCATGCTTTCGGCCAGCTTGGGATCTTCGCCTGAGTGGCTGCGCGCTTTTCTAATGGAGGAACTCGAAGCCTACGAGGCCAAGCAACCTGAGGGGCTCAGAAAGGATATTGTTCCGACTCAACTGGCCTACCTTGCTGCGGGTCTGGCCTCTTGGGACCGTTTTCACCATCAAACCATTTCAGCAGAAACCGATCGTGCTCTGCGACTGATGTTCAAGGCTCAAAGTGAGGATGGTTCCTTCCTGAATGAAGATTGCTGGCCCCCGCTGGAATCCAGTCACTACCAAAGCGCTACGGTCGCTGCCCTGGCGGTGGCTCTGGCGCCTGCGTGGTCCAAAGATCTGATGCCCGGCGATCCCGTGACTGCCAAACTGGATCGCTTGATTCAATTCCTCAAAAATACCCCTGCTCCTCATGATTATGCTCGCGTCTGGTTACTATGGGTCGATGCCTGGATGCCGGAGTGGGGCTTGGTGGAGACAAACCAGGATTGGGTTCAGCCCCTTTGGGATCTTCAAAATAGCGACGGTGGTTGGTCCATGCGTTCGTTTGCAGATCCGGAAAAGTGGGGAGATGGATCACGCGCCGATCGATTGCGATCAGAGACCACTCGCCAGCGACAGGCCAGTGATGGACACATGACGGGATTGGTCTGCATGGTCCTCAAGCACTGTGCTGTCTCCGACAACCACCCCTCTCTGCGTCGAGGACTGTCATGGTTGGAGACCCATCAGCGTGAGTCGGGTCGTTGGTGGGCTCGGTCCTTGAATACGGACCGGTATCATTTCATTACCTACAGCGCGACGGCTTTTGGTTTGGCTGCGCTGAGTGAAACCCCGAGGAACAAAAGGGTTCAATTTTCCGAACCATGACGGTGTCATTCCCCGAATTCCATAACGGTGCCCAAGACAAAACGATGATCTTACACCACACTTTTCCATCTGAATCCATGCCCATGAAACCCTGCCTTCATCCTTTTTGGTGCCTCCTGATTTGCTTGACCATGATTCCATGCGTTTTTCGGATAGACGCCGAAGATTGGCCATCCTACCGACACGATACCTACCGAAGTGGCGTGACCTCGGAGGATCTTCGTGCTGAACGGCTGCAAAAGGTATGGACATGGCAATCACCTCATCCTGCAGAGCCGGCCTGGCCAGGACCCGCCAAGTGGGATGCCTATGCGGGTATCAAGGGCCTGAAGTCCATGCGGAATTACGATCCCGCCTTCCACCTCGTTGCTGTGGGTGACCGCGTTTATTTTGGATCCTCTGCAGATGATGCCATGCGAGCCTTGGATGCCAAAACAGGAGAGCAGCGATGGATCTTTCATGCCGATGCACCCATTCGCATCGCCCCAACGATTGTCGATGGCCGACTCTACATGGGTTCTGATGACGGGGTGGCGCGATGCTTGGATGCCGAAACAGGAGAAGTCATTTGGTCCTACCGCCCCAAGGAGGTAGAGCGATGGATCCTCAACAATGGGCATTGGATTCCTTTCTGGCCCATCCGAACCGGTGTGACGGTGATGGGAGATACTGCTTATTTTGCTGCTAGTTTGTTGCCCTGGAAAGAATCCTATCTCTGCGCTGTGGATTCCTTGACTGGGCTCCCGGAAGGTCCGGGACGCTTTGTCAAACGGATCGAGGACGCCACCTTTGAGGGGGCTTTGTTGGCCTCATCCGATCACCTGGTGGCACCTCAGGGCAGAGTGTCACCGCTCATCTATCGGCGAAGCGATGGGGAACTTCTGGGGGGACTCAAAGGGGGTGGCGGTTGCTTTGTCATGTTGACCCCTGATGAGGAAATCCTTCATGGGCCTGGGAACAAGACGGGTTGGGTGACGGGTAGCCAGATGAACAATCAGACGACCTACGCCACGTTCAAGGACGCCAGCGCGATGGTCGTGCATGGCAAGACGACCTTCATGATCACCGAAACGGGCGTGAGCGCCCTGGATCGCCAGGAGCGGCAGGAGCAGTGGAGCCAGGCTTATGACAAGGCCTTCACCTTAATAAAGGGAGGTGGGGAGATCTACGTGGGAGGGGAGGATCGATGCGTGGCATTGGATGCGACCACTGGAGATCTCCTTTGGGAGGGGCAAGTTCAGGGAAGAGCTCATGGTCTGGTGCTGGCTCATGGGGCTCTTTATGCCACGACGGATGAAGGGGCGATTCACTGTTTCCGACCGGTGGCACAGGAGGATCATGCATCCGAGAGCCCTTCGGTTGAGGTGTTGGAGGAAGAGCGGGAACCCCTTCAGCCCATCGAGGTCTTTGAATCAGATCAGCTGGTCAGCCGATGGGTCTTTCACCGGGAGGTCATGGAGGGCAAGCAGGTCCGTAATCTGGCTTCCGGCCGACCGATCCACCTGGTGGGCAGTAGCCAGTTGGCTCGGGTCGAAGGTTTGGAGGTCTTGCGGCTGGATGGCAAAACCAGCGGTCTGATTCGGGGAGACCTCTCTCATGCTGACATGCCGGTAGAGACCTTTTCAGTTGAAGCCTGGGTGCGTGTCGATGAGCCGCTGAGCTGGGGTGGGATCATTGGGGCGATCCAGGACAATGGTTCCTACGAGAAGGGATGGTTGCTGGGGTTTCAGGATCAGCGGTTCAGTTTTGCTCTCAATGGCCAGGGAGGGCCTGATCGTTTGCAATACATGGCAGCAGATCAAAATTTTGATCTCAAAAGGTGGTATTACCTCTCAGCAAGTTACGATGGCAAGCGGATGCGGCTCTATGTCGATGGGAAGCCAGTGGCGGAATCCACCCAGCAGTCTGGGCCGATTCAATACCCTCCCAGTGCTTTTTTTGAAGTAGGGGCCTATCATGATCAGGATGAGCATTATCAGACCAAGGGCATGCTGCACGAAGTACGGTTGTATCATCGAGTCTTGAGTGCGGAAGAGATGGCCCAGCATGCCATCCATCGACGCTTTCGCTTGCCCGAGCCACCCGAGCCAGTGCTTGAATTGGCAGAGGGGCCGGTCTTGACGTTCACCTCATCCACTTCGGCTCGTGTGGACTTCGAAACCCTCTCGGATGCTCCCACGCGGGTGAGTCTTGAGCTGGATGGAGAACGGATCGGTTCATGGGTTTCACACGGTTCTTCCAGAGAGCATCACATGAGTCTGGAGGCGTTGAGGCATCGCCGAGTCTATACCTATCGGATTGAACAATCCGACGGCCAGGGTGGGTGGTTGCGAAGTGAGCCTTTCGAATGCGATACTCTATTCAATTTTACCGTCGCCGCTCTTGCCCCATGGCCCGACAAGGCACAGGCAGCGCAGGCGAGGCGGGAAAGTCGCATGGTTTTGGAAGCATCGGGCGTGGAGCGAGGGATCTGCCTGGTCCTTGGTTCGGGGCAACCAGCTTTCTGGCACACGTTGGCAGAAGAAAGTCACTTGCGAGTGATGGCTGGGGTGACTTCAGAATCCAGCTCTCTGGTAGATATCCGTCAATCCTTGACCGAGGCTGGGAGTTACGGTGCTCGGGTGCACGTCCAGAGCATCGATCTGAAAAGCGCGCCACCGTTGATTGATTTTTTTGCGAACTT
>Ga0066378_10000192_pt1 | contig 26791 bp, 21 predicted proteins | sample Knorr_S23_td_DCM_FD_70947 | JGI IMG/M metagenome (GOLD analysis project Ga0066378, IMG submission 70947) | Marine microbial communities from Southern Atlantic Ocean transect - Knorr_S23_td_DCM_ad_71m_LV_A | ecosystem: Environmental > Aquatic > Marine > Oceanic | place: Southern Atlantic ocean...
AAGCTCAGCCCGAGACCCGCCTGGTAGATCTCATCCTGCCTGGCACGCACGACTCAGGCTCCTACGCGATCACGAAGGCCTCACCACCAGCTCCAGGCGCTCCTGCCAGCTATGCACAGGTTGGTTCGATCGCAGCGAAGTGGGCGAAGACTCAGGACCAAACGCTCGAGGAGCAGCTGCGCGGTGGGATCCGCTATCTCGATCTCCGCGTCGCTGACTTCGAAGATCGTCTCGTCCTCGTGCACGGGCTCGTCTCCTGCGACCTCGACGACGCGCTCGCCGGCGTGAGGCGCTTCACAGCAGAGCACCCGAAGGAGCCCGTCCTGCTCGACCTGCAAGCGATGCCCCCGAGAGGCGCCCACTCAAAGCTGCATGAGCTCTTGCAGGCGACCCTCGGCGAGCACCTCTTCCGTGGAGAGGGCCCTCCCGCCAAGTGGACGCTCAAAGAGCTCTGGGCGAGCGAGCGGGCCCTCATCTGCATCACGAGCTACTCAGACTTCGCAGCCCGCGCGCCTGAGTACAGGAGCCGCAGACTCCTCGACAGCGTCTGGACCAACACCAGAGAGGTCTCCGCGCTCCGAGAGGGTCTAGACGCCCGCCTGCGCGCTAGAGATCTCGACGGCCTCCAGTGCGCCTACCTCACCTTCACACCGAAGGCGCGCACGATCATCGCTGGCAGCGTCTTCGGCGGCAGCGGGCTGCGATCGCTGAGCAAGCCGCTCTTCAAGCTCCCTGGGGAGTGGATCCCTGAGTGGTTAGAGGCAGGGCTCAGGCCTAACGTCGTCTCCGTCGACTTCTACGAGCACACCGACGTCGTCGATGCGGCCATCCTCGGGAACAAGGCCCTTCTGGCCCGCTAGATGCCGCGCGCTGCGCGGACCTCGGCGGCGTACTTCGCGGGATCTCTCTCGTAGCCACCGACGCAGCCTTGGCAGCAGAGCCGCACGAGGGTGTTCCCGTAGAGGACATCGATCGGGTCGCCCTTCGAGCTGACCCCCTGCCCGCTGATCGGACACTTTTCGAGCGGATAGTCCTCAGCCTGCTTCGCGATGAGCGCAGCGTTGAGCTTCTCAATGTGAGCTGAGGGCTCCTCCTCGATCGACTTCACGCAGTTCCCACAGCAAGCGCGGATGACGCGGGTCGAGTTGACGATGGCGTACGGGCTGTCATCGGCGAGGGGCTTGCCAGTGATCGTGCATGTGTCGAGCGGGTAGCTCGCGAGCTGCAGCGCGACGAGCGCCTCGTCGAGCTTGCCCGCGTATGTGCCCGGGTCCGCCTCCACCTTCGCCTGGCAGTTCGTGCAGCAGGTCTTAAAGAGGCGACCAGCAGCGACGAATTCAACGCCCGGCTCCTCGGCAGTGAGGGCTTTGCCGGTGACGACGCAAGCGGTCAGGGGATAGAAGGGCGCCTGCGCCGCGACCACCGCCCCAGGATCCGAGGCAGGCTCGGCAGCTGAGACCGGGAGCTCAGTGTTCGTGATCAGCGCGAGGCCGAGGGTGGACACAGAGGCCACCTCGACAGAGAACTGCTCGGAGCGATCCTCGGCGAGGCCGCGGACGATCGCGCCGTTGATGCGCTCCATCGCGGTGTTTCGGTTGTACAACACGACCTTGTCGACGCTCCTCGCGGCGCCGAGGTCGACCTCCCACCAGGGGTTCGCCTCAGTCGCGGTGTGCGTGACGGTGTTCTCCTCGTAAACGCCGCTCGTGTTGCCGTCGATGGCTCGCTCGGGGGTGCCGTTAGAGCCGACGCTCGACTGGGAGGCCTTGCCACCAGCCGCGACGTTCTCCTCACCCGAGAAGACCTCAACCTCTGCGAGTGAGAGGATCTTCCCATCACCAGGCAGGTCGACGCGGATGAAGCGCACCTCCTTCGAGGCCGCCCCCACCGGCAAGCTCGGGGGCTGGATCTTCTCGAAGCCCGTGTTCACGTAGAGGCCTTCGCGAGCCTCGCGGAGAGTCGCGGCCCCTTCATCGGAGACCTGAGTCCCCCAGAGGAAGACGCGCTCAAGCGCGCCGAGGTTTAAGAGGTGCGGGATGACGGCGTCATCGACCGCGGTGTCATAGAGGTTGAGATAGACGAGCGAGTCCAAGTTCGCGAGAGGCGCGAAGCCTGCGCTCGTGACCGCTGTCTTCTGGAGGTAGAGCTTCTTCAAACCTGTCATGCCTGCGAGGTGCTCGAGGCCTGCGTCAGAGACCGCAGTCCCGCCGAGGTTGAGCTCGACCACTCCAGCCATCTGAGCCACATGGGCGAGGTCCGCGTCCTTCACCTCTTTGCCATGGATGTGGAAGCCCACGACCCACTCGCCGCTCCCGATCGAGGTCTCCATGACCATGCCACCGGCCGCCTCGACGGCCTTGCGTGCGTCGCTCGCGGGGTCCTGCGCAGACGCGGTGAGGGCGAAGGAGACAGTGAGAAGGAGAGCTAGCTTCATCGATTTCATCAGGGGCACCTCTTGGGATGGGCCTCAATCATACGCACAGGCGCCCGAGCTAGCCGCTCAATCGAGAGGCCAGAGGATCTCAGCGGCTCCGATCGGGATGATATAGCCGATCGCGGACGCCTTGCCCTCACGGTCAACCGGATGGATCGCAGTCACGACGCCGATGACCTTGCCCGCTCCATCGATGACTGGCCCACCGCTCGCGCCAGGGTGGATCGCTGCGTCGACCTGAAGGTAGCCCTGGACCTTGCGGCTCACGATGCCTCTGAAGGTGCTCGCGATGACCGTCTCGCCTTGCTGCATGACTGAGCGACCGAGCGGGAAGCCGATGCAAAAGACCTCGGTCCCGCCAGAAGGCTCCGGCGTCTCGAGCGAGAGCTCGCCGACCGTCGGGACGCCCTCGAAGGCCTGCTCCATCTTCAAAAGCGCGAGGTCATTGTCGCGAGTCCGAATGTAATCCACGAGCACGGCGGGGTGCTTCGTTGAGCTCCCGGAGAAGGTGATCGTGAGCTGGAGCTCAGCCTCAAAGTCCATCTCCTCCGCAAGATCCATGAAGCTCTGGTCCTCATACTCTTCCTTAAAGACGACGTGCGCGTTCGTGAGGACGTAGCCGTCATCGCTCAAGCAGAAGCCGGAGCCGGAGGCCTCCTTCGCGAGGGGCTCACCCTCGCCGTCAAAGTTGAAGTCAGCGAAGCCGTACTCGTCCTCTGAGATGTAGAGGATCTCTCCAGTCGTGCGCTGCTTGAGGACCTCTTTGGCCTCCACCATCACGACCGCGCGGTTGATGCGCGCGACCTCCCGTAGGCGGGCCTGCTCTAGGTTCACGGGGTCATAGAGGCTCAGGTGGCGCGTCGTCTCTTCGAGCTGCTCCCGCAAGACCTCGAGGTCGACGTTCGTGGTCTCTTTCTTGTTCGCGAGCGTCTCTATCCGGCCCACGAGGCGCTCTCGCTCCTCCATGAGGGAGCTCCGGTCAGAGTCCCACGCTGCGCGGGCGGTCTCAAACTCCTCCTGGCGCGTCTCGAGGATGTTCTGGTGCTGCTCGAGCTGAGACCTTGAGGAGACGAGCCGCTCCTTCAACGTCAGCTGCTCCTCTTCGAGCTTCACGAGCGATGCTCGGTTCGCTGCCTGCTCCTCGGAGCTCTTTGAGTAGAGCCAGTAGCCTCCACCACCACCTAGGCCGATGAGGAGCGCGAGGCTGAGAATGAGCCGGTTGCTGTTCTTCCGCTCACCGCCAGCGATCATCTGCGCGACCTCGAGCTTGTCCGGGAGGTCCAGCTGAGCTCGCACCCTCTCGACGGTCTCCTCTCCGATGCTGTTGCTTGCGCGCGCGCCGAAGAAGGCCGTCCTGGCGAGCGAGACGGTCCCCTCTAAGCCTGCAGCTGAGAGCACGGCGAAGCGCGGGCCGCCTGAGCCAAACTGCAAGACGTCCCCGTTGTTGACTCGCCGACGCTCGATCCGCTCACCCAAGACGACGGTACCGTTCTTGGAGCCGAGGTCCTCCACCCAGAGCTCTTCCCCATCAAAGAAGAAGTGAGCGTGGTGGCCTGAGACGCCAGGGAAGTGGTCTGTGGGAAGGCAGAGGCCATTGGACGGGTCCCGACCAACGGTGAGACCACTCTGCGGGACAACAATGGGTCTCCGGAGGGTGGGGATCTGGAGGGGAGACAGCTGCCAGCCGCTAGGGGTCATATCGCTAGGCTCGACCATGCGCCCATCATCGGCGGAGACCGGCCCGGGGACAACCCACCCGCAGAGGATCCCTCTCAGAGGTCCCTCTCAACAGCTACACCAACCCGAGAGATCCAAAAAATAGAGAGATGGAGTTAGGGGGAGAGCGTAGATGGGGCGCAAATACCCCCCGCCCCCAGAGCTCTGCAGCTCACACGCCCGAGCTTCGCGCTCTGCATCGACACTCATGGACCTCTCAAGACGCTCCGCATCTTCGCCTGTGAACGCTGAGGTGGAGGTTTGATCTTCTTCGCAGGCCTCCTCTGCGCGCTGCTCCTCCTCAATGGAGTCCGCTTGAGGGTGCGCGCTCGCGACCTCACGGCGCTCCCAAAGACAGATGAGCCGACACACACCAGCCATCGCTTCCTCTACCCAGAGGGAGTAGAGCTCGACGAGGAGACGCGCCGAGCCGCGAGTCGCTATGCCCATGCGGCCAGCCTCGATGTCCTAGACCTGATCCCCGGGGACTGCCCAGGAGTCGACCTCCTCGGCCTGCTCGAGGTCCTCGATCCGAACGGGTACAGGGAGAGCTCCGCGAGCGCCGGGCGGACCGCCGCGACCGCGGTCCTCGTCACTCAAGAGCGCCTAGACGAAGCAGGCGAAGTCGCAGCTAGCTTCGTCGAGGGAGGCGCGAGAGGCCGCGTCGAGTTCGCTCAGGCTGTCGTCGCGCTGAAGCGAGGCGCGGAGGCCTCCGCCTCTGCTGCGCTCGCCCCGAAGCTCCGTCACTCCCCCCTTGAGATGAGCGAGCGCGCAGGTGTCATGCGCGCATTCTTAGGAGAGCGGAGCGAGCTCGCTATCGCACTGCAGGTCGGAGTCCTCGGCTTCATCGGGCTGCTCCTCTGGCAGGCACCCTCCTGGGGGGCCTTCACAGTGCTCTGCCTGCATGCCCAGGCCTACCTGATCCTGCGGCGCCTCCCGTGGGCGAGCGAACAGCTCCAGAGCCTGGTCATGTTCCGCTACTTCATGGAGGTGAACGCCCTCCTCGGGATGATCATCCGCAGAGGCCGCCCTCGAGGCGGCGGACGGCCCTGGTACAAGCAGCTCCGCTTCAAGCGAGACCGAGAGATGAAGGACCTCAGCGTCACCGCGAAGTACACAGCGCACTGCTGGCGCTTCGGGAAGTTCGAGCGCGCCGAGCTCCTCGACACTCACGAGGCAAAGCTCCTCTTCGACATGACCAATGCCGCCCTGGACCTCACGAGCAGGAAGGCTACGCCCTCGCTCCCCCACTCACTCGTGCAGCGCCACGCGATCATCGACAAGCTCCTCGCCGATTGGCTGCGTGAGGAGGGAGAGAGCGGGCAAGTCGTAGAGCTCGCCGCAGGCTTCTCGGCGCGCGGCGTTCGCTTCAGCGCAAACCCCGAGGTCGATTACACAGAGGTCGATCTCCCCGCCGTCCTCGGGCGAAAGCGCGAGCTCTTGGCTAGAGCTCCGCAGGGTCAGGAGGCCGCGCTGAGGCCGAACCTCCGCTTCATTGCTGCCGACCTAGCGGAGCTCGACCTGACCACGCTCATCGACCCTACGCGCCCAGTCTTCCTGATCGGAGAAGGGCTCTTCATGTACCTGCAAGCGGATTTGCAGCGAGACCTCTGGCGCCGACTCAGAGCGGTCTGCGCGCAGCCCCGCTCCGCCTTCGCCTTCGACCTAGTCCCCTCATGCGAAGAGCCCCCGACGGGTCGCGGTGGGGGCGTGCTGAATCGTGGGCTGCGGTTCATGACCCGGGGGCGCACCTTCGCTAGAGACGACCGCACTCGCGAAGACATCTCCGAAGAGCTCCTCGCGGCTGGCTTTGACGCCGTGAAGACTCACGATCCAGCGGGCGACCTAGACCGCTGGGGCCTCCCCCACGTGCGCGTACCGACCAAGCAGCTCGTCTTCCACGCGACAGGCGGCGGCGCCTGAGCAGCGGCCCCCTAGAGGGTGATGACCTTCTCTGCCTTGTCGAGCTCCTGCACGATCTGATCCATCGAGGAGATGTCGCCCGCGCCGAGCTCGATCCCGTAATGGTTCACGCAGGTTCCGCAGGGGTAGAGGTCCACCCCGTTCTCCTCGAGCATGGTGAGCTCTGCGAGGACCGGGGAGCCCTTGGCGAGCAGCTTCACGCCGGAGTTGTAGAAGCAGATGGCCGTGACCTCCTGGATCGAAGGGACCTTGCCCAGGAAGGTGCCCAATATCTTTCGGCCCAGCTCAGAGTCGCCGAGGCCCATCTGGTCATGGTTGAGGACGATGATCGTGTTCATGGGCGAGAGCGTATTCGATCCAAGGGCAGCGCGCCTCACCGAGGCTCAAGCTCTCTCGCTGCGGAGCCTGTCCACAGCCACGGCGGCGACGATGATCCCGCCGATCAAGATCTCTTGGACGAAGTTCGGGACGCCCGTCAAGTTGCAGCCATTGGCAAGCGCAGCCATCAGGAGGGCGCCGATCATCGAGCCCAGGATCGACCCCTTGCCACCAGCCAGGGATGCGCCGCCGATCACCACAGCAGCGATCACGTCGAGCTCTCTCCCGATCGCAGTGGTCGGGTCGCCGACCGAGAGGCGCGCGAAGGTCATCACGCCACCGAGCCCGCCGAAGAGACCGCAGAGGGTGTAGATCCAAACCTTCGTGCGCTCTACCGGAACGCCGCACAGTCGAGCCGTGTCCTCATTCGAGCCGACGGCGTAGGTGTAGGTGCCGAAGACCGTGCGCTTCAGGACGAGCGCCATCATCACCGCCAAGACGATCGTGATCCAGATCCCCGGGGAGGTCGCCGACTTTGTCGCGAGAGAGGCCAAGGCCTCGCTGGCTTCGGGAGAGGGCGTGACCGTCTGCTCGCCGCTAAGCCACTTCGAGACACCGCGCGCGATCCCCATCATCCCCAAGGTCACGATGAAGGGGACGATGTTGAGCCGTGTCACGAGCCAGCCGTTTAGCGCCCCGCAGAGCGCGCCCGCCGCCACACCCGCGGCGACCGAGGCAGCCGGTGAGAGTCCAGCCCGAGCGCACAGCGCGGTCACAACGGAAGAGAGCGCGATCACAGAGCCGATCGAGAGGTCGATCCCTCCGGAGACGATCACGAAGGTCATCCCGATCGCGCCGAGCCCGACGATCACGGTCTGGATCGCCACCGTCATCATGTTTCGCGTCGAGAGGAAGGCCGGCTCTATCGCGCCAAAGAGCGCGACCACCACGATGAGCCCGATGAACGGGCCGAGGAGCGTCATCAGGCGCTTGGGCATCAGGCCACCTCTCCTTGGACGCCGCGCGTAGCCTCGCTCATCACCTCTTCCTCCGTCCACTCATCGACCGCTCTCGATGGGCCGAGGACTCCGCGGTGCATGACCGCGATCCGATCACAGATGCCGAAGAGCTCTGGCAAATACGAGCTCACGACGAGGATCGCCTTACCGGCGGCGGCGAGCTCACCGATCACGCGATACACCTCTACCTTCGCGCCCACGTCGACGCCGCGCGTCGGCTCGTCGAGGAGCAGCACGTCCACGTCGTGATGAAGGAGCCTAGCCAACGCCGCCTTCTGCTGATTGCCGCCAGAGAGATCCCCTACTCGCTGCTCCGGTCCGGTGCACCGGATGCCTAAGCGGTCGATCCAGCGCCGCGCTGCGGCGCGCTGCTCGCGCTCTTGGATCCAGCCTCGTGGAGAGAAGGGGTCCATGCGAGAGAGGGTGGCGTTCGTGGCGAGGTCTAGGTCGAGCGCTAAGCCCTCGCCCTTGCGGTCCTCTGACAGGAGCCCCACTCCTTGATCGAGCCGCTCTCTTGGAGAGCGCGCCGGACTCACCGCGCCCTTGATCTTCACTTGGCCTGAGCTCACCGGCTCGAGGGCGAAGAGCGCGCGCAGGAGCTCTGTCCGGCCTGCACCAACGAGCCCAGCGATCCCCATGATCTCGCCGCGTCGGAGGGAGAGTGAGGCCTCCTTGGGCAGCCGCTCTCCGCTGAGAGCGTCCAGCTCCAAGATCACCTCCCCAGCCTCGTGCGGCACCTCAGGGAAGAACTCTTCCAGGCTGCGACCTGCCATGAGCGCCACGAGCTCTTCCAGGGAGGTCTCGGATACGACGCCTGCACCGACAGTCTCTCCGTCACGTAAGACGGTGAAGCGGTCTGCGATCTCCTGCACCTCTTCCAAGAAGTGGCTGATATAGATCACGGACACGCCCTCCCTCGTGAGGCGCTTCACGACCTCAAAGAGGCGGCGTGTGTCTCCCTGAGAGAGCGAGCTCGTCGGCTCGTCGAGGACGATCAAGCGCGCGTCCTCCACGAGCGCCCGGGCGATCTCAACGAGCTGCCGCTGTCCTGGGCCGAGCTCGCTGACCAAGGTCTCTGGCTGAAGCTCGTCCGCGCCGAGGGCCGCGAGCGCCCCCGTCACCCTCTCTCTCACCTCATCAGCCCGGACCCAGCCCAGCGCCCCCCTAGGCTCCCTGCCTAAGAGCACGTTCTGCGCCACGGTGAGCTCCGGCGCGAGGTTCAGCTCTTGGTAGATCATGGCAACACCCTGCTCGAGGGCGTCCACTGGCCCCCGCGGCGCATAGGGCGAGCCGTCAAAGCGGCACTCCCCCGCGTCTGCTGCGTGGGCGCCAGAGAGGACCTTCATGAGCGTGCTCTTACCCGCGCCGTTCTCGCCGAGGAGCGCGTGCACCTCACCTCGCCGCACCTCTAGATCTACGCCGCTGAGCGCGATCACGCCGCCGAAGCGCTTCTGGACCCCGCTCATTGAGAGCAGAGGGTTCGAGTCTCTCTCCGTCTTCACTCGCCGAGGATGGAGAGGTCTGGTGAGAGGAGCGCCTGGATCTCGTCGTCGTTCATGTTCGCGGTCGTCGCGATGACGACGCCCGTGTCGATGCGCGCGTCGACAGCTTCACCCTTGAGGTGCTTCACCATGGCGCGCACCGAGAGGTCGCCGATCGCGATCGGGCTCTGAAGGACGAGGGCGTCCACCTGCCCCGCGGCCAAGCCCGCGACGAGCTTCTCTGAACCGTCAAAGCCGACGAACTTGATCTGCTCTCTCCTGCCCGCGTCCTGAATCGCGCGCATCATCCCGTAGGCGGCGGACTCGCAGGGCGCGAAGACCCCGTCTACATCTAAGAAGGAGTTGAGCAGGTTCTCTGCCGTCTGCTGCGCACCCTCGATCGTCGGGCCCGCGTACTGGTTTGAGCTCACGACCTCGATGCCCGGGTGCGCAGCCATCGCCTCGAGGAAGCCCTCCTCTCGACGCGTCGTGCTCGCCGAGTTCTCTAGGTAGCGCATGAGGATGACCTTGCCCTCTCCGCCGATGAGCTCTGCGAGCTTCTCGCCGCCCATGCGCCCGCCCTCCTTGTTGTCTGTAGCCACGAAAGAGAGGCGACCGTCCCAGTCGAGGTCGCTGTCGGCGATGATCACGGGGATCCCCGCCTGCTGCGCCTCACGCGCAGGGCGCACGAGCGCGACCCTGTCGAGCGGCATGAGCACGACTCCGTCGACGCCGCGGGTCACGAAGTCCTCCACGACCTGAATCTGAGCGTTCCGATCGCTCTCGATGAGCGGCCCCTTCCAGATGACCTCGACGCCCAACTCCTGCGCCGCGGTCTCGGCGCCAGCGTGCACGGACTTCCAGAACTCGTGGGTCGTCCCCTTCGGGATCACCGCGATCTGAAGCTTTTCGCTCGAGTCTTCTGCGGTGCAAGCCGCAGCGAGGAGGAGAATGAAGAGCGAGAGAGCGCGTAGAGGCATGGGGACTCCGGAGGGGTGCTAACGGGTGGCGTTCGCGAGCGACCAATCTACCACCTCTGCATGCGCCGCATCATCCCGCGTCGTGACGAGGTGGTGGATGCACTTTCCCCTTGCAATCCACGCCTCCGAAGTTGATGACTGCTCTCGGCTTCACCCCATACCCCCTAGAGTCCCCATGCGCATCGACGCTCATCAACACTGTTGGCAGTACGACCCCGAGGAGTACGCCTGGATGGCAGAGGACAAGTGGTCCATCCTCCGCGAAGACCACATGCCGCCCGACCTGCATCAACACCTCCAGCGCCACGAGCTGGACGGAGCGATCATGGTCCAAGTTCGGCAGAACCTCGACGAGACCCGCTGGATGCTCGACCTCGCTGAGCACTACTCGTACATCCTCGGCGTCGTCGGCTGGGTCGACCTCTGCTCCCCGGAGGCAGGTGCGCAGCTAGATGAGTTCAAAGACCACCCGAACTTCTGCGGCGTGCGGCACCTCGTCCAAGACGAAGAAGACGACGAGTTCCTCCTGAGAGATGACTTCTGCCGAGGGATGAAAGAGGTCGCGGACCGTGGGATCACCTACGACATCCTCGTCTACCCGAACCAGCTGAAGGCCGCGGTCCAGTTCGTCGACCGCTTCCCTGATGCGCCCTTCGTCCTCGACCACATCGCCAAGCCCTACATCAAGAAGGGCGAGATCGACCCGTGGAAGAGCGAGCTCCAGGCGCTCGCGGAGCGACCCAACGTCGCGTGTAAGGTCTCAGGCATGGTCACGGAGGCCGACTGGGAGGAGTGGAGGAAGGAAGACTTCCACCCCTACCTCGACGTCGCCTTCGAAGCCTTCGGAGAGGACCGCCTCATCTACGGCTCGGACTGGCCAATGTGTGAGCTCGCAGGCGGCTACATGAAGATGGCAGCTGTCACGACGGACTACGCAGCGCGGGTCTCTGGAGAGGCGCGCGAGAAGCTCTTCGGTCGCAACGCGATCCGCTGGTACGGCTTGCCTAGATGAACCGTTCCTGCTTCCTCACGGGGGCGCTCGGTTGCATCGGCGCCTGGGTCGTAAAGCACGTCCTCGACCGTGGTGAGGACCCGGTGGTCTTCGACCTCGGCGACGACATGCGCAGGATCAAGGACCTCGTCGAGCCGGAAGATCTCGAGCGCGTGCGCCTCATCCAAGGAGACGTCACCGACACCGACGCTGTGCTCGCTGCGGTCCGAGAGTCAGGGGCCGACCGCATCGTGCACCTAGCAGGATTGCAGGTCCCCTTCTGTAAGGCGGACCCTGTGCTCGGCGCGCGCGTGAACGTCGTAGGCACCCTCAACCTCTTCCAGGCGGCGGCGGCCTGTGAGATCTCACGTGTCGTCTATGCCTCATCCGCAGCGGTGTACGGGCCGGACGACCTCGGCCCCGGCGGCAGCGCTCCTGACGAGGACACCCCCCTCAACCCCACGACTCACTACGGCGTCTACAAGCGCGCGAACGAAGGCAACGCCAAGGTCTTCTTCGCCGACTCAGGGGTCTCTAGCGTCGGCATCCGCCCGCTCACGGTCTACGGCGTGGGTCGTGACCAGGGCATGACGAGCGACCCCACCCGCGCGATGAAGGCCGCTGTGCTCGGCAAGCCCTTCCAGATCCGCTTCTCTGGTGCGACGGACTATCAGTTCGCGTCCGACTGCGCGGCGACCTTCCTCGAGTGCGCAGACAGGGCGCCGCAGGGCGCGCACATCTTCAACCTGCACGGAGAGTCCACAGACATGTCGCAGGTCGTTGAGCTCATCCGGGAGAACGCGCCTGAGGGTGCAGAAGGCATCACCGTCGACGGCCCCACCCTCCCCATACCGCCAGGCCTCGACGGGAGCAGGATCGACGACGTCATCCCTGGCCTCCCGAAGACCGGGCTCGCTGATGGCGTTCGGATGACGATGGAGCACTTCGCCCGCCTGCGTGATGAAGGCAGGCTCGACACAAGGAACCTCGACGAGTAAGCCTGATGCGCGCGATCTCACTCTTACTCCTCTTTGCATCCTGCGCGGCGCCGCCAGCGAGCGAGACCCCGAGCCCTCCCCAGCAGCCGAACATCCTCTTCGTCGTGATCGACGACCTCGGCTGGACAGACTTTGGCTGTCAAGGCAGCGAGTACTACGAGACCCCCAACATTGACCAGCTCGCGGCCGAGGGGATGCGCTTCACAGACGCGTACTCTTCTGGGCCTAACTGCTCTCCGAGCCGCGCCGCCCTCCTCACAGGGAACTACCCGACGCGGACGGGCGTCACGACAGTGCTCAACAAGAAGATCTATGAGTTCGCCCTGAAGGAGCTCCCCCGGCGGCGATCGCTCGCTGCCTCCGAGCGGACCTTCGGAGAGGTCTTGAGCGACGCCGGCTACGCCACGATCTCCCTCGGCAAGTGGCACCTCGGAAAGAAGAAGGACGGAGAGGACCCCCTAGGCCAAGGCTTCGACGAGAACGTCGGGGGGACACACCAAGGCCACCCCGCCTCCTACCACTACCCCTTCGGCAAGCCGAACACACGCGTCCCCATTGACGCCCCCGAGGGCTCTTACCTGACAGACGTCATCACCGATCGCGCGCTCGACTTCATCCGCAGAAACCAAGACGGGCCCTTCTGTGTCTACCTCCCCTACTACGCAGTACACACGCCGATCCAGCCGCGCGCTGACCTCAAGGAGAAGTACGACGCGAAGGAGCCAGTCGGCCACCACTCAAACCCCGGCTACGCTGCGATGGTCGAAACCGTGGATGAGGGCGTCGGCCGACTCGTCGCCCTGTTGGATGAGCTCGAGCTCACCGGTGAGACCCTCGTCATCATCACCTCTGACAACGGCGGGCACTCGGTGACCTCGAACCTCCCGCTGCGCGGTCGTAAGGGGATGCTCTACGAGGGCGGCATCCGAGTCCCCTTCATCGCCCGCATGCCTGGCTTCATCGAGGCCGGCTCAACCTGCTCAGAGCCGATCCTCTCTATGGACCTATCGCCGACATTCGCTGCGCTCGCTGGATCTGCAGAGCGCGGTGGCGTCGACGGGGAGAGCCTCGTCCCGCTCTTTGCGGGAGTAGAGCGCCTCGAGAGAGACGCTGTGTTCTGGCACTTCCCTCACTATCTCCCTGGTCGCCAGACGCCGGCGAGCGCCATCCGGATGGGTGGATGGAAGCTCATCGAGACCTTCGAGACGGGGCAGCTAGAGCTCTACGACCTGGCCAATGACATCGGTGAAACTCAGGACTTCGTGGAGGAACGCCCGGACCTCGTCGAGACCCTGCATGGTCGCCTCAGGGCCTGGAGGGAGGGTATTGGCGCGAAAATCCCGATCCCTAACCCTGATTGGGAGGGATAAATCGGCTCCTTCCGCCCGGCTCCCAAACTGCGGATAGACTGAATTTGGAAGTCGGAGCGGAACCGCACGCCGCCTCGGTGTTGGGTGTGTCCATCGGGCGCACCTCTCCATCAGCCCGATCCACGACATTCAGGATCTCTTCACCATGAAATACATCGCCCTCCTCTTGGGTCTCCTCATCGCCACACCTGCGATGGCCCAGAACCCGAACACAGCTGGCAGCAAGGACACCCCCTCGACACAGGGACCCTCCGCCAAGCGTCAAGATCAGAAAGGCAAGCAGAAGGACGTCCGCGGGGCCAAGCCCAAGCCGGGCCCCAGGATCGACCCTGGTCTGCTCCGTCGCTTCGACACTAACGGTGACGGTCGCCTATCGGACGCCGAGAAGCTCGCTGGCCGTCGGCGCATCGCTGAGTGGCGCAACCGCAACCGCGGGAACGGACCTCGCGCCGGTGGTCGTGGGAACGACCCTAAGCCTGGCAGCCGCGGCTCTCGCGGGACCCGTGGTAACGGCCCCAAGCCCGCGCCCGGCGTAGGCGGTCGCGGAAACGGACCCAAGCCCCAGCCCGGCAGCCGCGGCGCACGCGGCTCACGCGGCAATGGACCTCGCCCCCTGCCCGGCGCACGCGGTAATGGCAACGGACCCAAGCCCCAGCCTGGTAGCCGTGGCGCGCGAGGCTCGCGCGATACGCGTGGCACACGCGGAGCGCGCGGCAACGGCGGCCCGAAGCCGGCCCCCGCTCGCGGCAACCGCGGCAACCGTGGAAACAGCGTGCGTAACAACTAGCGCTCGCCAGCCCAATCCCCCTTCAGCGCCCCGGAGGTCTTTGACCCCCGGGGCGCGCTTCTATCTCTGGTGTTTGGATGGGCCCGTCACGATCACCCGGGTTCGCCTAGGATGGTCACTCTCGACTGAGGACTGAAGTCGCCCAGGCCCGAACCACTCCATCCCATGCAGAGCCCTCTCCCTCTCCTCGCCCTCGCGCTCATCTCAGCGCTCGCCCTCGAGTCCAACCTGAGCCCCGCGCCTCTCAAACAGGCCGTCGTCACAGGCGAGGGCTGGCGTGAGCTGACCCTCGCTGACTTTGTGAACGTCAACGGGACAGAGGAGACCTGGAAGGAGGGGGAAGATGGCGGGATCATCTGCAGCGGCAAGCCCAACGGCGGCGCCCGCACGAAGACCGAGTTCACCAACTTTGAGATGGTCTGCGAGTGGAAGCACCACGTCTACGCGGGGAACGCTGGCATCTTCCTCTGGTGCCCTGAGTCGGCCTTCACCGACCTGCCTCCGGGTCAGCTCCCGCGGAGCGGGATCGAGGTCCAAGTCCTCGACCTCGGCTACGAGGAGAACTGGGAGAAGTCGAAGGGCTCACCCTCGAACTGGTTCACGAGCCATGGTGACGTCTTCCCCGTGGGCGGCTCCACGATGAAGGCCTTCACGCCCGAGATCACCTACACCTACTCCGACGGCTCTTCCGCCAAGGTCGGCAACCCGAACAGTAGCCGTAGCTTCCCCACCAAGCGCTTGACCAACTCAGTCGGCGAGTGGAACCACTATTACATCCGCGCCATCAACGGCGAGGTCAGGCTGTGGGTGAACGGCGAAGAGGTGAATGGCGGCAACCAGTGTCAGCCCGCCACCGGCTACATCGCGCTCGAGTCAGAGGGCTCCCTCATGGAGTACCGCAACCTCCGCATCCGCGAGCTCCCCTGAGCGCATAAAGAGAGACGCCCGAGCCATCGGGCCCGGGCGTCGTACTGAAGGGCGTGATCTCTCACGCCGCTGAGGCGGTGTCAGTTCAGCTCGACTGGTTTGTAGCCGCCCTTGCCTCGGAAGTGCGCGATCAGGCCGAGGTAAGCCAAGAGCATGAGGAGGGGCAAGACGACGACCTTGCGGAGCGCGGTCGCTTTCCCTTCAAGCTGAGCCTGATCTAGCACAGCCTTTTCCTCTGAGGTGGCCGCCTTCGCAGCCTCGCCATCTAGCGCTCGATAAGCCCCGAAGAGGCTCGGCTTCTCCTCGGTGGCGAAGCGCTCCACTAGCGCCTCATCAGCCTCCGCGATGCTGGCCACGATCGTGGTGTCTTGGACGTTGCCTAGCCAAGCGTTGCCCAAGACTCCGACCCCGAGCATGCCCACACCTGCGATGACGTTGAGGGTCATCGCGCCGCCGCGCGGGAACTGCTCTGACACAAAGCCGAGGGTCGTGGGCCAGAAGAAGGTCTGCCCCATGCCATAGATCGTGGCGGCCAAGAACACGATGAACGCGCTGGGGTCAGGCGCCATCGTGAGGAAGGAGAGAGCGAGGATACCCACGCACACGGTCGCGCTGCTCGCTGCGAGTAGGCCTAGGGGCTGGAGCTTCTCGACGATGGGCCCGCAGAACGTCCTCAAGAGGAGCATGATGGACGCCGTGTAGACGAGCACCCAGCCAGCGTCGATGCCAAAGGTGTTCTCCATAGCGGGGCCGAGGAGATCTTTGATCCAGTTGTCGGTGCCGAGCTCAGTCGTCGCTAGGAGCAGCATGACCAGGAGCATGAATACATAGAGCGGGCGCCCGAAAGAGCGCGCAAAGAAGCCGTAGATAGCAGCCAAGACAACCGCCACCCCAAGCTGAGCTCCCGTCGCTAACGCCGGCAGACCCAACACGTTCGTGTCCATCCCCGGCTTCGGACCGAGGAGCTCCATGCAGATGATCGCAGCGGCGATAAAGAAGCCACCCCAGCCAACCTCGCCGAGCATCTCGCGGTCGGAGACGCCAGCCGTGACGCGCTCGCTCACCGGGAAGGTCTGCTTCATCATCATCAATCCGTAGATGACTGTCGGGATGAGGATGAGCGCGATCTTCCCTTGCCACTCCATGCCGTCTCCGATGACGAAGAGGACGATGCCTGTCACGACCAAGCCGCCCGGCCAGCCCGCGTGCAGGATGTTGAGCCACTTGGTCTTCTCCTTGTGGTAGACCGTCGCGATGAGCGGGTTGATGACCGCCTCGACCGTGCCGTTACCGAGCGCGCCAATGACGCTGCCCCAGTAGAGGTACTGGTAAGCGGACTCAGGGTTGGCGCCCGCCATGATCGTCATGCCGACAAAGCCCACGTGGCAGATGAAGGAGAAGGCCATCGCCTTCCCGTAGCCGATGCGGTCCAAGACGATGCTGAAGAGCACGATGCTGACGCCGAAGGGCCAGAGGCCTGCGCCGAAGATCGTCCCCTTCTGCGTGTTGTCCAACCCGAACTCATCAGCCCAGGTGTCCATGAGGAAGATCCGCAGCATGAACGAGAACGCGGTCGCGACGAGCGCGACGAAGCATGCCGAGAAGAGCTTGAAGTCCGGGGCGTCGGCCCCGTCGTGTGAGTTCGTCATCGTGTTTCCAGAGTCCTAAGGAGAGGCCCAATGCACACTGCATGGCCACTTCGGCTCAGTCTAGAGGTCCTCCAGACCGGGCACTAAAGGGTCCCATCGGCCAAAGATCGATCTCTGAGCTTCACTATCCAAGCGGAGGGAGCTAGCGAGCCTAAAATGGCCCTCCCACAGCGCTGGAGTTAGCTGAGGCCCTATAGGAGTTACTATGAGCCTCGTGATCCACGCCGACTCCAGCCTCCAGCCCGCAGACCTCACCAGCGCCATCGCGCGCATGTGGGAGGCATCGGCACCCAAACTCCGCAGCATCGAAGAGACCTCCCCTCCTGGCGCGGGCGCGCCGGTCTTCACCGTCGAGGGTCGCTACACCTCCAAGGGTTGGACCGAGTGGACGCAAGGCTTCCAATACGGCTCGGCCCTCTTGCAGTTCGACGCAACGGATGAGGGCTGGTTCTTAGAGCTCGGCCGCGAGCGCACCCGCGACGTGATGGCGCCACACCTCACGCACCTCGGGGTGCACGATCACGGCTTCAACAACGTCTCCACCTACGGCAACCTCCGCCGCCTCGCGCTGGAGGCACGCGTGGACGCCGCCGACACGGAGGTCGACTTCTGGGAGCTCGCCCTGCAAGTCTCGGGCGCTGTGCAAGCCTCGCGTTGGACCAAGACCGCGGAGGGCGGCGGCTTCATCCACTCCTTCAACGGCCCCCACTCTCTCTTCGCTGACACGATCCGGACGCTGCGCGCCCTCGCGCTCTCGCACGACCTCGGCCACTTCCTCTACGAAGAGCAAGACGAGCAGGTCGACCTCCTCGACCGACTCATCGCCCACGCCGACGCCACCGCGCGCTACTCCCTCTACTGGGGCGAGGGCCGCGACGCGCACGACGAGCGCGGCCGCGTCGCGCACGAGTCCATCTTCAACCCCGCGAGCGGCGCCTACCGGAACCCCTCGACCCAGCAGGGCTACTCACCCTTCACGACCTGGACGCGTGGCCAAGCCTGGGTGATCACGGGCTTCGCAGAGCTGCTCGAGTGGCTGCCGACCTTAGATCAGGAGGAGTTCGAACCCTTCGGTGACCGCGCGCACGTAGAGGGCTGGTTCTCTGCTGCGTGCCGCGCTGCGGCCGACCACTACATCGCTAACACGCCCACCTGCGGCGTCCCCTACTGGGACACTGGCGCGCCTGGCCTCGCCAAGCTCCCAAATCACACACAGGTCGCGGCGGACCCCTTCAATGATCACGAGCCCGTCGACAGCTCCGCCGCCGCGATCGCGGCTCAAGGCCTCTTGCGGTTAGGCCGCTGGCTCACTGCCCGCGGTGACGGAGACGGCGTGAGCTACACACAGGCGGGGCTCACCGTGACTCAAACGCTTCTCTCAGAGCCCTACCTCTCGACAGACCCTGAGCATCAAGGGCTCCTACTCCACTCTATCTACCACCGCCCCAACGGCTGGGATCACACACCTGAGGGCGCGCGAACGCCGCGTGGCGAGGCGTGCATGTGGGGTGACTACCACCTCCGCGAGCTCGCTGTCCTCGTGGAGCGCGTCGCGACCGATAAGACCTACCCGACCTTCTTCGGTCCGGAGGAAGCACAAGAATGAGCCGCCCCGTCGCCCTCATCACCGGCTCAAGCCGAGGCATCGGTCTGGGCATCGCGCGCACACTCAGCGCTACCCACGACCTCGTCATCAACGGCGTCCGCGATGAGTCTGAGGTGGGCGAGGTCCTCGAAGAGCTGAGCGCCACAGGCGCCGAGGTCACCTACGCCCGAGGGGACGTCTCAAGCGCTGAGGGCCGCGCTGAGCTGCTCGAGAAGGCGCGCGAGGTCTTCGGTCGTGTTGACGTCCTCGTGAACAACGCTGGCGCCGCGCCCAAGGAGCGTCATGACCTCCTCGAGGCGGGACTGGAAGACCTCAATGAGATGCTCGGGGTGAACTGCACTGGCCCCCACCTCATCACCCAAGCGGTCGCGACCTGGATGATCGAGGAGCGCGCCAAAGACGCAACGCGACCGCTCTCCATCATCTTCGTGACCTCGATCTCCGCTGAGAGCGCGACCCCGAACCGCGGCGGCTACTGCATGGCGAAGGCCGCCTCCTCGATGAGCGCGCGCCTCTTCGCCGTCCGCCTCGCCGAGCACTCTATCCCCGTCTACGAAGTGCGCCCTGGCATCATCGCCACCGACATGACCGCACCCGTCAAGACCAAGTACGACGACTTCATCGCCGACGGCAACCTCCTCGACGCCCGCTGGGGCACACCCGAAGACATCGGCAAGTCCGTCGCCGCCCTAGTGCGCGGTGACCTCCCATACGCCACCGGCGCGATCATCACTCAGGACGGTGGTCTCAACCTCCCTCGCCTCTAAGGCCTCCCTCTCTCGGCCGTGATCGTCTCCCGCGAACATCGCTTCGTCTTCGTCGAGGCGCCCTTCACTGGGTCCACGGCGATCTCGAAGGAGCTCCTTGAGCAGTACGGCTGCGAGGAGGTGTTGCACAAGCACGCGCACCTGCGGGAGTTCTTGAACGTCGCGACGCCTGAGGAGCGCGAGTACAAGGTCGCCATTGGGGTCCGACACCCGCTCGATCAGATCGTGAGCTTTCACGCCAAGCTCAAGACGAACCACAAGGGCGCCTTCGAAGACCCCGCGCGCTTCGAAGAGAACGGCGGCTGGGTGAGCGCTGCCAACCGGGCGCAGTTTCAATTTGTGAAGAACTCTGGCGGCGACTTCAGCGCGTACCTCAAGCGCTACTACCTCAGCCGCGGTGTGCGCGTCAGCCAATACCTCTGGGGGCGCTCGGCCTACGATCACTTGATCCGCTTCGAGCGCATCGACGAGAGCTTCGCAGAGTTCTTGGGAGCCGTAGGCCTCGAGGCCAGGCGCTCGCTCCCAGTGGCGAACCCCACCGCTGGTCGCGACCGCGACTTCCTCGCTGCCTATCCAGAGGAGCTGCGCGCAGAAGTGCGCGCCGCCTTCGGACCGCTCATTGAGGACTGGGGGTATGAGCTCCCTCCCGACTGGGGCGGCGAGGTGCCGCGCTCAAGTCGGGTCAGCTACACCCTCAAGAACGTCATCGGCAGGTTGGCGACGCAGGTCTTCCACCTGACGCCTCGCCACTACACGCGCCTCCGCGCCAAGCTCAGCCCAGGCTGAGCCTCACTGCCTCGCGTGCGGGAGCGCGACAGGCTCTCCTGTCTCGCGCGCGCGGGGAGTCTGCGCGCCGAGCTCCTTGAGGCGCGTAGAGAGCCGAGTGCAGAGCTCCTCTGCTAGCTCCGGGAGTTCATGAGAGAGATCTCGCCGCTCACCTAAGTCGGTCGCGAGGTCATAGAGCTCGATGTGCTGATCGTCGTAGCTGTAGATGAGTCGATGGTCGCCCACTCGGATCGAGCTGTAGGGGTTGACGCCGTTCTCGTCCGTGCGCGCGGCGGGCCAAGCCCAGTAGTGCGGGTAGTGCCAGACGAGATCGTAGGGCCGCTCCAGCCCCTCCTCGCCTCTGAGGAGCAGAGTGAAGTCGACCCCGTCGATCACCTCCGCGCTAGGTCCAACGCCACAAGCGCTGAGGAGGGTCGGGAAGAGGTCATCACTGATCACGGGCACATCACAGACCGAGTCCGGCGTGGCCACGCCCGGCCAAGTCATCACAAGCGGGACCCGCACCCCGCCCTCGTACCAGGTGCCCTTCCCACCGCGCAGCGGCGCGTTCGTCGTCGGTGGCCCGGCGAGGAAGTTGTGCGCGCCGTTGTCTGAGAAGAGCACGACGATCGTGTTGTCTAGCTCGTCGGCCTCTTCGAGCGCGTCGAGCACTGCGCCGAGGCTCGCGTCGATTCCCTCCACCATGGAGGCGTACTCCTCCTCAGCCTTCTTCCTCCCGCTCCCCTCGTAGCCCTTCATGAAGCGCTCGTGTCGCTGGATGGGCGTGTGCACCGCGTAGTGCGAGAGGTGCATGAAGAAGGGCTGCTCGTCGCTCTCCTCCGCTTCCCGAATCAACGCGCACGCGCGCTCCGTGAGCGCGTCCGTGAGGTGCTTGTCTGTCCCGTGAAACTCCTCGAGGTGTGGGACCTGATACTCGTGGCCGTTCTCCTTGTTCCGGCTGTAGTGAGCTTCGCCCTGGTACGAGCCCGGCCCGCCGATGTGCTTCCCACCTACGTTGACCTCGAAGCCAAGCTTCGTCGGGTCCGCGCCGGAGTGACCCTTCAAGCCGAAGTGCGCCTTGCCGAGGTGCCAGGTCGCGTAGCCCTGCGCGGCCAAGAGCTTCGGCAGCGTCTCGTCATCCTCGGTGAGCCCAATCTCATTCCAATACGGCACGAGGAGGCGCTCATCTTCAGGCTTAGTCTTTGCCTCAGGACCGCGCGCGTTGATCCAAGTGGTGATGTGGGTGCGCGCAGGGTTCTTACCCGTGAGGAGGCTCGTGCGAGTCGGAGAGCAGACCGGGCTCGCTGAATAGGCCTGCGTGAAGCGCACGCCCTGCGCTGCCAAGCGCTCGATGTTCGGCGTCTGGAACCAGTCGTGGTTGGGGGTGCGCTCAGGCGACAAGACCAGCGAGGCGTCTGTCCAGCCCCAGTCATCAACTAGGAAGATGACCACGTTGGGATGCCTCCGCTCCTCTTGAGGGAGGAGCGCACAGCAGCACAGCAGGGCGAGCGCGAGGAGACCGAGCTGTCTCATGCCCAGAGCATACGCCCTCGGGCTACAATCGAGTCGATGTCCAAGCCCCTCCAAGAGGTCGCGGTCCAGGTGGCCCCCGCTGACAACGTCGCCGTGTGCAAGTTCGGCGTCGAAGACGGCGAGGTCCTCACTCTCTCAGACGGCGCCGAGCTCACAGTCACAGCCACTCGCCCCGGCCACCGCTTCGCCCTAGCCGAGATCCCCGCCGGTGAGTACGTGCGTCAGTACGGCCAGCCCATCGGCACCTCCCAAGGCATCGCCGCTGGCGAGGCCGTCTCGCCTGAGAACATGTCGAACGAGATCCCGGTCGTGCGGGAGCTCCCTGAAGACCTCACGACCCCGGCGCCCGAGCGCGCCGAGGCGCGCCGCACCTTCCAAGGCTTCCGCCGCTCAGACGGCCGCGTCGGGACGCGCAACTTCATCCTCATCGTCCCAGCGAGCATGTGCGCCTCGCACGAGTCCACGACCATCGCGACGGTGGCGGAGTACACGCTCTACTCACGTGAGAAGTACCCGAACGTCGACGGCGTCGTCGCGATCCCCCACAACAAGGGCTGCGGTGCCCCCGACGGCTCGAACCTCGAGGTCCTTATGAGGACCCTCGAGAACTACGCCCAGCACCCGAACGTCGCCGGCGTCGTCTTCCTCGACCTCGGCTGCGAGAAGACCAACCTCTCGATCTTCGCCCGCCGCCTCGACAAGCGCGGCGTGAAGTTCGACAAGCCCGTCGAGTGGATCGGCATCCAAGAGTCTGGCGGCACGAAGGCCGCCATCGACCGCGGCCTCGAGGTCGTGGAGGAGATGCTGCCGAAGGTGAACGAGTTCACCCGCGAGGAGTGCCCCGCGAGCGAGCTCTCCCTCGGCGTGAAGTGCGGCGGCTCTGACGGCTTCAGCGGTCTCTCCGCGAACCCCTCCCTCGGCAACGCCGCCGACAAGCTCATCGCCCAGGGCGGTACCGTGCTCATCACCGAGGTCCCGGAGTTCTGCGGCGCAGAGCACGTCCTCGCCAACCGCGCGAAGGACGCCGAGACCGGCCGCGCCGTCTACGAGATGGTCGACTGGTACAAGGAGTACGCGGGCAAGTGGGGCGCCGAGCTCGGCGAGAACCCCAGCCCCGGCAACAAAGAGGGCGGCCTCCTCAACATCGCGATCAAGTCCTTGGGCGCCATCGCCAAAGCCGGCACGACGCGGGTCGAGGGGACGACGGACTACGCCGACCCGCCCACAGAGAAGGGACTGCACCTAATGCAGGGACCCGGCTACGACCAAGAGTCCACGCCCGGCCTCATCGGCGCTGGCGCGCAGATCGTGGTCTTCACCACCGGCCGCGGCACGACGATCGGGAACGCGATCGCTCCTGTCCTGAAGCTCGCGAGCAACACGCCGATCTTCGAGCGCATGGCACACGACCTCGACCTCTCTGCCGGCAGCGTCATCGACGGCACAGAGACCATCGAAGAGGTTGGCCAGCGCGTCTTCGACCACGTCCTGGCATGCGCCTCAGGCGAGGTCCAAGCGAAGGCCGAAGAGACCGGCCACCGCGAGTTCCAGGTCTGGGCCGAGCGCGCGGTCTCGCTCTAAGGCTCAGGCCTTAGGCGCTGATCTCGCTAGCCTCTGAGCGAGCTCGAAGATCTCGTCCTTTCGCGCGATCTTTTGGACCCACTCCTCTGGGATGCCTGCCAGTCCGTAATAGGCACCCGCGATCTGCCCACACACCGCGGCGGTGGTGTCTGCGTCGTCTCCAAGATTCGCCGCCATGAGCACCGCCTCTCTATAAGAGCCAGTCCTCTCAAAGCAAAAGAGAGACGCCTCTAGGCAGTCAATGACGTAACCGGTGCCAGCTATCTCGGACTCAGACTTGTCCTTATAGACACCCTCCGCGAGCTCCACGACCTTAGGGCTTCCCTCAAAGCGCCCTTTGTCCCCGAAGAGCACCTCATCTTTTGCGCACCCATCAAAGGCCCTAAAGAGAACTGATGAGAGGAGCTTGGCAGAGTCTACACACTCCGTCGCGCCGTGAGTCGTTGTTGAGCTCTGGGCGGACTGCGCGAGGATGAGCTCACGGTCCGGATAGAAATACATGGGCACTGGCGCGAGCCGCATGATGCATCCGTTTCCAGCTGAGTACGGGTTCGTAGAACCCGCGATTGGATCTCCCGTCTCTTCATAGAGATTGAGAGCGAGGCTGACCGTGTTCCCTATGTCGAAGCAGTAGTCGCGAGAGCTCCACAGGCCGCTATCTCTCCATTCGCAGTAACGGCGCATTTGATCTTTGGCGTCAAATCCACCACAAGACAACAAGCTATCTGCTAAGCAGAGCGCCATAGATGTGTCATCTGTCCATTGGCCTGGATCGAGCCGGAAAGGACCGCCCCCGATCATGTCCGTAAGAGGCTCGAAGGTCCCCCTCGGCGCAAACTCAACGGTCGTACCAACCGCGTCCCCTACTGCTAGCCCTACGAGGCAACCTGTGAGTCGATCTTCTTGTGTGTGGTTCATGCCTACATCTCTAGACCACGACCGCCAGACTTTCGCCCCTGCCGGATCGGGTAGAGGAAGAAGAGCGGGAACACGATGGCTGCGGCCATGACGAGGAAGATCGTGCGATAGCCGTCGCTCTCGAGCGACGCGACGATCGCCGCGCCCGAGACGCGCGCGAGGTTCGCAAGGGCCATGTAGAGCGTGTACTGCGTGCCAGCGACAGCGGGCGTACAAAGGCGCATGAAGAGCGCGAAGCTCGCGACCGTCTTGAGCGAGATGAGGAAGGTCGTGCCGAGGAGGAAGATGAGCTGGAAGGACTCGTTCGCGCGCAGCTCTTCCGAAACCCCCATGGCCACGCAGAAGACCGAGACCCCCAACATCCCGAAGGTGACGATGGGCTTCACGCCGATGCGGTCGGCGAGGAAACCGCCGACGAGCGCGCCCACGACACCAGCAGCAGAGCCGACCCCTCCCTCAACCTGAGAGTAGTACTCGTCCGACCAGCCGATCTCCTGGGTGTAGAAGACAGGCATAACCGCCACACGCATGCCGATCATGAGGGAGGCGGCGTAGGCGTAGAGCGCGCCGAGCAGCGGAGCCTTAGCGGCGAAGGCGCCGAAGAGGCTCTTCACGAGCCCAACGATGTCTTCGTTCTTCTCTTCACCAGGCTCGCGCTTCGCCTCTCCTTCACTCCAAGGCATGAGCTTCTCGCCAGCGCGTTCGCGGATGAGCAGCGGGAGACAGAGGATCAAGAAGAGCACCCCGGCCTGCAGACAGAAGGCCGGGCGCAGGCCGAAGTTCGAGATCACCGTCCCCATGCCTGCGCCGCCGATCGCCGTGCCGACGTAGCTCGAGGCCCACATCATCCCATTGACGGTCCCGCGCTCGTCGTCTTTGAGCACGTCCACTGCGAGCGCGTCCGAGGAGACGTCTTGGAGCGACACGAAGCAGTTGTGGAGGAAGACCATCCAGGCGAGGGTCTCGAACTCCGCCGTGAGGTCGCCGATGAGGATCATCGCGAGCAATGTCGCGCTCATTGCGAGCTGCGAGAAGATGATCCAAGGTCGCCTGCGCCCCATCGAGCGGACGGTGAAGCGGTCGATGACCGGACCCCAGAGGACCTTGAAGGTCCAAGGCAGGGTCGCGAGCGAAGAGATCTTGGCCGTCTCGGCCAAGCCAGCGCCCTGGCCAGCCAAGTACGAGAGCAGCGCGATCGTCACAAAGCCCCAAGGCATCCCCTGCGCGGCGTAGAGCACGCAGAGGGTGACCGTTCGAGCCGCCTTGCTCCCAGTCAGCGTCAGCATGAGACACAGGGTAGTCGTAGAATCACCCCGTGAGCGAGGATCGAGCAGATCTCTGTGTAGTGGGCGCCGGCATCGTCGGTCTGGCGACCGCCTGGGCGGCTACCAAGCGGCGCCCTGGCGCGCGCGTCGTCGTGCTCGAGAAGGAGGACTCGGTCGCCTACCACCAGACGGGGCGCAACTCCGGCGTGATCCACTCCGGGATCTACTACAAGCCGGGCTCACTCAAGGCCGAGACCTGTCGCGCTGGCCGCGCCGCCCTGATCGACTTTTGCAGGGAGCACGGCGTCTCATATGAGCTCTGCGGCAAGGTCGTCGTCGCCCTCGACGAGTCCGAGCTCCCGGCGCTCGAGACGATCCGCGAGCGCGCGGTCGCCAACGGCGCGCAGGTCGAGGTGCTAGGCCCCGAGGCCTTGGCCGAGATCGAGCCGCACGCGGCCGGCGTCCGCGCCCTGCGCGTTCCTGAGACCGGCATCGTCGACTACCGCGGCATGTGCGACGCCCTCGCCCAGCTCATCATCGACGCTGGCGGCGAGGTGCGCTTCAACACGAAGGTCGAGAGCCTCATCGCCCCCGGCGACGGCTATCAAGTCGAGACGAGCGCTGGCCTCGTCGCCGCAGAGCGAGTCGTGAACTGCGCCGGCCTCCACTCCGACCGCGTCGCCGAGTCCTTCGGTGATGACCCCGAGGCGAAGATCGTCCCCTTCCGCGGCGAGTACTACGAGCTCACTGAGGACGCCAAGCACCTCTGCCGTCACTTGATCTACCCGGTCCCCGACCCCTCCTTCCCCTTCCTCGGCGTGCACTTCACGCGCATGGTCTCAGGCGCCGTCGAGTGCGGCCCGAACGCCGTCTTGGCGTACGCGCGCGAGGGCTACACGAAGACACACGTCGACCTCCCTGACCTCTTCGACTCCCTCACCTATCCAGGCTTCTTGCGCCTCGCCTCGAAGCACTGGAAGACCGGGCTCGGCGAGGTCTGGCGCTCTTGGTCGAAGGCCGCCTTCGTGAAGGCGCTGCAGCGCCTCATCCCCGAGCTCCGCTCTGAACACCTGCGCCCCGCCCCTGCCGGAGTCCGCGCCCAGGCCCTCCTCCCCTCGGGAGAGCTGGTGGACGACTTCCTCTTCGGCGGCGAGGACGGCGTGGTCCACGTCCTGAACGCTCCCTCCCCCGGCGCCACCGCCTCCCTCGCCATCGGCGAGGCTGTCATCGACCGCCTCGAATCCACCTCCGCCTGACATGTCTGAAGTCGAGTACCGCACCTACCCCATCGAGGCCCTGCAGGAGTTCTCTAGCGCCGTCTTCCGCCACTTCGGTGTCCCCGACGAGGACGCCGCCCTCGCGAGCGAGGTGCTCGCGAAGAGCGACCTGCGCGGGATCGACTCCCACGGCGTGGCCCGCCTGCACACCTACTTCGACATGCTCGAGCTCGGCCGCATCAACCCGACGCCCGAGATCTCCATCGTGCGCGAGACGCCGAGCACGGCGACGGTGGACGGCGACAACGGCCTCGGCCTCGTCGTCGGCCCCAAGGCGAACGAGATCGCGATGGAGAAGGCGGCGGCCTGCGGCTCCGGCTGGGTGAGCGTCTCGAACACGAACCACTACGGCATCGCCGGCTACTACGTGCTCGAGGCGATGAAGCGCGACCTCATCGGCATGTCGATGACGAACACCACGAAGCTCGTCGCGCCGCTCTGGGGCGGAGAGCGCTGGTTCGGCACGAACCCCATCGCGATGGCCTT
>Ga0066378_10000194_pt1 | contig 26696 bp, 25 predicted proteins | sample Knorr_S23_td_DCM_FD_70947 | JGI IMG/M metagenome (GOLD analysis project Ga0066378, IMG submission 70947) | Marine microbial communities from Southern Atlantic Ocean transect - Knorr_S23_td_DCM_ad_71m_LV_A | ecosystem: Environmental > Aquatic > Marine > Oceanic | place: Southern Atlantic ocean...
ATTCTTTTTAAAAAATAAAAAAATAAAATATCTTTTATTGGATTTGATCCTTTGTTGTCGATATCAATTGAAAAAAAAGTACAACCTAATTTTTTAAGTTTTAATGAAAAATTATCTTTCGGAGCTATAATAAAAATTTTATTATTTTGTTTAATTAACTCTTTTATTAAACCTAAACGAAAATTATATAAATACCATGAAGTATTAGACGTTAATATAATTTTATTTTGTTTCATTTATTTTTTACAGGTGACAAATTATATAAAAATAAATCTCGTTTGTTTTTTTTCAGTAAAAAATTGTAAAAAATTAAAAACACTACAATAAAACTAAATCTATATCTTGATGCAGAACCAAAATTAAAAACAACCATTCCATAAATTGACATTGAGACTATCATCATCATTTTTAAATAATTTGCTTTATTTCTTAGACTTTTAAAACTAATTGGTTTAAAAATTATTGAAATTAATACAATAAAAATAATAATGTTTTCTATAGATTGTATCAACTGCAAAGGATTTTCTGCTTCCCAAGGTAAAGGCATTAACAAAATATATAAAAATCCCCAAATACCTTGAAAAACAAAATCTGAAAAATTGTTTATTGGAATATAACCCTCAACATATGATCCTGTATTTTCATAATACATGTAATTTCTATAATTATTAATTACTTCAAGAAATCCAAAACCTGATGGAATAGTAAATCTAGATAAAATCAAATTTTTTAAAAAAAATAATCCAATTAATCCTAAAAAAATTATCCCAATTTTTTTATTTAAATTTCCTTTACTTATTAAAAAAAATAATCCAGAACACATATTAATCATTAAAAAATTTTGAGGTTTTAAAAAAATTAAAGGTAAAGTCCATAAAACAGATATAATTAATTTTTCTTTTATTAAAAATTGATATACACTCATTAACATAAAAATTAAAATAAACATTTCTCTTAGTGCAACTGATGAATAAAGAAGTAAACTTGGATATATTAAATAAAAAATTTCACTTGAATTCGTAAAAACTTTATTATGTTTTAAAATAAAATATATAAATAAATAAATAATAAAATTTATCATAGAAAGTGATTGGACACTCTCAATAAATGGTAAAGGAATAATTGAAAAAAGAAAACTTGAAAAACCAACAGAAGAAGCAATACCATCTTTTGGGATTTGAAAGAATCTAATTTTTTTTGCTCCATCAAGATATCTCAATTGATCTCCCATATATGATGGATCAAATAAAACATCATTTAATAAAAAAATGACAATAACATGTAAAATTATCAGTAAAAATTGAAGTGTCTTTATTTTAAAAGAAATTGAAAGGACTAAAACAATAGTGAGAATAAAATATTCAAGATTGAGAAAATCTAAAAAAAAACTATCCATTATTTATTTCTTAAAAAAAATGAATTTAATGAACCTAATAAATAACCAGGTGCTTTTACTATATCGATGATTAACCCTAAAGTACCAATTTTAATCCAAGTAAACGGAAATAAATACTTAAAATCTATTTTTCTTTTTAAAGGATAAATTATACCTCTAAATAAAATTGAAGAAATTATTAAAAGCAATAAGTAAATTTTTGTAATGTGAGGTATATACAAAACGGCATCTTCAATCCAATTAGCAATTACATCATTCCATCTCATGACACCTAAAGTAACAAAAAAAAGAATAACAAGTTTTATAGTTTTATCAAAAAGACTTTCTCTATTTACATTAATTAAAAAATTAGAAATTTGAAATCCTACAAAAACTGAAATTATTATAATTAAATAAATTTTGGTAATATGAGGAACAAATAATGGGTTCAAATCCCAACCACCAATCAAATAATTCCATTTAGGTATAATTAAAGAAGTAAAAATTATAAATAAACTTAAATATAAATCTTTAGTATTTTTTTGTATATCTATTTTTGCTGTATGAAAAGAATAATTAATATATTTTTTTAATAATAATTTAATATTTTGGGGGAAAGCAGAATAATTAATATATGCTGTTGTTGGAATATAATATTTTAGATTGAGTTTTTTAGCAATATTTCTCCATTCAATATCATAACCAGCTCTAACGTTTTCATTCAAACCACCTGAATTAAGATATATATTTTTTTTTACTATTGTACCCGGAAAAGTTTCATGGAAAATATTTCCATAACTTGCAGATAAAATTAATTTTTGAAAATTTGAATTTGCTGAAAATTCAGTAACACCAAAAATTAAATCAAAATTATATTTTTTTATTAATTCAACATAATCTTTAATCCAATTTTTTTTAGGAATAGTTTTTGAATCTAAAAAACCAATCAAATTAGATTTTGAAAATTTCACTCCATAGTTTGTACTTTTTCCTGGAAAACATCTTTCTATTTTATAATATTTAAAAATATTATTTTGATTAAATTTTTTAATTATTTTAACTAAATCATCATTTTTACTTGAATCAACTATAATAATTTCTTGAGGTAAGTAAGTCTGATTAAGTAAACAAGGTAATAAAATTTTCATATGATCAAGATCGTTTAATACGGGGATTACAATACTTAAACTGATATTATTTAAATCTAATTTTTTTTCATCCATCTTTTATACCAGCTCTGAAAAATTAAAATATTCCATAATTGCATACCAAAATTGAATTTACCTTTTTGATGTAAATCCCAAATATTTTTAACTTCTTTTATATTAAATAATCCATGATACTTTAAATTATTGTCAGAAATCAATTCATTTCCCCAATCATTTAGAGGTTTTCTAAGCCATTCATTTATTGGAACTCCAAAACCAATTTTTGGACCATCTATAATTTTTTGAGGAACATATTTATTTAAAACTTGTCTTAATATCCATTTTCCTTTATTATCCTTGAATAAAAAACCTCTTGGTAATTTAATTGAAAACTCAATTATTTCAGGAGACAAAAATGGTACTCTATTTTCAAGACTATAGTTCATTGAAGCTCGATCAACTTTTACCAAAATATCATCTGGATGATACCTAATCAAATCAAGATATTGCATTGTAATAGTTTTATCTTCAAAATAATTCCAATTAAATTTCTTTTCCTTAAATTCACTTTTATAGTTTAAAAATTTTTCTGGGTCTTTAATTATTGTAGTTAATTCTTCATAAATTTTTTCAATTTCATTGTGTTTTAAAATTGCACCTACTTTATAAAATTTACTTGATATTTGACTTTTGATTTTTTCTTTAGAAAAGACACTAAATAGCTTTTCAATTTTATCAATAAAACTTATAGGAGTTGATTCAATTGTTCTAGAAATTATATTTCTTAATTCAAAAGGGATAAGATTTAATTTTTGCATGTATTTTTCTGTAAAAAAATATCTATTATATCCACCAAATAATTCATCTCCTCCATCTCCAGACAAACTAACGCTTACATGTTTTTTTGCAAGCTTTGAGACAAGGTTTGTAGGAATTTGAGATGAATCTGCAAATGGTTCATCATATATAAAACTTAAATCTGGTACTATTTCTATTGCATCTTTATCAGAAACATACAATTCAGTATGATTTGTGCCTAAATATTGTGCAATTCTTTTTGCTTTAGGAGCTTCATTATAATTATTGTTTTCAAACCCGATAGTAAAAGTATTAACTGGTTTTTTATTAATTTTTTGCATCATTGATACTATTAGAGAAGAATCTATTCCACCTGAGAGAAAAGCACCAATTGGAACATCAGATATCATCCTAGATTCAATATTCTTTAATAATAATTTTTCTAAACGATCAATTGCTTCTTTTTCATTTCCATAAAAAAGTTCTTTTTTTCCTTCCTTTGTAATATTAAATAAATTCCAATATGATTCAGGTTTTAAATCTTTAATATGTCTATCTATTTTTACAAAATGACCTGGTAAAAGTTTTTTAATTCCATCAAAAATTGATACTGGCGAAGGAATATAACTATATTTCAAAAATAAATTAAGTGCTTCTTTATTAATTTTTGGTTTAAAAAATGGATTAGCAATTATTGATTTAAGCTCAGACCCAAAAAAAAAGTATTCGTCCTGGAATCCATAATATAAAGGTTTTTCACCAATTTTATCTCTTGAAAGCCACATTTCATTATTTTTTCTGTCCCAAACAGCAAATGCGAACATTCCATCAAATTTTTTTAAAGAATTAATTATACCCCATTCTTCAAATGACAAAAGAATTACTTCTGTATCAGATTCACTTTTAAAATCATATCCAATTTGACTTAATTCAATCTTTAAATCTTTAAAATTATAAATTTCACCATTATAAGAAATTACATATCTACCATTATTAGAGATCATTGGTTGATGACCAGATTTTGATAAATCTATTATCGAAAGTCTTTTATGAGCTATGGCAATTCCATTATTTGAATCAATCCAAACTCCTTCATCATCTGGGCCCCTATGATTAAGACAATTAGACATTTTTTTAACAATATTATTTAATTCAATAGAATCAATTTTATTTTGAAAGTTATAAAAACCGGTAATTCCACACATAACTATTTACTTAAAACTTGTTTAAAAATATTAATTAATCGACTTGAATTATTATCAATTGAATAATTTAGACGAACTTTTCTTAATCCTTCTTGACCCATTTTATATCTCAATTCCGGGTTATTTTTTAATTTAAGTAAATACTTTACCCATTCATCAAAATTTTTTGCAAGAAATCCATTTTTCCCATGATCAATTATTTCTTTATTCATGCCAATAGGTGATGCTATTACAGGCAATCCACATGACATATATTGTATTAACTTTAATCCACACTTTCCCTTTTCCCAAGAACTATTAGGTAAAGGCATAATACCTACATCAAAATTAGAAATTTCTTCAACTTCTTTTTTTTCAATCCATGGTAAAATCTCTACGGGAATATCATATAAATATTTTTTATTTGCTCCGATAGCTTTAAATAAAATTTTATCATCTTTACAAATAAATTTTAAAACATCACTAACTTCATTTATGTGCTTTGAAGTGGAAGCAGAGCCAATCCAACCAATTCTAAATAATTCACTATTTGATTTGGCGGATTTTATTATTTTATTAGTATTGATAGAAGTTGGAATAATTTCAATTTTTTTTACACCAGAGGATTTAGCATAATCAGCAATATATTTATTACCTGCAATAACTAAAGTAGATTTTTGCATTATTTTCTCAATTTTTTGGGATAAAAAAAATCTAATAAAAAAACTAGTGTGTTCATCATATCTATGAAAAATTGCATCATCATAATCAGTTATAATTGGAATTTTAACATTAAGAAATAAATTCTCAATTTTTGAAGGAAGCCATGGTAATAATTCTTTTTCAATCCAAAATGCATCAATATTTTTTGCATTTAAAAGTTTTTCTATTCTATTAAAAAACGAAAATAAGGAATTACTTCTAAATTTCTTTTCATTATTTGATAAAATTGTTTTTGTATAATCATCTCCAAAAAATGGGGTTTCAATTATTTGCATATTATTTTTTTCAAAAAAGGGGAAATATTGATAAAAACGATACCTACTACTTGGACCAATAGAACCGTACCTTGTAAGAGCTAATATTTTTTTCATTGAAGTAATGAATTATAAACTTTTAAATAAGTTTTAACACCTGCCTCAAGAGAAAAAAAATCTCTTGAAACTTTCTGACATCTTTTACTTAAATTTGAATCATTTAATAAATTATTTATCGAATCTACGGATTTTTTCATGTTATAATTATCAAATTTTTTTAAAATAATTCCCGTTTTACTTTTTAAAAGAATTTCAGAATGATCTCCAATACCATCATTAGTAATAATTGGAATTCCAGTAGCCAAAAATTCACCTAGTTTTGTAGCACATGAAGCTTTTTTTGAAAAAGATTTTTGGATGAAAAAAATTCCAATATCTATTTTTTTCATCTCATTTGGAATATTAGAGAAAGAACATTTTTCAAGAATTATATCATTCTCATCAAAATTAAATTTTTCAACTATTTTTTTGATATATTCATGATCTGTTATATTAAAAATTCTTAATACAGAATTGTTTTGTTTATTTTTAAAATATTGATAAAAATTTAAAACAGGTTCAAATAAATACCATCCTTTAACATTACCAACATAACCTAAAGTTGTTAAAGCGTTCTTCCTTTGAATTTTTGGAGTAAATTTTTTTAAATCTGTACATGTTCTAATTACAAATATTGGGGGAATAATACCTCCGAAAATATTATTTAATTCGATTTTTCCATTCTCAGATAAAGAAATAATAACATCTGAATTTTTAATTAATAATTTTTCAATTTTTTTTCCGTAATTATAAATAAATGATTTTTTTTTCCATAAACCAGCATCTACTTTTTCATCAATCCAAAATCCTCTCATATCAAAAATTAATTTGATTTTAAAAATTTTTTTACACAACAAACCAATAAATGCAGATGGATAACTTCTAGAATGAATTAAATTTATTTTATATCGTAATATTATATAAAAAGAAAGAAAGAAACATTTAATCAAATTCAATAGATTTGAAATAAAAGGTATATTTTGACTATAATTTAATCTAAACCATTTTATACCAAGTTTATTACAAACTAATGATATTTCATTAAAATTTTTGATATTTTTGTAATCTCTTTTTTTTTCAAAAGAAATTAAATAAAAATTAAAATTAATTGATAAATGTTTTATGTATGATAAAATTTGAGATTGTCCTAATGGTTCTAAAATACCATCCCAAGAAATATATAAAATATTTTTTTTCAATTATTTAAATATTTTAAAACATCTTCCAAATTATTTTGATGTTTACTAATTGTTTTTTTAATTAACTCAAAATTTTCTTTTGTCCATTCTATTGTTTTTTTTAACCCATCATGAATTTCTATTTTTGCTTCAAAATCAATTAATTCTTTTGATTTTTTAGTTGAACCAAATCTTTTTCCGGATCTATCCCAATCTCTAGGTTTTTTTAAGTCTAAATTAGTTTTATTACCAGTAATGTTATTGATATGTTGTGCAAGTTCAAGAACAGAAGTTTCTTTACCTGATGCCAAATTATAAGCTTCACCTGGATTTCCAAGTAAAGCACATTGAATTAATCCTTTTACTACATCCTCAACAAAAATAAAATCTCTAGTACCTTTACCTCCGTTATCCAAAGGCAAAGCTTCATTGTGTAAAGATTTCCAAATAAACGTTGGTATAACATTTCTCCATACAGTATGTGGAGTCCCCCTCCATTCACCTGCTCCAAGAATTTCCCTTGGACCATAGACATTTTGAAATCTTGCTTTTACAAAAGGCATACCATTTTTTTGAAAAAAATAATTACCATACATTTCACCAATTAATTTTGATATTGAATAAGGACTGTCATGAAATAATGAAACCTCAGCATCCTCATCAGTTGCACTTGCAGAATCAAATGTTTTTTCTGCAACTGCACAACCTGCAGCTGAATAAACAACTTTTTCAATTGACTTAAAATCTGCAATTCTATTAAAAAGTTTTAAACTAGTTAGAGTATTATTTTGATGATCATCAAAAATATTTGCAATTGATGATTGGTTACCATGATAGCATGACAAATGAAAAACATACTCAATATCTTCTTGAATTGATTCTATTATATTATCATCTGAAACTGATCCTTCTAAAAATTCAACTTTTTTACTTTTTGGTATATTTTTTTTTTCTGATGATAATAAATTATCAACTATATAAATTTTTTCAGGATCATAATTCTCAACAATATAATGAGCTAAATTACTTCCAACGAAACCAGCCCCTCCAACAATCAATATTTTTTTTTCATTTAAAGTCATTTCATTTATTCCTTAGTTCTAAAAAATGATAAATATTCATCTGAAATCTTAGAAATTAAAAAGTCCTGAGATCTTTCGATAAGTTTTTTTTTATCATGTTTTTTATTTATTTGTTCAATAATTCCATTTTTTAAATCATCAACATTATTCACTTCTACAAGCTTTCCATATTTACCATTTTCCAAAATTTCTTTTGGACCACTAACACAATTTGTGCTTACAATTGGCAAACCACACTCTAAAGCTTCAATCAAAACATTACCAAAGCCTTCATAATCTGAAGATAAAATAAATAAATCTGCAGAATGATACCATGGATATGGATTTTTTTGGTGACCAATCAAAGAAATTCTTTTTGATAATTTTAAATTATTTATAAGCTCTTCCAATTCTTTTCTTAAGGGTCCTTCTCCTATAATAATTAATTGTGCATTTAAGTTTTTTGGTAATTTTGCAAATGCATTAATTAACAATTTATGATTCTTTTGTACTTTTAAGTTTCCAACACTCAAAAGTTTTACATTATATGAAGAATCCCATATTTTTTTTTCTAAATTAAATAATTTACTTATTTTATTTTTTCCAATTGCAACTGGATTATATATAACATCTATTTTGTCATTATTTATATGAGCTAGTTGTAAAAGGTCATTTTTAATACCTTTTGATACCGTTGTAATACCAGTTGCAAATCTATAGCTTAATGAAAAAATGAATCTTAAAAAAAATTCTTTTAATTTTGAAAGTTCATTTATTTGAAAACTTAACGGATTATGTTCAGTAACAAAAAGTTTTCCTTTTTTACCAGATAACATCCAAGCAAAAATAACAATGAAGTTTAAGATGTAGATATTTGCCCAAATTATATCAATTTTATTTCTTTTAAAAAATTTATATAAAGGAAAAAAAGAGAATAGAAGTTTTTTTGAATTTAGATTATGAATTTTTAAGTTGTTATTATTTAATTCTTCTAATAACGGACCCTCTTTACGTAATAACAATAACTCTATTTGATGACCTTTATTAATCCAATCATTAATTAAATTAACTGTTAGCTTTTCGGCACCACCTATATTTAGAGTAGGAATTATAACTGTTATTTTCAATTTAAGCTCTTTTTTACTTGAGCTGGAATTCCCACAGCCAAACTTTGATTAGAAATTTTACTTTTAACTAAAGAATGAGCTCCAATAATTACATTATCACCTAAAATTGATTTTCGAAGAATACTTGCTTTAGCACCTATCCAACAATTCTTTCCAATAATAATTGGTGATGTTTTAAATTTATTTAATTTAATTTTTTCATTAGAATAATCATGATCCTGGTCTCTTATTACAACATACTCTGATATTAAAGAATTTTTATTGATCAAAATAGATTCTTTACAAACAATAACGCATCCAAAACCAATGAAAACATTTTCAAAAATTTCAAAAGTTCCACTCTTAACTGTGATTGACGTGTTTGAACAAATGTTAACATCTTTCTTAATCTTTAAAGTTCCCCCATCAGTAACTCTAATATTAACATTTTTTCCAAATTTTACATTTTTATGTATTTCAATTCCATCTTGAAATGTACAAAAAATAAACCTACTATATTTTGATCGAAGAAAAATAATTAAATTCGAAATTAAAGAACCAAATTTTCTTAAAATAATCTTCATCATCACCTTGGAATCATTTTTCTAAATTTTCTTGGTAAAATTAACCAAAAATTAATTAAATAGAATAAAATATAATTTTTTTTAGGTTTTTTTGTTATAAAAATAGGGAAATTTATTTTATGATTTTTAATTTTACTTGAAAAATTTAAATCTAAAATTTCTTTTTCAATTTTTTTAACATAAGATTTATAACCATATTTATTAGAGTCAATAATATCAACATATGCATTATCAACAATTTTTTGAATATTATTATTATCTTTTAATAATTTTATCATTTCATTCAAATTCGATAAATCTTTTTTTAAAGGAAAATAATGTTTTCCTGCTTTAATAACTCCAGAATATTCTCCCTCTGAAAGAACTAATAAAGTTTTATTTTCAATTGCTTCAAATATTCTTGGAGAAATTTGATTCATTACTTTTTCATATTCTATATAACCCATTGACTGTAAAACTTTTAAATAGTCTTTAAATGTTAAATTTGAATTTTTTAGCTTTAATTTTTTTTCGATATCCATTAAATCATTATTAAAATCAAATAAATTAGAACCACTCTCAGTACCAAGCATAGCTTTACACTCTTGAATAAACTTGATCCATTTTTTACCATATATTCTGTCTTTATCTTTAAAAGATATATTTATTTTAATGTCTGAATTTTTAATTTTTTTTAAAATTTTTTTAGGAAATGTAAATTTCTCTCTTACTAAACTTCCCCAACAATAATCAGATTCTCTACCTCTATATCCCAAGTCTATTTTTCTTGATTTAATTGGTTTAATAAACTTTTTATTTTGTTTCCAATCCTTAACATAACCTGTAAGTATAGAAATAAATCTTGTTTTATGATTAAATGAATTTCCATATATTTTTTTTATATGTTCTGTTGGAACACATGTAAATACTAAATGAAAATTAACATCTTGAATAAATTTAATATTTCTTCCTGTGTAAATATACTCATCTTGAAGAAAAAGAATTTTTTTACCTTTAAATTCATTTAATTTTTTTTTTAAAACAAAATGTCTATTAGGATCGTACCTTAAAGAATGATGAATTGCAACAACATCAAATTTCTCAAAGTTACTAAAATTTAAATTTCTAATTTCAGGTAAAAAATACCAATCAAGTTTACCATGATAAAAATAACTTAATAAATTGTTTAAATGTGCACCTACATGTGTTGAAAAAGGTGCATATAAAACTAATATTTTCATTTAATTTTCAATATTTTTTTTATTGATTTTTTAAAAGGAATTTTGGATTTTAAAATTGGTATCAATTGTTTTTTTGCCCAAATCATTTTTCTAATTAAATTGTCTGAATTGATTAATTTTTTTATTATACTTATTTCTTCACTTTTAATATTGAAAACAACAGAATTTTCAATTAAATAATTATCAAATTGATTAATAAAGCTTTTATATGAATATTTATTCTTCTTTATTAAATCATTATATGCATTTTCAATTAATTTTTTACGAAAATTTAAATCTTGAAATTTTAAAATTACTTCTTCGAAGTTTGAAAAGTCTTTTTTTAAAGGAATATAATGAATGTTTGGCTGAATGATTCCATTATATTTTCCCTCAAAAAGAATCATGCATGTTTTGAATGCAGCACATTCAAAAACTCTTGGACTAATAGTTCTGTAAAATATATTATCTTCATATTTTTTTAATATTTTTTCATAAATATTATTAAAACTAGAATTTGGATTTGATTTTAAAAATTTCTCACATAATATTTTTACTTCTCCTTTCAAATCAAAAATCGAAACACCAGCTTCAACTCCAATCATAGCTTTACAATTTGAAATAAATGCATGCCAATCATCACCATAAATCCTATCTTCTTCTTTTGTTTTTATATCAAGTATAAAATTAGATTTATTTAATCTTTTGTTAAATTGAATTGCAATATTTGTTTTTTCTTGAGCACCTTTCCCCATAAAAAAAGGAAGCGGTCTTGCTCTATATCCAAAATCGATTTTTCTTTCATCATTATTTAAATGTAGATTAATTGACTTTTGAATCAAACTATCATCAACATAACCTGTTAAGGTATTTTTAACATTTTTCACATTAGAATTCTTTTTGTAAACCTCATTATGATACTTAGTATCTAAAAGAGTAAAAACAGTATCAATATTTATTTCATTTATTAATCGAAATCTTTCTTTACAAAAATAATATTCATCTTGATGAAAAGATATAATTTTTGCTTGAACTTGTTTTTTAAGATAACTTTTAAACTGCTCATTTAATTTAAAAGGATAAATTCCAAACAAAGAATAATGCAATGTAATTACATTAAACTTTATTTTATTTAATTTTTTTGGAAATCCATAATTTACATTAACAGGATGAACATAAAATTTTGAATACTTTTTAAAAGCATTAATATGTTCCATTATTGTTGGAGCATTAACGGTTGGCCAATGAAAATATATTAAAAGATTTGCATTAACATTCATAAAGGACTTTTATGAATTTTTTAAATGCGAAAAAATATCTGAAACACCATATTCATCATACCAATTTAACTGATTAATAATAATATCTTTAAAATCTACTTTAGCTCTCCAAGAAAAGAGCTCTTCAGTGGTTTTCGGATCCAATACAACAGTTTTGATATCATCACCACCCACAGGTAAAATAGGAGGTTCTTTCTCTAGATTTAATTTTAAATAATTCGCAACAATATCAAAAATTTCTTTTATACTATGGCCTTCTCCTGTAGATACATTAAAAATACCCTTTACCGATTGTTTATTATTGATAATATGATCAATTAAACTCAAAAAATCAGACATATCTAAAAAATCTCTATATGAATCACTACAAAAACAATCTTTACCCTCTTTGAGACGTTTATAAAATGTTGGAATTGGACCAATAGATAGTCTAGGGCCACATATATTTGCTAACCTTAATGAAATTACTGGAAAATCCATCATCATAAGAAATTGTTCACCAGAAGTTTTTGTAATACCATAACTTGTGATTGGATTTAAAGAATGATCAATAGGTATAGGAATTTTTTTAGGTATACCATAACATAATGCTGTTTGAAAATTAATAAATTTTTCCACAGAAGAAACTTTTTTTACAGCATTTGCAACGTTAACCGTTCCTTGAATATTAGTATTTATATCTTCAATGAAATTTTCAGGATCTTTATATGATGCAGCAGAATGAATAACATAATTAGGTTTGAACTCTTTAAAAACATCTTCAACCAAATCTTTATTAAATATTGAACCTTCATATAAAGTTAAATTATCCAAACCTGATACCAATTCTTTCTTCCCGGTAGCAAAATTATCAATTACACAAATTTTATATCCCTTTGGAATATAATGCTCAATAATATTTGAGCCCAAACAACCAGCACCTCCTGTAATCAAGATTTTCATCATATTTTTTTATCTAATTTTAAGTGAGTATATTCACCAAGTGTACCATGTTGCTCAAAATATTTGATAGCTTCATCTACGGTTGTTTCAATTGGAGTAAAATTTATTTCTCCAAAATCTTTAAAAGTTCTCTCAGGATCGAGTAAAATAGAAAAAACATCATCTGGAGACAATTCTTTTACATCGGGTTCAGGATAATTTTTTATATTCATCGCTTTTACAACAGAATCATATAATTTTTTGATAGAGACATCAGTTCCTGATGAAAAATGATAAGCTCCATTTCCAACTCCATCGCAAGCTTTCAAAACAATTTTAGCTAAATCTTTAACAAAAACAAAATCACGTCTAGACTTAGTAATAAAACATTTTTTATTATCTTTCAATCTTTGGTAGAAAATTGGCAAAGGACCTGCTACATTTCTTGGCCCAATAACATTTGCAAGTCTAAACGTTACATAATCTAATCCTGAAATTTCAATAAAATCTTCATTTGCAGTTTTAGTAATTGAATAACTTGTAGAAGCTGGAAATTTTGGATGATTTAAAGTAATTGGTTGTTCTATTGGTTTTAATCCATAACATAAAGATGTCTGAAAATAAATAAATCTCTTAACATTGTTTTCCAAAGATAATGCAACAATATTTGACCCTCCAACACAATTGGTTAATGTATCATTATACCAATCATTTGGATCTTTATAAGAAGCAGCTGTGTGAATCACAACCTCAGGTTTAAAATCTTGAAATAATTCTGATAATTTTTTCTTATTTGATATTGTATCAATAACTATTTTCAAATTTTTATTACTGATTAAATGTTCACGTCTTCCTGTAGCTAAATTGTCAATAACTAAAACTGAGTCGCCTCTTGCAATTAACATTTCCGTAATATGTGAACCGATTTGACCTAATCCACCAGTTACCAATACTTTCATTTTTTCTCCTAATTTAATTTGATAATAACTTATAGAAATATAGCAATCAATTTAGTTCTGAGATTCTTTTTTTTAAAAAGAATATTATTAAAATTAATTTTCTCTATAAAGTTTCTTATATCAGGAAATTTAGTAAAATTTTCAAACTTAATTTTAATTGATTGAATTTGATTTAATTGATGTGTATCAAAAAAAATAAAAAAAATATTTGGATTTTTTTTTAATAATTTCATTGATAAAGTATGATTTTTTGATGGAACATTTAATTCTTGACTATGCTCACTAATTATATTGATTATTATACTATCATTATTTCTTTTTCTTCTAGGAAAAACATAAACTTCTTTAAACAATTTTATAATTTTAATAAATAGACCTATTGATATAAATAAAAAAATTTTAAAAAAATCAATAATATAAAATCTCAAAATTAACCTTTAAACCATTTTGGTTTTAATCTTACTAATCCTGCACCATACAAATCACTTTTTGATGAAATTTCAAGTTTGTTTATATTTACCATAGCAGCATATTGTGTATTTATATGTTCACCAGAAACTGTTACATTTAAATAGTAGGAACCTCTATTTAAAATTAAATTATCATATTGAACAATAAATTTATTTTTCCCTTTCTTTAAATTAATATTAAAATCAGTTTCTTTAGTATTATTTGCAATTACATTCTGGCCAGCTAAATTAAAAAAACTTATAGCTATAATTGCAGTTTTAATATTTTTTGAAGAATTAATTAATATCTCTAATTTAAATAAATCTCCACTTTCTAATTTTTCAGGATAAATCAACTTTAAATCTTTAATATAATTTTTATCTAAAAATGATTTTGATGATGAAACATCATCTTTTTTTGCTGAAAAACTTTCATATTCATCACATATTTCTTTTGTTTTTCCTATTTTTTTTATTTGTCCTTTTTCAATCCATAATACTCTATTGCAATTTGCTCTAATTGCATAAGGACTATGAGATACTAATATTATTGAACCACCACTAGATCTAAATTCATTAATCCTTCTATAACATTTGATTGAAAAATTTAAATCTCCAACAGCTAAAATTTCATCAACAAGTAAAATCTGAGGTTCAATTGACACTGCAATTGAAAATCCTAATCTTGCCAACATACCCGAACTATATGTCTTTATTGGAGAATCAATAAAATCTTCAAGTTCACTAAAAGCAACTATATCATCAAATTTAGATTTAATTAAATCTACGGAATAACCCATTATTGCACCTGATACAAAGATATTTTCTCTTCCTGTTAAAACTGGATTAAAACCTATACCTAAAGAAATCAAGGCATTTAATTTTCCATTAATTTGAATATTTCCTTTTGTAGGATATAAAAGACCTGAAATTAATTTTAGAAGAGTGGTTTTACCTGCTCCATTATGTCCAATAATACCTAATGTTTCACCTTTTTTTAATTCAAATGAAATGTTTTTTAATGCCCAAAATTCTGTTTTTCTTAAATCATAATGATTAGTTGAAAAAGAAAAAACTTTTTTAAATAAGTCTACTCCACCATAAACTAAAGATCTTTTCAAATTCCTTGAATATTTTTTGGATAAATTATCTACAATTAGTGTTGAATTGTCCAATTAGTTTTCCATTCTTTCAATTAGAATTGGCATTGATAGATTGTAAAAAAAACAACCGGGAATAAATAAAAAAACCAGTACAATTATAATTACAATAAAAGATTCAATAGCTTGAACATTATTTAAATTAAAGAGAAAACTTCTAGCACTTTCAAAAAAAGGTGTTAATGGATTATTTTTAATAAATAAACTAAGAATACCAGATTTAGGTGCTGGATATAAGGCAGGTGTTAAAAAAATTAAAGGCCCTGTAATTAAGTTAATAACTCTTTTTAAATCCTCAAAAAGTGTAATAAATGGGAGAAAATATATACCAATAAGAAGACCAAAAAAAGAAATTCCCAATATTGGAAAAATAACAAAAAAACTACGTAGTGTAAAACTTTGTTCAATAAATAAAACAATTACAACAATTGGAATAAATTTTAAAAAAAAATTAATCATTACATTGAAAAAACCACTTACAATTAAAGCTAACCAGGGAAATTGAATTTTTGTTAATACAGATTTATTTAATTGAACCTGATTTAATGGTGCATTTAAAGAATCAACAAATAATTGCCAAATTAATGTTCCTGATATTACATAAGCTGGATATGAAATTAATAAATCTGGAATATTAATAATATTTGAACGTTGTAGCAAAATAAATGATAATGATGTAACTAACGGTCCAGCTACTCCCCAAAAAATTCCTAAAAAAGATAATCGATATAATGATGAAAAATCTCTAATAGCTAGTTGAAATCCCAATTCAAAAATATTTTGTAATTTTATTTTCATATCCTAGAATTTAAAATAGAAGAATAGATTTCATCCATTTTTTTTCCGCCTGATTTAGCTGAATGCCATTTTAAAGCAAATTTTCTTCCTTTTTTACCTAAATCAATTCTTTTTTGAGGATTTTGAATTAAATCGATCAATACTGTTTTTATTGTTTCTGGTGTAGCTGAAATAACAGGTAATTCTTCAACATAATCTGGAATTTGTTCCCTCATACTATCTAACCACTCTGGTCTTAAAAAACAAACACATGTTTTACCTAACATTAATGCTTCCCTAATATTAGCTCCAAAAAAACCGAAAGTTAACATATCTACAACAATATCGGCTTGCACCTGAATATATCTAACTTCATCATTCTTTAAATCAGATACAGAAATAGGTTCAATCGGAAAGCCCTCATTTATTAATTCCTTAAATAATGGTTCATAAATATGAGAACATTTTATATCAACTCCACCTTTTCTGGTTCTTTGTTTTTTATTTGAAATGCTATGAAAAATTTTAACTTTTCCAGAATCTTGGAATTTAAATTGATTTGGGATTTTAAGATTTGGTTTCCAAAAATTAGAATCCAAACAATAGAATTCAGGAACTTCATGAACATTTTTATTATCATTATAATCTTTTCTATTTCCTCCTAGTATACATTGAAAATCAGCCAATTCATTTCTAAACTTACCCCATTTCGCATTGCCCTCATCTGAACAAACTTCTGGAACTTCTTGCCATTTACAAATATTACATGTGTTATATGGTCCCCATTTACTAAATGAACTTTGAAGAACTCCATCAAAACAACCATTATTAGTATAGAAAATTTTTTTACCTAATGATTTTATATACTCAATTTCATTAATGGGCATATATTTTTTAAAAAATTGATTGATTATTGTTCCAAATGTTAGTCCATCTTTATTTGAAAAATGAACAATATCATACTTATCTAATATTTTTAAAAAAAAATCAAATTGATACATTAAATCTTTTTCAGAATCATATTTAAATAAATAATCCCATCCATGATAATGATGCCAAGATTCTTTGTTACTATCCCAATTAAGAAGATTTGCCTCCCAACCATATTTTCTCAATTCTCTTGACAAATACCAAGTATTATAATATTCACACCCTGCAAATAAGATCGAACCTTTCGTTTTCAAATAGTAGCCTCTTTTAAAAAAAAAATTTTAGACTTTTCAAATCCTAAATTCATCAAAATATCAATTATTGAAAGACCAGAAATAAATTTTTTGGAATTGTATTGATCATAATAAGTTTGTTTATAATTTAAATATTTTATCTTTATATTTGATTTTTGGAAAATAACTTCATCTAGGTATTCATTCGCACCATCACCTGAGAGGTATATGTTACCATTCAATTCTTTAACAATTGAAACTAAAAGGTCATTCGAAATTCCTTTATGTGGAATATTTGATGATAACATAATTTTTTTGGAATCGATGTCAAGTATTTCACAAATATCAAAAATTAATTTTAAATTATATTTAGTAATATTGTTTTCATTATTTAAAATTAAATCCATTATAAATTCTTCAACCTCAAAATAAAAAGGTGCCTTTTTATAATTAAGCTCAATTATTTTAGATATTTTTTCTTTCCATTTCAATGAATTATTAAATTTCATTTCATTAATTTTTTTCACACCACTATAATTTCTTACTATTGGAGCTGTCAACCAATTTGATTCTCCTGAAATAATAATTTTAACTCGATTAGACCAAGAGCCCCCCTTTTTAGGAAACTGTACATCATCTAGAATCACAAAAACATCACTTTTAAAAATTTTATTAAAATATCCTAACCAAGGAAAAAAATTAGGTTGATGAATTCCAACTATATTATTTTTATTCATTGGTTATAATTTGAAATTTTTTACCATCGATATTTAAAAATAAATTATTGTAACCTGGAAAAGAACAGGCGTTTAATCTTTTCATAAATTCATCTTTATCAATATCTAAAGATAAATTACAAAGCTTTTCAAAATCCTTACGTGTGTATTTTTTATTTGACCATTTATATTTATTATTAATTTTCAAATAATTTTTTTTATCAAAATTTTTTAAAAGTTTTTTAAATAATTTTAAACCTGCATCATTAGCATTCATTAAAAGCTCATTGGGTTTTATTGATGATTTAACACTAAATATCTCTACATCTATTATACCTCCTTCATCAACTTTATTAATCATAAAATGCATTGTTGCACCATATTTTTTTACATTATTATATACTGCAAAATGGTGTGGATCTCTTCCTGGGTAATCTGGAGATGCAGCGTGAATATTTACAGATTTTAAACCTTTAATTTCTAATATTTTTTTTGGGACAATTATGCTAGAACCAAATGAAACTAATAATTCGAATTGCTTTTCTTTAAATAATAACTGCAATTTATGTTTAGAAAAAATTGGTACAAAAGATAAATCATTTCTTATTGATTCAGCAATTACGCATAATTCTTTCGAAAAGCTTTCAAAAGATAAAATTCCAACAATTTTTTGATTGCTATTCATTGGTTGAAGTTTTTTTACCAATATTCAATCTTCCATCTTTATCAAGCTGTTTTTCATAATTTGCTAATGTATTATTTGCTCTTCCATCAACACATCTTTTTATTCTATAATAAGGCTCTTCTTCCTGATCCTGCCACCATGCTGGATGAGTCAAAACATGTAAATTCTTTTCCTCAGCATTCAATAGAGCATCTTTAAGCCTTTGAAACCGCCAATAACCATTTGAATCAGAAATGTATGGAATTTCATTTTTAAATTTTGCTGAATAACAATTTATTAATCCACCATACTCTTCTTTTTCACATGTTAGCAAAAAATCATTTGGATTGTGAAAACTGAATACAGTAGGTTTATAATCAAAAATATCATTAATTATATTCGATTCTAATTCAATTTTTTTATCTAATTCATCTTCATTTTTTATATTATAATAATCACTATCAAAATGAATACCTAGGTGATGTCCATATCCAAGTATCTTTTTTATTAACTCTGATTGATCTTTTTCCATAGTATTATAAAAATCAGAATGAATATTAATAAAATAGGTAGCGTTGATTTGCTCGCTATGCTCAATTTCTGCTAGCTTAAACGCTCTATTAATTGAAAAATCTATATCATGTCTCCAAAGTATAAATTTTTGATTATAATTAATATCATTATATGAACTAAAGCTATAATTTTGGTTTGCTAGAATTAATAATTCACGATATTTAATCGTTGTGAAATCTCTTATTGTTGATAGATTGTTTTCAGGTTTATTTTTTGAGTTTATCACTTAAATCGAGTCCTTATAGATTTAATATATTTGTCTGGAGTTATCAAACTATTATCAATTTCAATTGAAGATATTTTAATTTGTCCTTCTCCGCAAGCTACCTGAATATAACCTTCATCAATTTTTATAATTTGACCAGGGACAGCATGATATACATGGTCAATATCTACTAACTCTGCATCCCAAATAATTACTTTCTCTTTATTTATTGATGAAAAAGCACCAGTATAAGGTTTATTATGAGCATTGATTTGTCGTAAGATTTGTGTTGATGATTGAGACCAATTAATCAACCCATCACTTGGATTTAATGGAAAACAGTGAGATATTTCTTTGTAATTTTTTGATTGCTCTTCAAGCACAAAAGAAGGATTATCACTCATTTTTTTTACAGACTCTAAAAACAACTTAGGTATGCTTGTTGACATCCAACCCCATACTTGAGTTACTTTCGTATTGATATCTATTTTTAAAAATTCTTTTGCGATTATATCACCACTATCTAATTCTCCTCCTATCATTTTATGAATACATAAACCTATTTTTTCTTCACCATTTAAAATAGCCCATGCCTGGCATGCATTTCCACGATATCTAGGTAAGTCACCTCCATGAGCATTTAGAATTCCCATTGGAAATAAATCTATTATTGATTGCGGAATAATTCCATTGTAATTAAAACTTAAAGCTATATCTGAATTACTAGAACTTAAAAATTCAGTATGCTCTAAAATTTTGGCACCTTTAGCAAAAGGTATATTCCAATCTTTGGCAATTTGTTTAAAATCATCTGAAACCTTAGTATATTCTGGAGCTTCTTTAGATGTTAAAATACAAGATATATTGTACCCTGCTTTTTTTAACATAAATATAGTTTCAAATAAAATTTCTGTGCGGCCAATTATTGCAATTTTCATAATTCTTTACAAAGCTTTAAAGTCTCTAAAAAATAATTGCGAACTCCATATCCATTATATCTTAATCGAATTAATTCATCTGGTGAATGATGCATGCTTCTTGTTTTTTCGTAACTAATTAAGTTTTTTGTGTTAAGATATATATGAATCGGATGAAAATCAAAAACTTTTAAACCTTTTCTTTTAAATAAAGTTTCAACTGATGAATTATTATCATATATACAATAAATATCATCTTCCCAAAAATAAGGTATTCTTATTAATTTATTCCATAGAACCCACGGTTGAAGAATAATATTTGTCTGTTCCGGTATATAGTGATTACAATCGTACCTAAGTCCCTTTTCATAGAAAAGATCTAGTAGGTTGCTATTTTGAAACATTGAATGACTTCTTATAGATTTTGCTTCAGGAACTATATTTAATAATCTATCTATAACTTCTTCAGGTGATGATCCATTGCATTTATTCCCTTCAAGCAGAAAATTAAAATTAGGATGTATTCCAAGTTCAAAATTTTTATTTGATCTTAGTCTATCTAATAATGGTGTATCATGTGTAATAAAGAAAGTTGCTTTTGTTTCATTTTTTTCAATTAAATCAATAGTGTCAGATATTAAAGCATCATGAGCCCAATCTATATCTATGGTGATAAAAGGAGATTTCCACGTCATATCATTAATAGGATCTATATGAGATATCATTTTTTATCAATTTCCTTTATTTCAGCATCCCAAAGAATAATTTTTTTATTGTTTATAATTGTGAATGCACCTGGATAAGGTTTTGTTTGAGCTTTTATAAAATTTTTTATTTTATCGATATCCCATTGCCAGTCAATCTCTCCATCTTCAGGAGATCTCTGAGGAAAGATTCTTCTTTTAGTTTCATCTTGAGGAATTAGTTTATGCTTGCCTAAAGAAATCAAAGGGATTTGATCTTTTATTAGCTTAATTCCAGCTTCTTCAATTTGAAAATATAAATCTTTAATAGTGTAATCTGGTAGTATAGAAACTGTTTCTTGACCTAAAATTGGGCCTGAATCAACACCTGAATCCATCTGAAATAAAGTTATCCCAGTTTCTTTTTCTCCATTTATCATTGCCCAAACTAGAGGGGCACCTCCACTGTAATCAGGCAATAAAGAAGCATGAAGACCATAAGCAGGCGCAATTTCTTCTATCCAAAATTTTGGAATTATATGATACCATCCGCAAACTATAAAAGCATCAGGTTTCCATTTTTTAACTTTATTTAATAGCGAATTAGTTTTCATATTTGATTTCATTTCTTCACATTCAAAATTATGTTTATCACAGTAAGATGAAAAATTAGCATGTAAGACATTTTTAACACCTTTTGAATTGTAAGAAATTTTGAATTTTTCTTTAGCTGTAATCACTCCTTTTATTGAACACGAATCTGTTTTAACAATTGCATCTAAACATCTTAATCCAAATTTTGAAGCACCTATAAAAACAATATTCATAAACTATTTTATTATTTTAATTAACCTTAAAAACATTTAAAAATTCCTCAAAATTTAAAAGTGACCAAATGAATAATCTTCGATTTTTATCTCCATCAAGATGCTCTTTTACTAAAGATTTAATTTTATCTTTGTTCATCAATTTATCAGAAGACGATTTAGTATTTATAGAATCTTTTACAAAATCTATACTCTCTCCTTTAAACCAGCTAGAATCAGGAGAAGAAAAACCTTGTTTAGGAGCATTTGTTATTTTAGAGGGAACATATAATTTCATTACATCTCTCAAAATTTGCTTACCGTCATTAGTTTTTTGGAAATAAGAATTAGTTTTTTTCCCATGTTGATTTTCATTAATTCTGACAACTTCATTTAAATTATTTAATTTTAGATTTACTGGGCAGCTCATTGCAAAATCAACTAAATCATTATCTAAAAATGGAACGCGAGTTTCAAGGCTATGTGCCATAGAAAGCTTATCTTCAACAACTAACAATCCATGTAAAAATGTTTTGGATTCAAAATAAAGAGAGTGATTAATATAATCTTCCGGTTTTGATAATTCATTGCTATGATTTAAAAATACATTACGAAATATATCTTTAGTCCATACATCTTTAACTTCAGCCCAAATCGGTTTGAATACTTCTTTAATTTCAGAATTTGATATGAGCCGTTGCCAAAAAAGATAATACTTATCAATATAGTTTTCAAAATCATGATTAACTAGCGCGCGATAATATCGCCATGGATATCCTCCAAATAATTCATCTCCACCTGCTCCTGATAGAACCACCTTGACAAATTTACTTGCAAGTTTTGCGGCATAATAATTTGGATAGCTTTGACCTACCCTTAGCTCCTCTAAATGCCATGCAAAATTTGGTAAACATCTTTCCATGTCACCTGACTTGAGAACCATTTCGTAATGCTCTGTTTTATAAAGCGCTGACATTGCTTCAGCTTTTTTACGTTCATCAAAAGCCATTTCCAATCCTGAAGCTGATGAAAGATCAAAGCCACAAGTAAAAGTTTTTATGTACGGTAATTCTTTAGAGGCGAGCGCTGTAAGTGTTCCAGAATCCATTCCACCTGAAAGATATGAACCTAACTCAACATCGGATATAAGTTGACGATTAACGGCTTGTTTTAATAGTCGATCCAACTCTTGAATATATTCTTGCTTATCTTTAATTTTTTTGGTGGATGAAAAATGGAAATCCCAATATTGAGAAAATATGATTTTGGGGAATTTTGATTTCATTGAGATAGTTGCAGTATTTCCTTGGGGAAAAAGTTTAATATTTTCAATTAATGTGCGATCAGTAAAAATATTTTGAAATGTAAAATATTCAATAATGGCTTTTTTATCAATTTTTCTATCTACCTTAGGATGTTCTAAAATAGCTTTTTGTTCTGATCCAAAAAGGAAAATGTCATCATATTGAGCATAATACAATGGTTTAATTCCATACCTATCTCTAGCTAAATAAAGAATCTCATCTCTTTTATCCCATATTACAAAAGCAAACATTCCATTAAATTTTTTTACGCAGTCTATACCCCAATTTGCAAACGCATATAAAACAACTTCAGAATCAGTTTGAGATTTAAATTGATAACCCTTTAATTCTAGCTCCGATCTTAATTCTTTAAAATTATATATTTCACCATTATAACTTAATACATACCTTTTATCTATAGAAAACATAGGCTGGCTTCCAGCATTTGATAAATCAATTATAGACAATCTCCGATGACCAATACCAATATTACCTTCAATCCAATGTCCCTCGGCATCTGGGCCTCTATGAGCAATGCTGTCTGTCATTCTTTTCAAAACATTTTTCGATACAGGAGATGTATCAAAGTTTAATATCCCAGCAATGCCACACATTATTATAAATTTTTCTTAATTGTATTTATAACATAATCCTGTTCTTTAGCTGTAAGACCATTAAACAATGGAAATGATATACTACATTCATTTGCAATATATGCATTTGGAAAATCGTGGGGGTCTATCCGATATTTTTCTCTATAGTATTTTAACATATGTACTGCATGAGTAGCAGGTCGAGTCGAAACTCCATCATTTTGAAGTGTATCCATGAAACTATTTCGACGAGTATTAATATCTTCTACGTTTGAGAGGTTAATATTCTTTTTGTCAAAAAGACAAGGAAAAGATTGGTAGCCATGTTGATAGCCATTAGTATTTGTTGGTAATTGAAAAAAGTCTAAACCATCTAATGATTTTAAATAAGTGATTGCCAGCTTTATTCTTTCATCCACAATTTTTTTTGCTCTATCCATTTGAGTTAATCCAATAGAAGCTTGAATATCAGTCATCCTATAATTATACCCAGCATAAGGGTGTTCAGCTAAAAGATATGGACGAGATCCATGATGTCTTTGAAAATCTGACATAGCTGCTCCATGATCTCGCATAGATCTAATTTTTCTAGCTAATTCAGAGTTATTGGTAGTTACCATTCCACCTTCCCCAGTTGTTATGGCTTTGCGTGGATGAAAACTAAAGCATCCAGTATCTCCAAATGTTCCTACATGTTTATTACTATATTTTGAACCAAACCCACAAGCCGCATCTTCAATTACAAACAAGTTATGCTTTTTTGCAATTTCAATTATAGGGTTCATATTTGCAGATAACCCAAAAAGATGAACAGGTAAAATTGCTTTGGTTCTTGGTGTTATTTTTTTTTCAATTTTAGATATATCTATATTAAATGTAGATAAATCAATATCACAAAAAACAACTTTTCCACCTAGGTGCTCAACTACATTTGCTGTGGAAATCCATGTAAATGCAGGAACAATGGCTTCATCACCTGGCTTGAAGTTTAGTGCTGCTAAAGATAAATGAAGCGCACTTGTGCAAGATGAAACTGCAATAGATTCTTTAACATCAACAAATTCTGAAAACTTCTTTTCAAATTCTTGTGTATATGGACCCTGAACAACCCAACCAGATTCAAGCGGTTTTTGAATTATATCAAATTCTTTTTTTGTTAATTGTGTTCTTGCGATGGGAACTTTCACTTATTGTTTCTTCTCCAATCAATCAGTCGACGTAAACCACTTTTAAGATCATATCTATATTTAAAACCTAAATCCTTTTCTGCTTTTTTTGGATCTCCAATACGATTTTGAACCATTTGTCTAGCGTCATCTTCATTATATGGGTTATATTTAACAACAAGATCAGAATTTTTAATTTCTAAAATAGTATCACATAACTCTTTAATACTAGTTTGAACTCCAGTTCCAACATTATAGAATTCATCTGATATATTTGACTCCAATGCTAAAATATTGCATCTTCCAGCATCTTCTGCATCTATAAAATCATATGCCTGGCTACCGTCCCCATTAATTATGGGCTGTTCATTGGTATCAATTTTATTGAGCATAATAGGAATTACACCTGTGTAAGCTGCTGTTTGATCTTGGTAAGGTCCATATACATTCATGTATCTAAGGCCTACATAGCTTAGTCCATATCTATCGTAGAATGCTTTGCAAATTGCCTCACCGGCTATCTTTGTTGCTCCATAGAAATTTCGATTATTAAATGGATGTTCTTCCGTCATTGGAGTTTCAACAGCATCACCATATACTGAAGCAGATGAAGAGTAAACCAATCTTTTAATATTATTTTTTACACAAGCTTCAAGGACATTAAAAGTTCCTTCAATATTTACATGGAAAGCTGTTCTAGGATAATCTTTACAATGTAAAAGCCACATTGCAGCTAAATGAATTACCCCGTCAACACCATTCATTGCATCATTCAATAAATCTATATCTCGAATATCACCACCATTTGGATATATTTTACATCTATCATCTTCTAAACTTTTTTTAATATTTTGAATTTTTCCTCTTGAAAAATTATCATAGATCAATACTTCTTTTACATTCGTCTTTAATAATTCTGAAACAACATGACTTCCAATAAATCCTGACCCACCAATTACTAATATCTTACTATCTTTTATTTTCATAAATTATTTTTTTATTTTTTGTGAAATTAAAATCATATTATTTAATTAAGTTTTTATAAAAACTGAATTTATCATGAAATTCTTGATACCATAATTCTAAACTCAATAGACCCCATGTTTTTCTAGAAAATTTTGCTTCTTTTCCCATGTTTTTTATTACTGCATCTGAATTTAGATATGGTCTTCTTTTCATAGACATATTTTGAAAATTATCATTTGCAAATTCTTTTAATGATGAATTAAACCATTCTTTTAAAGGAACAGGAAAACCCATTTTATCTCTTCTTGATAAAATTTCTTTAGGAATTTCATTATTAAAAACTTTTTTTAATAAAAATTTCATTTTTCCATCCTTAAACTTGATGTCGGCAGGAACGCTTGCAGCAAATTCTACTATTTTATGATCTAATAAAGGAACTCTACTCTCTAAACCATTAGCCATACTCATTCTATCTTCAACTTGCAATAGAGCAGGAAGCAAACACTTAAAATCAAAATGAGTCATTTTATCAAAATATGCCTCTTTGCTTACATTTGCCTCATTATTAAAAATTAATTTAAAATCTTCAAAAACTTTATTTGTATCAATTTCATTCCAATTTACTTCATCGGTTATATCAACAGATCGATCGGCTAAACGAAAATAACGTTTATCCATATTTTCA
>Ga0066378_10000200_pt1 | contig 26424 bp, 21 predicted proteins | sample Knorr_S23_td_DCM_FD_70947 | JGI IMG/M metagenome (GOLD analysis project Ga0066378, IMG submission 70947) | Marine microbial communities from Southern Atlantic Ocean transect - Knorr_S23_td_DCM_ad_71m_LV_A | ecosystem: Environmental > Aquatic > Marine > Oceanic | place: Southern Atlantic ocean...
AGGGCTGAGTACTCTCGTGTTCTCCTAGGCACGCGTGAGCGCCCCGACGAGTCGAGGGATGACGACGAGGTAGCGGTCGTTGATCTTGAAGTGACCGCCTTTGAACTCCTCGTGGTGATGGGGGACTCCGAGCTCTTCGAGGCGACGCACGAGGCGGCGCAGCCCGAACTGGAGGTGGAACTCATCGGAGGTGCCGCACTCGAGGTGCAAGTGCTCGAGGGAGCGCCAGCCGTCGGCGTAGGTGTCCACCGCGTGGAGGGGGTCGAACTGGAGCCAGCGCTGCCAGACCTCGTCGACGCGCTCGCCGGTGGTGAGGTCGACGGGGAGCTCGAAGCCGAGCTCGGTCTCAGGCGCAGGGGAGTAGCAAGCCGCCATCGCCAAAGAGTTCAAGACAGCGTGGGCGTCTCCAGAGAGGTCAGGGTCTGCGCGGAAGGCCTCGAGGAACTCCGCGGGGGTCTGGTCGCGCGCGAGGAGCCCGCGCGCCGCCGCCAAGAGCTCTGCGCCGAAGACGAAGTCGAAGCCGCAGTCTCCGCTGATGGAGCCGGCGGCGGGGAAGACCCCGGGGTGACGCATGGAGAGGTGCATCGCGCCGAAGCCGCCGGAGGACTTCCCGCAGACGGCGCGTCGTCCAGGGAGGGTCGGGTAGCGCTCATCGACCCAGGGCACGAGCTCTTGGATGAGGTGATCTTCGTAGCGGCCGGTCGCTGAGCTGTTGACGTACTGGCTGCCGCCTAAGGTCGTGAAGCAGTCCGGGAAGACGAGGATGACGCGAGGCAGCTCTCCCTTCGCGCAGCCCTCATCGTAGAGGGAGGCGACGCTGCGCTTCCAAGGGTGCGTCTCGAGGTAGGACTGGCCGCGACCTGTGAAGCCGGCGAGGACGTAGCAGACGGGGAGGCGCTCTCCGGGTTCGAGCTCCGGGGGGAGCCAAACGGGGACCTCGCGGATCGCGGGGTCACCCAGCGGGTTGTCAGCGAGGACACGGCTCGTGATCGCGGCGGTCTCGACCCTGCCGTGGAAGGAGGTGGGCGAGTAGAGGGGGGTATCAGTCATGAGCGGTGATGCGGGTGGCGCTCGGGGATCCCGAGCTCGGCGCGAAGTGCTGCGTAGCCGGGCTTGATCTCATCGTAGATCAGGCGGATGCGCTCTGCGTAAGGGGCGAAGGCCGACTTCATCCCATTGATCGCGAGCTTCTCGAGGTCGTTCAGGTTGAGGTCGTAGTGCTGGTGTGCGAGCAGGTACTCCTGCGTCATCGTCGTCGCGCTCATGAGACGGTTATCCGTGTTGAGCGTCACGCGGTAGCCGCCCTCCCAGAGCGCGGGGAAGGGGTGAGACTCGTAGCTCTCGGTCGCGCCGGTGTGAATGTTCGAGGAGATGCAGAGCTCGAGCGGGATGCGATGGTCGAGGACGTATTGGGCGAGGCGGCCTGCCGCGCCCTCTTCGAGGTCCTCGACGAGGCGCACGCCGTGACCGATACGGTGCGCGCCGCAGTACTGCAGCGCCTGCCAGATGCTCGCAGGCCCGAAGCTCTCGCCAGCGTGAATCGTGATCGAGAAGTTCTCGCGCTGGATCAGCTGGAAGGCGCGGACGTGATGGTTCGCGGGGTGCCCTGCCTCCTCGCCAGCGAGGTCGAAGCCGCTGCAGCCAGCGTCGCGGTAGCGCACCGCGAGGGCAGCGAGCTTCTCTGAGAGCTCAGGGTCCTCGTTGCGCATGGCGCAGACGATCAGGCGGGCGCTGATGCCGGTCTTGAGGGAGCCCTCCCTAAGTCCATCGAGGACGGCCTCCATCACTCCGTCGAGGCCCAAGCCGCCTTGGGTGTGGAAGTGGGGTGCGAAGCGCAGCTCGGCGTAGACCACCCCGTCTGCTGCGAGGTCCTCGAGTGCCTCACGCGCGCAGCGAGAGAGCGCCTCCGCCGACTGCATGACGGCGATGGTGTGAGCGAAGCCTTCGAGGTAAAGCGGGAGGCTCTTGCGGTCTGCGCCTGCGGCGAAGCTCTCAGCTAAGGTGGCGGGGTCGTTCGAGGGCAGGCCCTCGTAGCCGCACGCGTCGGCGAGCTCCAAGCAGGTCTCTGGGCGCAGACCGCCATCTAGGTGTTCGTGGAGGAGGACCTTGGGTGCTCGCCTCAGGAGGTCTGCGCTGAGGCTCGGGGCTGCGTCTTTCTCGCTCGACATGTTCCTACTCTAACGGGTCGTTGTGGGCCTAAGGAGCGCTGCGTATCCTCTTCCGCCCTGAGCGCGGCCCCCGCTGGGCCAGCACACCCGAGGAGAGCCTATGACCGTTCGAGTTCGTTACGCACCCAGCCCCACAGGCCTCCTCCATGTCGGCGGCGCCCGCACGGCCCTCTTCAACTGGGCTTGGGCCCGGCGTCACGGAGGTGTCTTCGTGCTACGTATCGAAGACACCGACAAGGAGCGCTCCACCGAAGAGTCCGAGCGCTCGATCCTCGAGGCGATGCGTTGGCTCGGGATGGAGTGGGATGAAGGCCCTGGCGTCGAGGGACCTTACGGCCCTTATCGCCAGAGCGAGCGGGACGCTCGTTACCAAGAGCTCTGCGCGCGCTTGCTTGAAGAGGGCAAGGCGTATCGCTGCTTCTGCGACGCTGAGCGCCTGACCTCTCTCCGAGAGCAGCAGATGGCGAACAAGGAGAACCCACGGTACGACGGGCACTGCAGGGACCTCTCTCCAGAGGAGGTCGCTCGGCGCATGGCCGCGGGCGAGCCTTACACCGTCCGCTTCCGCGTGCCAGAGGGGGAGACTCGCTTCACTGATCACGTGCGTGGAGAGGTCGTCTTCCAGAACAAGGAGGTCGACGACTGGGTCATGCTCCGCAGCGACGGCTCGCCTACCTACAACTTTGTCGTGGTCTGTGACGACGCGGACATGAAGATCACTCATGTCCTCCGAGGCGAGGAGCACCTCGTCAACACGCCCAAGCAGGTCTTGCTCTATGAAGCCCTCGGCCTCGAAGTTCCTGAGTTCGGACACCTCCCGCTGATGTTGGGCGCGGACAAGAAGAAGCTCTCCAAGCGGACCGGCCACACCTCGGTGCAGGTCTACCGCGACCTCGGCTACCCACGTGACGCGGTCGTCAACTTCCTCTGTCTACAAGGCTGGGCGCTCGACGGTGAGACGGAGGTCTTCAGCGTCGACCAGCTCGTAGAGAGCTTTGAGGTGCGCGACGTCTCTAAGGGAGGCGCGGTCTTCGACCCGGAGAAGTTCCTCTGGCTCGCGGGCGAGTATCTGCGCCAAGAGACCCCCGAGATCTGCGCGGAGCGCTGCGCGCCCTATGTGATCGAAGCTGGCCAGATGACAGCCGAAGAGCTCGAAGAGCGCAGCGGCTGGTTCCAGGAGGTGGTGCGAGGGATGCAGGAGCGCGTGCGCCTCTACTCTGAGCTCCCAGAGAAGATCGCCTTCCTCTTTGAGGGGGACGAGGAAGTCTCGTACGACGAGAAGGCTGAGAAGAACGCGAGGAAGCACGAGCAACGCGCAGAGGTACTCGCAGCCGTGCGCGATACCCTGCTCCCGGCCTTAGAGGCCGGGGCTGACGCAGCCGCGCTCTCGGAGGCGGGCAAGGCTCTCCTAGCGGAGCGCGAGTGGAAGTTCCCGGCCCTGGGCCAGCCCCTACGCTGCGCCCTGACTGGAGCAGCAGGCGGGCCGGACCTCTTCGATGTGCTCGTCTGGCTCGGCCCAGAGAGAGCGCGGGTGCGCCTAGAGCGCGCTATCGAGCGCCTCGCGTAGAGAGCAGAGCAGTAGCGTTCAAGGGGAGGCCTTACCCTGCCGATGTGCAGGGTAGGGGAGCTCCCCTTCGTATGGACACTGAGAGACAGACGTTGAGCTGCGAAGAGGCGCAGGCGAAGATTCCCCAGCATGTGCAGGGCGGCCTTATGGGAGAGGAGCTCCGCTCTCTCCGCGCGCATATGGAGAGCTGCCCAGCCTGCGCCGCGATCTATCGTGAGCAAGTGGAGGCTAGGGTTGACCTCGGCTTGCACGCGATGAAGGAGGTTGAGGCGGCAGAGACCCGTCGGAGAGTCGAGCGTGCGCGGACCTCAAGCGCAATGAGCGGGCCGGAGCGCCTCTTGAAGATCAGGACAATCCTCGTCCCGCTCTTCTTCGCTTGGCTCCTCATTCAGATCTCAGGAGTGTTCGCTGAGTCCCCACGTATCGTCCTCGTCGAGGCCGAAGGCACCGTCGATGTCGCGGGGCGCCCGGTTGAAGCGTATGAAGAGCTGGGAGAAGCGGACGCGCTGCTCTTGGTGCGCGGCGCGTGGTGTCAGGTCGCTGACGGCGGAAGCGCAGCCTTCGAGCTCCCCAACGGATGGGTCAAGCTGGTAGGACCTGCGGCAGTGCTCGCAGAAGGCGTCGAGCCTCCACGCTTGAGGGTGCAGTACGGCACCCTCGCGCTCTCGATGGATGGCCCGCTTGAGCTCGTGACGCAGCGCGGAGCCTTGGAGGTGTCGGGGGGTGAGGGCACGCTCGTCGCAGGACCAGAGGTCTTGGAGGTCTCTTGGGTGAAGGGCGACGCTCGCGTCGTTGACGCCCGCGGCGAGACCATCCTCGAACCAGACACCGTGACTAGGCGATGAACGGCGGACTCGCCCTCACCGCGGGCGCGCTCTATGTGGGGACGTCGGAGACGACGGCTCACATCAACGCTTTCGACTACGACGGGACGCCGCTCAGGCCTGGCTTCTCTTTCAGAGGTGAGCGCGAAGAGGCCGCTGGCATCTCAGGCCTCTGCGTCGACGGAGACCGACGCTTGTGGGTCGCCGATAGGACCGGATGGTGCCTGTGGGGTTTCAGCGTCTTTGGCAAGCGCGTCGTCCGCGTGCCCGGAGAGGGAGAAGATCGCACTGGATGCTTAGGGCGACCTGTCGCGGTCGCGAGCCTCGGAGAAGACACTGAGCAGGAGCTCGTCGTCGCTGGCAGGGGCAGGCGAAGGCACGCGCTCCACCTCCTGCCTGTGGAGGCCGGCGCGGGGGCTGCCCGCTCGCTAAGGCCCCAGGGGCACCACGACAAGCTCTTTGAAGACATCATCCACGTCGACGCCTTGGAAGACCGGATCCTCTGTTGCGAGCGCGGCGTAGGCCGCGTGCAGGTCTTCGAGCGACGTGATTTCCACTTCTCCTTCGAACCCGACAGGCCGAAGGATGCGGAGCTCCGATGCGCGCGCATCTGTGAGGACGGACGCTTCGTCTGCGCCTTCGGGGGGGAGCGCTCTTCGCTCGTGCTCTTAGACCGGAGGGGGCGATTGATGCGGACCCTCGCGGAGAGCGGCGAGGAGGAGGGGCGGGTCTATGAGCCCTCGGACTTGGTCCTAGAGCGCGGCGCTAGGGACTCGGCGGCGCGGATCTGGGTCTTGGACCGGGACGGATGCCGAGTGCAGGTCTTCACGCTTGAGGGCCGCTGCCACGGCTCCTTCCCAGAGTTCCCTTTGCGGAGAGAGTGACTCGCCAGCGGCGCGGCTGTAGGTGAGAATGAGGGCCGTGGCGAAGCACGAAGACAAGCGAGTTCGACAGCGCACCTTCCTCTTGGGAGGAGCCTCTGTCTTTGTACTCCTCCTGATCACTGGGTTGCTCTCTGCGTTGAGCGGAGGGGAGACCGCTGGGATAGATGTGCCGACGGACACGCTCCCAGAGCTCGGCTTGCCAGCGCCCTCAGAGCTGGGCGCGCTCGAGCTCGCGAGCGAGGCTAGGCAGCAGGTGGGCTTGAGTGAGCGCGGCGAGCGTGAGGTCCTCGTGGAGGGAGCGCAGCGGGACGCGAGCTTCACAGGCAGGGTCGAGGACCGAGTCAGCCTCGATGGACTGGCAGGAGCAGCGGTGAAGGTGGTCGTAGGCGAAGAGGAGATCTTCGGGGCCACGGACGCGAGCGGGGCCTTTGAGCTCCGAGTCCCTGAGGCCGTACAGCTCAGCGTGGAAGTGAGCGCGGCTGGATACAACCCGACACGCAGGGCCAGTGTCAGCAGTGCGGAGGATGCAGTCTTTAGGCTCGACCGCAGCTCAACCCTGCGTGGAAAGGTCATCGGACCTGGCGGGGATGAGTTGAAGCTGACAGAGATACACATCACCGCTGACGATCGGCGAGATGAGCGTGAGCTCGAGCTGAGGCCTGATGAGCTCGGGCAGTTCGAGGTGATCGGTCTTGAGCCCGGAGAGTTCAACGTCGCAGCTTGGGCGCCTGGCTGGAGCTTCGATGTTCAGCGGGACATCATCGTGCGGCCTGGTGACGAGACCTATGTCGTACTGGAGCTCATCCGCGCTGGTAGCGCGAGCGCACAGGTCGTCTATGAAGGGACGACGCAGGGCGTCCCCAACGTCGAGGTTGAAGTGGAGCCTTGGGTTCAGGGGCTTCCTCGGGATGTCGAGGACATCGTCCTGCTTAAGTTCAAGACAGATGAGCTTGGTCTCGTCGATCTTGAGTCCCTCAATCCCGGCGAGAACAGAGTGCGTCTCTACGCTGACTGGGGAGAGATTCGCTATGCGCCACGGCTCCTCGTAGAGAGCGGCGAACACCAGCGGCTCACTTGGAGTATCCCTGGTCACGCCTCATGCGGAGGGGTGCTCCTTGACGCCGCAGATCAGCCGGTTCAGGGCGAGATCTGGGTCACCCCGATGCCTCAGCGGAGAGGAGGACGTGAGGCGCTAGGGGACCTATGGGAAGAGCGGATGGAGTGGCCGCTTAGGCAAGAGACGAGCGTCGACGGCACCTTCTTCTTTCCGCAGCTCCCAACCTCTGTTTGGCTGCGATTCAGCGGCACGCTCCCTGATGACGAGTCGCCCCTTCGAGCTTATGGCTACGTCGACAGGCGCTTAGAGGTGGGCGAGAGCGCTGCGGGGCTAGAGCTCCGCCTTAGCCAAGAGCAGATCATCACAGGCAGGGTCTTGGACGCAGACGAACAGCCCATCGCCGACGCATCGGTCTCTACCTGGGGAGTGATCCAAGTCGGCCCGCTGAAGGAAGAGATCATCTCGAAGCGCGTGCTCAACAGTGGCGGAGAACTGAAGACGAGCGGCTTCAACGTGAAGACAGATGAGGAGGGGCGCTTCGCGATCGCTGGCATACAGGCAGGGCGCAACGGCGTGATCGTTCGGCATGACCTCTTCAGGACTCACTATCAAGAGCTTGAAGAAGGGGAGGGTGCGGTTGAAGAGCCTCTCTTGATCACCCTGCGGGCGACCTCCGGCTTGAGCGGTCGAGTCATCGATGAGCGCGGAGATGCTGTCCCTTGGGCGCGCGTCAGCGGAACCCGGGGGAACGAGCGGCGGCGGAGCGAGTCGACGACTGCGGATGAGTTTGGTCGCTTCCGCTTCAAGTCTGTCCGTGAGGGGACATGGAGGTTTAACGCGAGCCTGAGCGGCTACGAGCGCGTCGAGTCAGCGCAAGTGGAGGTGCCCTTTGAGGGTGACCTCACGCTGAAGATGAAGCGCGCGAGGACTCCTGATCCAGCGACGATCCGCGGCCTCGCGCTCATGCCTGATGGGAGCGCTCCCTCACGCCTCAGGATGCAGCGCTTGCACTCAGCGGCTATGAGCGTCGACGGCGGAGAGTTCCGTATCAACGGCCTCTCGCCAGGTCCTCATAATCTCGTCTTGGAGGCTGCGAGCTGCGCGCCGCGTGCGATCGAGGAGGTCGTTTTACGCGAAGGTGAAGAGCGTGACGTTGGGGTCATTCGGATGTTCCCCGGTGTCGATGTTGATGTCGAGGTCCGTGAGGTCAGCTTGATTCCCGGCGAGAAGGGGCGCTCGCTCTCAGGCGCGCGGGTCAGGATGGCGCCTGTGAGCGGCTACGCGGTCGAGGGGGGGCGAGGTACGCGCAAGCCTGGCCGCGCGCGGCGAGGAAACTACTCGATGGGGGACTTAGAGCTCGGTGAGTGGCGGCTCACTGTGCGGCTTGATGGCTACAGCCGCTACGAGCGGGTGGTCACCTTGAAGCCGGGGCGAGGGGAGACCATCAAGGTGAGCTTGGAGAAGCAGTCATGAGCGCTGACTTTCCTGAGCTCCCCCTTCATCCAGAGGGGACCTCGAGCGAGCTCCCTGCGAGCGACCGCGGTGCGATTGCTGCAGCGCTCTCTGCGTCGAGGGTCGGAGAGGGGGACCTCGCAGCCGTCGTCGACCTCGGAACGAACTCAGCCTTACTCCTCGTTGGAAAGTCCGTAGACGGAGAGCTCGTCGTGGTCGAGGAGCACGGCGCGACGCCGCGTCTGGGCGAGGGGCTCGCGAGGACAGGCGCGCTCGATGAAGCGGCTATTGAGCGGACGATGGAGGTCTTACGTCACTTCGTCGAGCGTATGGAGATCAACGGCGTCGCGCCTGAGTCCAGGCGCTTCGCAGGGACTGCGGTGTTGCGTCGAGCCACAGACGCCTCACGCATCATCGAGCGGGCGAGCGCGGAGCTCGGCGTCAAGCTTGAGGTCCTACCTGAGGAGGAGGAGGCTCGCCTCTCTCACCGAGCGGCAACGCTCGGAGACTTATCGCGTGATGTCGTCGTGGTGGACGTGGGGGGAGGGAGCGCCGAGCTCGCCTGGGATGCGGGGAGGGGCCGCGCCTCGATCCCCGTCGGGGCTGTGGTCTTGACGGAGGCTTGGCTCGGTCTGCGCGGCATGGATCCCGTCAGAGAGGGGGGATGGAGCGGCCTCTTGAGCGCCGTGAGTGAGGCCGCGCTCGAGCTCCCAGAGGGCGTATCTGCGGGCCGGGACTGCGTGCTCGTGGGCGGCGCGGCCGTGAACTTGGCCTGTCTAGATCAAGACCTCCCGACCTTTGATGTCCGCTTGGCTGAGGGCAGGGAGGTGAACCTCCAAGCGGTCTCTCGCTGGGCGGGAGAGCTCGCTAGAATGGACCTCGAGGCGCGCTTAGAGCTCCCTGTAGAGCCTGGGCGAGCCGAGATCTTGCCCGCGGGGCTCGCCTGCTTCGCAGCGGTTATGTCTCGGATTCGCGCAGAGAAGGCCAAAGTCACGACCCGTGGGGTCCGCCATGGGCTGCTCCTAGAGCTCCTGAAGGGCGGAGCTTGAACTTCAGCCGGCCCCTAGCAGACAAATAAAGGGGCCGACGACCCGAAGATCGCCGGCCCGAGGGAGAGAGTTGCCATCGTCTGGTCTTCCCGGGGAGACAGTGCTCGCAGTTCCATCTCCCACCCAGTCGAAGGCAATTAACAGCTTATATGCTGTGCTCCATTGGCTTCAAGGTCTCTTGCTGCGAATCGCCCGCCTCCATGGGTAAAACCGAGTCAGTCATGGATCCTCTCGGGCAGGCTTTGTGCATGGCACATGGCGCCCTCTTTATGTCGCCTTTGTGTATAAAGGTTCCCGCGATCCAAGGCGTGAGGAGACTTCACGCCTGCTGAGCGTGATGTTCATGACTGAGACTAAGAGAGAGCCCATAGAAGCCCTCTGTGACCAACTGGACAAAGCTTTTCGGGAGGACCCCCGGGGCAAGGCTGTAGCTGGTCTGCTTGAGGCATATGCCAGGGAGCACAGTGACTGGGAGGGCTTCAGGCACTTTCAGGAGGGGGCCTACACACGCAACCTCGTCCGCCGGACCGAGGACTACGAGCTCCTGCTCTTGTGCTGGGGGGCAGGAGAGGAGAGCCCTATCCACAACCACATGGGGCAGCGCTGCTGGATGTCGATCCTTGAGGGAGAGGTCGAGGAGGTCCACTACAAGCGTCAGCAGGATGGCGCTGGACCTCTCATCGAGGGGCCGACGAAGCGGTATAAGCCTGGGCAGGCGGCCTTCATCAACGATGACATCGCCCTACATCTCGTTCGTGGCGCGGACGGGCTCGCGGCCTCTAGCCTCCACGTCTACTCCAAGCCCTATGACGTCTGCCTGGTCTATGACCCTGAGAGCGGCGAAGAGAGCGCTAGGGCCCTCTCCTACCACAGCGTTGACGGGGTCATCTGCGGCGCCGAGGGATCCGTCTGAACGAGAAGCGCGCGCTGATTTGGCTTCACTCTTGACCTTGTGAGGAGCGCGCCGATAGCATCCCGGCCCTCGCGTGGCTCAAAGCGCCGCGCAGGTGTGAACGGCGGTGTAGCTCAGCTGGTTAGAGCGCAGAACTCATAATTCTGAAGTCACTGGTTCAAGTCCAGTCACCGCTACCACCACCACCGGGGTCGCGCAGTCCCCGCTTAGGGCCTCTTGGAGGGGCCTGATTGCCATATTTAGGTAAGAACCGTGTTCCTGAGTACCTGAGTGGCTTTCGTCGTAAGATTGAGGGGACCCATTTGTGAGTCCCTCACGTCCTTCAGCCATGCAGAAAACCGTGCGTATCCAGCTGCTCCTCAGCCTCATCGTCCTTACAGCAGTCACCGGACCGCTCTCGGCCCACGATGACGATCCGAAGCGGGTAGGTCGTGTGGCGCCCACTCAGGGGCCGATATGGCGTCGAAATGTTGTGGCGCATATTCAGGCTGGCGGCAGCGGGGGGAGCGGGGCTATGGAGAGCGCCTTGGGCTTCGACTCGCAAGACGTGCAGCTCATGTCTTGGATCCCTCTGAATCAGTTCGGGACGGGTGCGAGCACGGGGGCCGACTGCTGGGGCTACACCTCTCCCTCGGGACGTGAGTACGCGCTCATGACGATGTCGAACGCGACCTCCTTCGTAGAGATCACAAACCCGTCGAACCCTTCGATCATCGCGACCTTCAATGAGCCCACGAGCCTCTGGCATGACATCAAGGTCTACCAAGACCACGCCTACACCGTGAGCGAGGGCGGCGGGGGGATCCACACCTACGACATGTCGAACATTGACAACGGAGTCGTGAGCTACCTCGGCGCTACGACCGCTCCTAGCGGGAGCACCTCAACGACTCACAATGTCGCCATCAACACAGACTCTGGCAGACTCTACCGCTGCGGTGGGACCAGCAATGGTCTCCGGATCTACAGCCTCTCCAACCCCTCCAACCCGGCCTACATCGGGGCCTGGAGCGAGCGCTATGTGCATGACGCGCAGATCGTGAACTACACCAGCGGGCCGTACGCTGGCCGTGAGATCGCCTTCTGCTGTAGCGGCTACAACGGCGGACAGACGCAGACGGGCCTCGACATCCTGGATGTCACCGACCCGAACAACATCATCGAGCTGGACAGGGTCTTCTACTCGAACCCTGCCTACTCGCACCAGGGCTGGCTCTCTGAGGATCGGCAGTACTTCTACCTCGGTGACGAGCTCGACGAGGGGCCGCTGCCGACGACAACGAAGGTGATCAACGTCTCCAATCTGACCAACGCCTTCGAGCAGACGACCTTCACCAACGGCAACATCGCCGTCGGACACAACCTCTACACGAAGAACGGCTACTGCTACCAAGCGAACTACCGTAGCGGCCTGCGCATCTTCGACCTGAACCAGAGCGCCACCAACCCCCCCGAGGTGGCCTACTTTGACACCTTCCCGACGAACGACAGCGCGACGTTCAACGGGCTGTGGAACGTCTTCCCTTACTTCTCGAGCGGCACAGTCATCGGATCTGACATCGAGAGCGGACTCTTCGTCTGGCGCTTCGCACAGCCTCCGGTGGCCTTTGAGTTCCCAAGCGGACTCCCGGAGTACCTTGATCCCGCTGGCGTGACGATCAACGTGAACCTGACTGAGACGGGGGCGGGATCGCTCGCAGCTGGTTCTGAGACCTTGAACTACGACGCAGGCTCTGGATGGCAGACCGCGCCCCTGAACAACTTGGGTAACGGCACCTACCTCGCAAACATCCCGCCGCTCCCCTGCGGCGCGAGCACTCAGTGGTTCGTGAGCGTTGAGGACAGCGCTGGCGTGGTTTGGGCGAGTCAGAACGGGACTCCCTTCACGACGATCGTCGCTGAGGGTGACGCGCTGCTCACCTCATTCAACATGGAGTCCGCTGACGGTTGGACAGGTGGCCTGAGCGGGGACACAGCCACGACAGGGCAGTGGACTCGTGGCAACCCGATCGGGACGGAGGCACAGCCTGAGGATGACTACAGCCTCTCGGGGACGAGCTGCTGGTTCACGGGGCAGGGCTCGAGCGGCGGCAGCCTCGGCGAGAACGACGTCGATGAAGGCTTCACCTCGTTGCTCTCACCTGCGATGGACCTCTCTGGAGCGATCGACCCCATCATCAGCTACTGGCGCTGGTACTCAAACGACACGGGGGCGAGCCCCAACGCAGACATCTTCGAGGTGCACATCTCGGGGAACGGCGGGGGCACTTGGACCCTGGTTGAGATCGTTGGCCCTGAAAGCGGGGAGTCCAGCGGTGGCTGGTTCCAGAACACGCTGAAGGTCTCTGACTATGTGAGCCTCAGCAGCGACGTGCGCATGCGCTTCCGAGCCAGCGACCTCAATGATGGCTCGATCGTGGAGGCCGCGATCGACGACCTTGAGGTCGTCGACCTTGTCTGCCAGAGCTGCGGGGGGTCTAACTATTGCGTCATCTCCCCGAACTCCGTCGGAGGCGGAGCTTCGATCACCAGCAACAACCAGAGCAGCATCTCGAGCAACAACTTCTCGTTGAGCTGCTCCGGAGCCGTCCCTGGACAGTTCGGGATCTTCTACTTCGGCCCGAACCAGGCCTCTGCCTCTTTCGGAAACGGCATCCGCTGCGTCGGTGGACAGACTCGTCGCCTACCCGTACTCCAAGCTGACTTCTTCGGGGACGCCTCATACACGCTCGACTTCACGAGCGCCCCTGCCGATGTCCTCACCCCTGACTCGACCTGGAACTTTCAGTTCTGGTATCGGGATCCCGCGGGGGGCACCCCGGGCTTCAACCTCTCAGATGGGCTAGAGGTCGTCTTCTGCCCTTAGGGGGAGGAGCCGGTCCAAAGTCGCGCCTGATCCCCAGGAGTCCAGGAATCTACCGTTCACGGGAGGCTTAAGGGTCTGTATCCTGTCCGCTCCTCTGGCGGGCTGAGCCATGTCCAGGGGCACACTCGAATCACAACGAACACGGAACCTCTTCCTCCAATGACTAACTTCATCGGCAAGGCGGCGCCCGCCTTCACGGCCCCCGCGGTGATGCCTGACGGCAGCACCCAGGACGTGAGCCTGTCTGACTATGCAGGTCAGTACGTGGCGCTCTTCTTCTATCCGAAGGACTTCACCTTCGTCTGACCGTCTGAGCTCATCGCTTTCGACCACCGCATCGGTGAGTTCGAGAAGCGAGGCGTCCAAGTTTTGGGCGTTTCCATGGATGACGCAGAGACCCACGCGCGTTGGCGCGAGACCGCCATCAACGAAGGCGGCATCGGTCCGGTCAAGTACCCCCTCATCGCTGACACGACGAAGCAGATGGCTGAGGACTACGACGTAGTCCACGCTGACTCAGGCTTCGCCGCGCGCGGCACCTTCCTCATCGACCCGGACGGGGTTTGCTGGCACGCGCTGGTGAACAACCTGCCCCTTGGTCGTGACATCGACGAGCTCCTGCGCGCCATCGACGGCGTGCAGTTTTTCAAGGAGCACGGTGAGGTTTGCCCTGCGGGATGGGCTGCTGGCAAGGCCGGCATGACCCCGAGCGACGACGGCGTGAAGCAATACCTCACTGACCACGCTGAGAGCCTCTAACGAGCGCTCTAGACCAAGAGCGAGCCCCGCTGACCCTGAGTCGGCGGGGCTCGTCTCGTTTGCTCGTGATCCTCGGCGCGCGCCCGCCTACCCTCTGTGCATGAGCAATGGCCCGCAGTGGATCGGCCTAGACGTCGGAGGAAGCGGCGCGCGCGCGGCGCGGGTCGAGCAGGGGGAGGACGGGCTACGCCTTGTCGGCGAGCTCCGCGAGCTAGAGTGGGATGACGGCTTCACCCCGCTGCCCATAAGGGAGCAGCTGCGCTACCCAGGGGAGATCCCGGCGATGGAGGAGGTCGCCGCTGGAGCGAGGTTGGCGCGCCTAGCAGAGCTCATCACGAGCTGCGCGGGCGAGGGGCCGTTCTCCTGCTTCGTCTCTGCGCCAGGCCTCCAGACAGAGGACGGCTTCGGCGTCGTCGCGTGGCGGAACGGCCCGCGACGCTCGACCTTCATCGGAGACCTAGAGCTCGCGCTGCGCGCTGCGCACGGGGGGGAGGTCCACGCGCTCGACGCGATCTGCCCTGACTCAGTCGCCTGCGCCATGGGAGAGCTCCACGCAGAGGGCGGATCGCTGCGCGGTGTCTCGAACGGCCTCTGCATCGCGGGCGGGAGCGGGGTCGGGGAGGCGCTGATTGTTGAGGGGCGCTGCTGGGCCCTGGATGAGATCGAGCCCACTCTCCCGCGCGCCTGGGAGCTCCGCGCCGCAGAGGGGGCCTCCATTGAAGACCACGTCGCTCCTGGCAGGACGCTCCGTGCCTGGCACGCTGCAGGGCGGGAGGGGTGTCCAGAGGGGCGCTCGGACGAGGAAGCCCTCGCCCTCATGGACGCACGGGATCGTGGAGTGGGGAAGCTCGTAGAGAGAGCCCAGAGCTGGTTCCGAGCTCGGGGCCTCGAGCTCGAGCGCGTTGTGATCTCTCAAACCCTTGGGCAGCTCTACTCTTTGGATGAGGCGCGGCTAGAGTGCGTCGCAGCCGAGCTCGACGGCGTTGAGCTCGTCGCGTCCTCGCTGAGAGCGGCGCCACTCGCAGGGGCGGTCGCTAAGGGGACGAACGAGACCAAATGAGCGGGAGCTTCGGCGCGCTGGACTGGGGTGTCGTGGGGGCGCTGCTCCTCATCACGACTTGGATCGGGCACCGCGCGGCTGGGAGGCAAGAGAGCCTGCGCGACTTCTTCCTCGGGGGACGTCGGCTGCCTTGGTACGCGGTCGCGGCCTCTATCGTGGCGACTGAGATCAGCGCCGTAACCTTCATCAGCCTGCCCTCTGTCGTCGCGAGGGAGGGTGGGGACTGGACCTACCTGCAGATAGGGCTCTTCGGCTCTCTCTTCGCGCGCGGTCTCATCGCCTGGCTCCTCGTGCCTGCGTACTACGAGCGAGAGGTCTTCAGTCCGTATGACTACATGGGGGCGAAGCTCGGGGAGGGGGTGCGAAGGGCGGCGACCGCGCTCTTCGCTCTCGGCGGCATCCTCGGCCAATCTGCGCGTGTCTATCTCACTGCGGTGGTCCTGGAGGTCCTGCTCGCGGAAGAGCTCGCGTGGATGTCGCTGCAGACGGGAGCGTCGCCGCTCGCAGTCGCTGTAGCGGTCATCACGCTGGTCGCAATGGCTTGGACCTTAATGGGCGGGATCGCCACCGTCGTGTGGACGGACGCCGTGCTCTTCCTCCTCTTCCTCGCTGGGATCGGGGCTGCGCTGTGGACTGTGGCCGGGACCGTGGAGGGCGGGCTGGCTGCCGCCCTCGAGTCCGGCTGGAGCGCAGGGAAGATGCGACTCTTCGACCTGCGCTTCGACCTCTCGGCCCCTTACACGCTGTGGGCGGCTGTGATCGCCTCGACCTGGGGTGGGGTGGGGTTCTACGGGACAGACCAGCTCCTCGCGCAGCGCTTGCTCTGCTGTCAGGACGTGCGCGCTGCGCGCCGCGCTGTCTTGGCGAGCTATGCTGCGGTCCTCGTGACGGCCTTGGTCGCGGTCGTCGGCGTCGCGCTCTGGGCGCACTATCAAGAGCACGCGATGAGCGCTGCGGCCTTAGGGCTCTATGAGGAGAAGGCGGACAGGCTCTTCCCGATCTTCGTCGTAGAGGTCGTCCCGCATGGCTTGAAGGGGCTCATCGTCGCGGGCGCTCTCGCCGCGGCGATCTCAAGCTTGGACTCAATCGTCGCGGCGCTCTCTCAGACAACCCAGAGCTTGCTCAAGCCTGCGAGCGACTCCGCGAGCGCGCTCAAGCGCTCTCGGGCGTTGGTGGTCTTCTGGAGCCTGGTCCTCGGCTGCGCCGCGGTAGCCATCGACGTGGTGGCAGAGAGCTACGCCTCCATCCTCGACTTGGCCCTGGCGATGGCGAGCTACACCGGTGGCGCGCTGCTCGCAGGCTTCCTCGTAGCCTTCTTGCCGCATAAGACAGATGGTCGCGGCTTCCCATTCGCGGCGTGCCTCTCTGTCCTCGCGGTCTTCGCCGTGACCTCGCACCAGGCCTGGGGAGAGCGCTTGGGGGTCTCCCCAGAGCACATCGTGCTTGGGTGCGGCTCGCTCCTCGTAGTGACGTGGCTCACTTGCGGAGTCACAAGAACCATCGGCGCAGGCCTCGCGCTCCTCACAGGCCTTGGGATGACTTGGTGGTTGGCGAGCGCAGGGACCCTCCCGCCGGAGCTCGCAGGGGGCGAAGAGCGGGTCTTGGCGTGGCCTTGGTTTGTCCCTCTAGGCAGCCTCGTCGCCTTCGTCTGGACGCTCCTCCTCAGCGGGAGGCGCCCTTAGGGCTCACCTCCCGGTGGCCTCGTCCAGCCAGCGCACGTGGCGCTCAGGGTGCTCCTGTGAGACACCTGCTGCGATGGCCTGGGTGACCAACGCGATGCGTGAGGCCTCATCATCAAGGCAACCAAGCAAGAGCTCAGCGACCTTCTCAGCCTCGCGATCTCTCGCGCTAGCGACCAGGGCTGCGTAGCGCTGAGCGAGCTGTTGGCGGACCTCTCGCTCGAGGGCGCGCCTGATCCGCAACGCGCGCGCCGCCGCGGGATCAACGAGAGCGCCTCCGAGGAGCGAGAGGTCCGTCGAAGGAGCGCCCGGCTCATCAAGAGAGCGGATCTGGGGGCTGGCAGAGAGCTCCTCTGGGCTCTGGCTCAGGCTCGACAGTTGCTGTCGAGCGTCGTGGATCGGGTCATTTAGGACGAGGCCTGCTGCGCGCCAGTCTCCTTGCTCGACTAAGAGGGGGAACAGGCGGTGGTCGAGCTTCCTCATGAGCGTCCGGCCAGCTTTGACCTCAACTGCTGCACCGCAGAAGACGGCTGTCGCTGCGTCATCCCCCAGTATCGAGTTGAGCTCGATCCAGTCACGCAGGTGCGTGACGGAGGGGAGTCTGTTCGTGACTGGTCGTAGGGCGAGGCGCTTCGTAGAGACGGCGGCGCGTACGGCCTCGACTCGATCGACGAGGGGCTTCATCTCCATCGGCAGGACATCCCAGCGCCACGCAGCGAGGAGGGGTGCGTGCGTCGGGATGTGCTCCCAGAGCCAGAGCAGCTCTCCGCTGACGACCTCATCTTGTGAGTATTGCAGGAGCCCCTCAGCCACAGCGCGTCGGTCCTCAAAGTTGATGTCTTCGATGCGCATCGCCTCGAAGGTCTCAACGCGCTTTAGCAGCCTCCGCAGATCTGCGTTCCCGTGTTGCAGCTCTTCGATCCATGCGCGCACCTCAGCGGCGGTCTTGAAGCCCGTGACCTGATCAAAGGCGACGCCGTCCCGAAACGCGACGAGGGTGGGGTACCCGCGGATGCCTAGACGCTGCTTGACGTCGGTGTGGACGTCCATGTCGAGCTTGATGCATACGGCGCGCTCGTCGAGCCAGCGCACGAGCCCGGGGTCACGCCAAGTCGTGAGCTCCATTTGTCTGCAAGGGGCGCACCACGTCGTCATCGCGTCGAGCACGACGAGCTTCTTCTCAGCGGACGCCGCCTCTACAGCTTGCTCGAGGGAGAGGTCCCGGAACACGCTCTCAGGGTCGCCGCTCAGGAGCGGCGCTGAGAGAGCGAGAGGGAGGATGAGGAGGGCGTTTAGCATGGTCGCAGACTGCACCTCAAGGATACGCCGCATTCTTGGGAGAGGTCGGGAGAGCCTGTGACCGCCCCTGCGAGACTCACTCAGAGGTGAAAGAGAAGACCCTCTCAGGCTGCGCAGCTCTGAGGTAATCCTCTACAGACATGAGGAAGGAGTGCTCAAGGGAGCCAGCGTTGAAGGCGATACGCTCGTTCTGAGGGATCTGTGCGTCCAAGTGGAGCGGGAAGGGGAGGAGCGGCCTCCCGAAGGGGGGCACGCTACCAGGGACGAGGCTCGTGAGCTCCATGAGCTCTTCAGCGGATGCGAAGCGGGTCTTCCTCGCGCCTAGCTCGTCGCGAATCGCGCGAGAGTTGAGGCGCTTGTCCGCAGGGAGGACGAAGAGACCGAAGTCGTCATCGACCTTGAGGAGGAGAGCCTTCCCGCCGTTAGAGAGCGGCTCGCCGCGCGCAGCGGCGCTCTCCTCCGAGGTACGGGTCGGGCCGTGCTGTACCTCTCGGTAGGGGACCCCATCTTCCGTCAGCCACGCGCGAAGGCGGGCCAGGACGGGGTGCTCCTCGTTGTTCAACTCTCCTTGTCCCAATTGCGCTTCTTGTTCTTGTTCCACCAGCGCTGCCAGTTGTTGGGGCTCCCTGCGTTCGTGCCAGAGAGCTTCTCCATGCTGCGTTGGCAAGGACCTTGAATCCTCCGCCAGCGGTCTGCGCTGGTCATCCCGGTGGGATCTGACTGGTGCTCGGCTTGCGCGCTCATGAGCAGCTTGAGGAGATCTTCAAAGATGGCCTTGCGCTTCTTGTGGTCAAGGTTCGTGAACTGGCCGAGAGCCTCAGCCGCGGCGGCTTGGACCTGCGCGTTGAACTCGTCGAGCTCCTTCGTGAGAGTCTTCACGCCCTTCTCGTCTTTTGTCTCGCCAAGCCCAGCGATGATCGCGCAGCGAACCTCATAGTCCTCTTTGTGGTTCTTGTCGGTGACGAGCCGTATGAGGGAGGAGACGGACTCGGGGCCCATCTTGCTTAGCGCGCTTGCGCCGATGAGGAAGAGCTCTCGTTGTCTCGCGCCCTCTCGTGAGAAGGGCCGCCTCACCCGCATAGCACGCGTGACCTCGTTCACGATGAGCTTCTTATCGCTTGGGCCAGAGCGCTTGAACTCGGTCACTAGGCGCTCAACGATCCGGCCCGCTTGGGCGTCCTCTGCGCCGCGCTTCTTTGTGTGGGCGAGGAGCTGTTCTGTGAGTGCCTTGACCTCAGGGCGCTTATCCACGACCTCATCGTCTTGTGCAGCGGCGACGCGGGGCAGGCTGAGCGCCGCGGCTTCGGCGGGAAAGGCGAGGGGAAGGAGCGTTAGCAGTGAGGAGATCATGTCCTCAGGATACGCTGCAGGGGGCAGTGACGCTCTGAGGAACGTGTGAAGGAACTAGGGCGCCACCTTAGGGGGCGCCCAGGGGTGCTCACCATTCAAGGTGATGAGAGTGCCAGCGCGAGGGTCAGGAGGAGGCGGAGCTAGCTCGCTCAGCGTCGGCGGGCCAGGCGCAGCGCAAGAGAGCGTGATGAGGAGGAGGACCCAGCTGATTCTCATCTGGAGAGGGTAGCGGGCGCGAGCGCTCACACTCAATCGAGCACAGCGGCTATGCCTTTGAGGGCCTGAGGCTATGCTCTGAGGATGAAGAAACACCGCCTCACAATAGCCGCCGCAGACGTGTCGATCGTCTTCGCGCTCGGCTGCCTCCTCATCTCTGCTCAAGACCCGAAGCTCGGCTACAGCGACACGCCGTTGATCCCTGGAACAAAGTGGCACGTACACGACGGGATGCGCCCCCAGCCGAAGGTCGTTGAGTCTGCCCAAGCTAGCGGCGCCCCCTCGGACGCTCTGGTCCTCTTCGGAGGCGCTGATATGAACGAGTGGAACAAGAGCTGGAAGATCGAAGACGGCCATATGGAGGTGAACGGTAAGGGCTCGATCTCGACGAAGCGCTCCTTCGGGGACTGCCAGCTCCACCTAGAGTTCGCCACGCCTGCGGAAGTGAAAGGGGATGGGCAAGGCCGCGGAAACAGCGGCATCCACTTCATGGGTGTCTACGAGGTTCAGATCCTCGACAGCTACGAGAACCAGACCTATCCCGACGGCCAGTGTGCATCCCTCTACGGGCAGTGCCCGCCGCTAGTCAACGTGAGCAAGGGACCAGGGGAGTGGCAGACCTTTGACATCGTTTTCAAAGCGCCGCGCTTCGATGGGGACGAGCTCACACGCCCTGCCTCAGTGACGGTGTTCCATAATGGCGTCTGCGTTCACGCCGAGCGGGAGTTCATCGGTCTGACCCGACACAGAGATGTCGCGAGGTACACCGACACGAAGACCACAGGGCCGATCAGCCTTCAGGACCACGGGAACCCTATGCGCTTCCGCAACATCTGGGTCCGTCCGCTCGGCGAGTACGACGCCGGCTCCTGAGCGAAGCCTCAGCCGCGCTTGATGCGGTAGAGCCTGCCGTCGAAGCTCGCGATGTAGAGCTCGCCGCGCTGGTCGATCCCGAAAGATGCTGGTGAGGGGCAGTTGCCGATGAGCGCACCCTCTTGGAGCTCGTCCGTGACGTCAGCGTCGATGCTCCAGATGTGCCCAGACTGATAGTCTGCGTAGAGGTAGCGCCCCTTGAGAGAGGGGATCTTCTTGCCGCGGTAGACGAAGCCTCCAGTGATCGAGATCCCGTCCTTTCGGCCGTACTCAGCGACTGGTTCGATGAGCTCCCCAGGGCCTGGCTTGTCCTTCATGCGGAAGGGGTGGGTGCCCTCCCTGAGCGGCCAGCCGTAGTTGCCGCCTTTCACCACCACGTCGACCTCTTCCCACTTGTTCTGACCGACGTCGCCGGTCCACAGAGCGCCGGTCTTCGGGTCGAAGCAGAAGCGCCAGGCGTTGCGGAGGCCGAAGGCCCAGATCTCGCCGCGCGCGCCCTCGGTGTCGACGAAGGGGTTGTCTTCTGGGATCCGATAGGTCTCCTCCGAGTCCTCAGGGACGTTTACGTCGATGCGGATGATCTTGCCTAGGAGGTTAGAGAGGTCTTGGGAGTTCTTCTGAGGATCATTCGCTGCGCCGCCATCTCCTAGCGCCATATAGAGCATCCCGTCCGGTCCGAAATGAAGCTCTCCGCCGTTGTGGTTCCTCCAGGGCTGCTCGACCTCGAGGATCACCTTCTCGCTGTGGATGTCGACTTTGCGCAGGTCGTCCTCTTGGGCGAGGAACTCGCTGAGCCGCCCGAGCTTGTCGCCCGCGACGGAGTAGTGAACATAGAAGCGGCGGTTCTTCTTGAACTCAGGGTGGAAGGCGAGCCCGATCAGTCCCTCCTCATTCCCCCGCCTAGAGACATCATCAGAGATGTCGAGGAAGAGCTGTGGAGCGCTCGCCTTGCCGCTCCTGTCGACACGGAAGAGATGAATTCGTCCTTCTTGCTCCGCCATGGCGTGCCAGTCCGAAGATGAGTCCATCGGCCCGAACCAGATCGGTCGCGTCCAGACGGGGTGCTCTGGGAAGGCGCGCTCGATCTTGACTTCGTCGGTGGGCGCGGCGAGGAGCGAGAGGAGGAGGGTTGTCCACATGGTTCGGCCTTAGGTGAGGGTCGTGCTGTCGCAGAGTTTACCGGGGCGCCGGTCAAACAGGGCCCCGGAGAAGGGGGGAGTTGCTACCCTCAACAAGAGGTCGTAAACCAAACACTCCATGAACGCTCTCCTTGTCCCTTCCAAACCCTCCGAGGAGGTCTGCTGATGCGCGCATTGCTCATCTCGCTTTTCTGTCTCTCCGCGTCTCTGCCTGAGAGCTCAAAGGTCGAGTGGACGGCGGATATCGAGGCTGGCCTCGCCCTGGCTGAGGCAGAGGGTCGCGTTGTTGTCTTGGCCTTGGGGGTGGTCGAAGAGGCGCGCAGCGAGGCGCACATCAAGGAGATTTACGGCGACAAGAAGCTCTCAGCCTACTTCGCAGAGTCTGTGAACATCCCGGCGTGGTCCTTCGAGGTCGGCGAGGAGAAGGCGCTCCCGCGCTTCGGTGACGTCGAGCCTAGTGATCACTTGAACAACCTCGCGGTGATCGCAGAGCGATGGCTGCAGCCGAACGCGGAGGGGGTCATCGCGTTGCCGCAGCACGTGTGGCTCTCATCGAAGGGTGAGGTGCTGCTCTCTTGCACCTACGAGATCGAGATGGAGGAGTTCGCGTGGTGCTTTGATGAGGCCCTGCGACGGGCAGGCGTCGAGGAGCGCCCGTCTCTCGTGAAGGGCGCGCACCCGCCGCGTCGGCTCCTTTTGGGTGAGGTCTACCGGCTCATCGATGGAGACCAGCTCGGTCGAGGGATGAAGCCCGCCGAGCTCGAGGTGCTCTTGGATGAGGTCAAGAAGCGCATGCTCACAGAGCGAGACCGGGGAGATGTGATCCAGATCATCTTCACAGACGAGCAGGAGGGAGTGGAATACCTCACGCAGCAGTTCGGTCTGTGGGAGCTCGGCGGCCCAGCGGTCGCGCAGATCATCGACGGGACCTTTGAGCTCATCGGGCTCTCCGCCTCAAAGAAGTACCTGCAGTGTCTCAAGAAGTTCGCGAGTCATAACCGCGCTAGCCTGCGAATGCGCGTGGCGGTCGCCTATGAACAGATCGGCGACCCCGACGGCCTCTCCGAGGTGAAGAAGGCGCTCAAGAAGGAGAAGGACGACGAGGTGCGTGCTGAGTGGGTGAGGGCTTTGGGCGCTTGCGGTCGTGGCGATAAGTCGACGAGTAAGACGTTGGTCCGCTTGGCAGAGAAGGAGAAGAACGATCGAGTTAGGAGGAACGCGATCCTCGCGCTCGGCCACGTGTTGCCAGAGGAAGGCGCCTTAGAGGCGCTCTTAGAGATCGCTCGGGATGGCGAGGGAGATGATCGCTACGCCGCGGTCCTGGGCTTGGCGCTCGGTCGAGCTGAGGCGGGGCGCGGAGTGATGGAGCGGATGAGAGAGGGTGAAGAGGATGGCGAGCTCTCAGAGCTCCTTGAGCGCTCCCTCGCAGTCTTAGACGGAGGCAACCTCAACGAGCTGCAGAGCTCTTTTAAGCTGATCAGCGAGAGCACGCTAGATCGCTGGAGGCTCTTCTTCGTGCCGGTGCCTGCCGGCTTCGGCGCGGACGGTAGGTGAGGTCTGCTCCGGGCTCTCCACGGCTCTGAAAGCCCCAGAGTCTCCTAAGCAGCGCCTTCCGCAAGGCTCTTGTACAAAGGCAAGAACCTCTGCCATGACTCGGGGTTGGCGTGCTGAAATTCGTACGTCCCCCGAGCCTCTCGGACGTCAACAGATCACCACAGGCCAAACTCATGAAGCTCTTCTCTGCCTCTACGCCCCGCGTCGCGCTCGCTGCAGCGCTCCTCACCGCGCCGCTCGCTGCCGGCGACATCAAGTGGCAGGGCGACTACGAGGGCACCCTCGCGAGCGCGGCCGCTGAGTCTCAAGTCGTCTTTGTAGCCGTCAATATGGTCGGCGAGCGCGCCAACGAGCGCATGATCAAGGACGTCTATAAAGAGAAGAAGATCGAAGAGCTAGCAGAGCTGACGCTCAACATCGTGGCCTCTAACTGTTGGCAAGAGGGAGCCTCGGCTTGCAAGGCCTTCAAGCCCCTGAGCGTAGATGAGCTGAGAGAGCTAGATGTGCGAATCAGAGGCGAGGTCTTGCGTCCAGATGACCAGGGCTACGTCGTCGCTCCACAGCACGTCTTCCTGAACCCAGCTGGCAGCGTGATCCTCTCTGTTCCCTATGAAGTGACGGTGCATGAGCTCGAGTGGTGCTTCGTAACCGCTCTCCAAACGGTGGACCCTGAGACTCCGGTGTCTATGTCTAGCAAGGCGCGCGCGCCGAAGCGATTGATCCTCGGTGACGTCTACGACGTCTCTGGAGGGCTCAGCGGCCGCACCTTGACCCGTGAGGAGGTCTTGGACCTGATCGATCAGATGCGGCGCGGCGCGCTGCGAGGGGAGGAGCGCGCGAGCGCCTTTCGCTCCGTCATCTCTGCGGATGAGCCTGAGGCTCGCGACTTCGTCCTCGATGAGCTCAGAGGGAGCGCCGGTGGCGGAGGCGGGCGAGGTGCCGGCCGTGGCGGTGGTCGCGGCGGTGCTCGTGGCGGTGGCGGGAACAACCAAGACCGAAGACCGCAGGTCCTGCATCAGATAGGAGTGAACTCTCCGCCCTCCTACTGGGAGGTCGTCGCAGAGTTTCTCGGTGACTCGAAAGATGAGGTGCGGAACGAAGCGGCGGTTGCCCTTGAGCAGCTCGCTGCGCCAGCGTCTTTCCGCGTGATCTCTAGCGCGCTCAAGAAGGAGAAGATCCTCGAGATTGAGAAGAACTTGCTGCGCGCGCTCGGGGCGGCGGGCGCTGCAGAGAAGTCTGCCAAGGCGACGCTCCTAAAGGTGGCTGAGAAGGACCGAGAGGAGCTCCTCCGCGCGAACGCAGTGGTCTCGCTCGGATACCTCGTGCGAGATGAAGATGTCTTCGAGTTCCTGACGCAGACGTTTCAGGGAGGCGCTCCGAGGATGCAGGCGGCTGCTGCTGTCGCGATGGGGCTCAGTCGTGAGGAGGAGTGGCTCGCCATCTTGGATCCTGCCAGCGTGACTGCAGAGGAGGGGCAGGAGGTACCCGAGCCTCTAGAGCTAGAAGATGAGGTTCAGGACGCTGTTGAGGCTGCCAAGCGCGTCCTCTCTGATGGAGACTTGAAGCCCCTCGAAGGTCCCATGAGAGAGGTCGCTGAGGACGAGCTCAGGCGTGAGCGGCTCTTCGGTGGAAGAGGTGGCAGAGGTGGAGGAGGTCGTGGCGGCACAGAAGGTGAAGGTGGACGCGGTGGTGGCGGCGCCGGACGCGGGGGTGGCCGCGGCGGCGATGACTCTGAATAAGCGCTGATTCAATCAGCCCTGCCAAACGAAAAAGAGAAGCCGGCGTGCACCAAGTGCGCGCCGGCTTCTACTTAATTCTCTGCTGAAAATTGGCTTACTTCTTCGGGCGGCGTCCGCGCGGGAGGTTGGCCTTCGGCAGCTTGTAGCCGTTCTTGTTGTACTCCTTAGCGATGGCACGGAAGCCGTCAGCGAGGGCGTGACGCATGAGGTTGTCTCCAGCCTTCTTGCTCGCGTTCATCGCGGTGTTGATGGCGTTGAGGGCCTTGGTCGCAGACTTCAGGTGCGTGAGGTCCTTCTGTGACTTCTTGGCCATGCGGTCCTTGATCTCTTGGATTTTAGCCTCGAGATTCTTGATGGCTTGTGTATCCGTGGGGCGCCCGCGGCGCTTGCCAGCCTTGGCCTTCTTTGCGCCGGGCTTGGGGCCGGGCTTCTTCTTGGTGCTGGCCTTCTTCGCGACCTTCTTGGTCACCTTCTTCGCAGCCTTTTTTGCGACCTTCTTTTCGGTCTTCGCCATTACGTCATCCATGTTTGTTGTGTGGAATAATCGGATGCTCGACGCCGCATTTATTTCGCAGCGCATCGCTCGTGATCACGTGAATTCGTGATGATAATTCGACCTGGAACAGCCCCGGCCGACCCATTTTTTACACGGTTTAGTGCAGGAAAAGCAAGCGCTGCCGATCCACTGGATCCGATAGAGCAAACAGAGCGCCCGCTGTTACCATGAACTCGGTGCTCGCGCTCCTCCTCTTAGCCAAACATGCTCAACACCCTCCTCTTGTCGGCCGCTCTTTTTGCTGCCCCCCAGCCCCTGCAAGACGCCCCCGTCTCACAGCAAGCGATCAATGAAGCCATAGACCGCGGGGTTCAGTATCTCCTCTCCGCGCAGCACGTCGATGGCTCTTGGTATGACGGGAAGACCAACGTCTATCCCAACCCCGAGGGGGGTGCGACCGCGCTCGTTGTGGCTGCGCTCTTGCACTCAGGGATTGACCACGATCACCAGGCGATCGTGCGTGGGGCGGCCTATGCGCGGAGCCGGCCCATGCAGATGTTTTACGGGACCGTCACGAGGATCCTGATGGAGGACATCCTGAGCGAGCACAAGGACGAGAGGCAGCTCAAGGCCCTCGCAGAGTTCCTCGTCGGCGGTGCGAGCTCCGAATATTTTGACTATCCGGGGCTCGACAAACCGGACCTCTCCATCACGCAATACGCCGTGCTGGGTCTTTGGATGGCGAAGAAGAACGGGGTGAAGGTCCCGGACAAGGTCCTAGAGACGACGCTCAAGACGATCATGCGTCACCAGATGGCGGACGGTGGCTGGGGTTACTTTGGCGAGACCGCATCGACCTCTCCTTTCGCGCAAGGTGGAGAGGGCGGTGGGGCGACCTGCTCCATGACGACGGCAGGGATGTCGAGCCTGCTCTTCATCTTGGATGCGCTCGGCGAGAAGCATAAGGCGACCCGCAAGTACAAGGATGACGTAGATGAGTGCTTGGAGAAGGGCAATGAGTGGCTCAACAAGCACATGTCGTATGAGTACAACTTCACGCCGACTGGTGATGAGGCGCACAACCGTCAATGGGACCTCTATTACTACTACACCATCGAGCGCCTCGGGACCGTCGCGGCGGTGGAGCAGCTAGGCGGGGAAGACTGGTACAAGACAGGCGCTGAGTTCTTGGTGAAGAGCCAGTTGGAGAACGGAGGTTGGGCTCCTAGCAGCAGGCCACAAGAGCCGGGCTACTCCAGCGAGTGTGGTACCGCCTTCGCGCTGCTCTTTTTGAACAAGGCGACCGCGTCCGTCACGGGCCAGAACGTCAAGCGGAAGCAGCGCTCGGTCGCCTCTCTAGACCCGGACAATGCGAAGGTTGACCTGCGGGTGAACCTCACCAAGAGGCCAGTGGCCTGGGTCGCCCGCTTCGGGCGAGATGTACTCGACAACTACGGTAAGAAGGGACAGTTCGGCTTAA